>Ga0224722_1001332_pt1 | contig 13708 bp, 11 predicted proteins | sample Balambano_FR1_Me_FD_161646 | JGI IMG/M metagenome (GOLD analysis project Ga0224722, IMG submission 161646) | Freshwater sediment microbial communities from Lake Towuti, South Sulawesi, Indonesia - Balambano_FR1_MetaG | ecosystem: Environmental > Aquatic > Freshwater > Lake > Sediment | place... | reverse complement strand
TCAGCGCCGCTTGCGCCCAATCCGGTCAGCATTTCGTTCCAGTCGCGGGTATCCGTCGCCATGATGTGCAAACCGGGCAGCACCGCGAAATCCGCGAAACCAAGCGTGGGCGCGGCAATCTGTTCGCCCATCATTTCATTCGTATATAGGGGGTGTCGCAGCAGCGGATCATTTTCAGCCAGCACCACCGCGCCGCCATTTCCACCAATCCAGCGCGTCAGCCGCGCAAATAGCAGCGCGGCGGTATCACTCACAGGCTGCCGGGTGACGAGTGCCAGTCGCACCGCCTCCAACCCAACCTCTACTTGAACAGGTGGAGCGTCCTGTGCAAGCTGGTTAGTGAACCAGCGGGTCATGTTCTCGATGACGCGATGAATGCCGCCGTCAAGCTGCACACTTGCCCATCCGTAGCCGTCAGGATCGAGCGACTGCGCGATCATCTGCTCGCGGAAATAGCCGTTATGCGTCATTTCGCAGCCGTGTTCGAGCAGCAGGGCATGTCTGACGAAAGGATGTTTGAGATAGCCGACGAGCGTATGCAGCAGTTCCGCCTTGCTGGTAGACCCGCAGCCTTCGGTATGCACCAGCGTGACGAAGCGGGAAACGCCTTTGTCACGTCCTATCTGGCTGACATTCAACGCATCGGCACATATACGGGCGATCTGACCGGAACACAGGCTGGTCGGCAGGATCAAGCCGACCTGTTCCGTCGTCGTGCCGCTTGCAGTAGTAAAGGCGGGAAAACGAATATTCGGCACATCGCCGTTTGCGCTGATCACGTAGGGCTGACCGTTGTAGCGGCGTGGTGTGAACAATTCCACATTGACGGGCTTGGTTTGCTTCCAGTCCCGCCAGATTTGCACTTGCGCGTGACCTGCGCGTTCGCCTGCCGACGGCTCACCGGAGGCGACGCGAACCGTCAGATTGAGTGTCGCCGCGCCTAACTCGTCCAGTGGCGTATTTTCGAGATATGTGCCCGCGTTCACATCCATTTCGTCGGGCAACAGATGATAGCGTTCGCTGGTGGTGACGATCTTGATCGTCGGCACAAACGGAAAGTTGGTGATCGAGCCGTTTCCGGTGACGAAAAAGATCATGTTGCAGCCGGAGGCTACCTGCCCGGCGATACTTTCCAGATCATTGCCGGGGCTGTCCATGAAATAAAAGCCGGATTCGCGCATCGGTTCGCCGTATTCAATCGCATAATCAAGGCGGACATCCGGGTGCTTCTTCGCCGACGCGCCTAACGATTTGAGATAGATGTTGTACAGCCCGCGATAGCGGTTGCCACCAGACGGATTACCTGCGGCGGAATGCCCGTGCCACGCCGCCCACGTTTTGAAACGTTCAATGAAGGCGAGGAATTTGCGGGCAGTGGCGAGGTCGCGCACCTTGCTCACGATATAGGTTTCCGCGCCGATCAGCTCGTCGGTTTCCGCCAGATTCGCCGCGCCGCCATAGCGCAGCACTTCGCGGGCGACCCATGCCGCCAGCGGGTTGCCGCTAATGCCGGAAAAGGCGTCCGAGCCGCCGCACTGCAAGCCGATTTTGAGTTCGCTCACGGGTTCAGGCGTGCGCTGTACGGCGTTGACCGTTTCGAGCCAGCTTTCGATGATCTGCGCCGCTGTCTCCAGATCATCCTGGAATGAGCGTGACAGCGACATAAAATGATGGGGGAGATGTTCAAGTGGATACTGGTGTTGCGTCAGATATTCTCCCAAACCGACGTTATTGACCGCTTCGCCGCCTTGATCCACCGCCAGCACCGCGCCGACGTTCGGGTTGACCATAAAGCCTGCCAGCGTCCGCAGCAGCAGTTCCCGATTGTTGGGGTTGCCGTGCGACCCTTCCGTGTGGGCGATAGCGACAATCCCATCCATATTCGGGTATCGCTCTGCAAGCGGTTTCAGGCGCGTTTCCAGCGCGGTGACAAACCCGCCCGTCAGCGAAGACGTGCCGAGCAGGAGGATCATGTTGCGCGTGCCGACGCCGCGCTGATCCGGGCGGCGATAGCCGTCAAACGTCAGGGTATCAGCGTGGCGCGGCAGCGGTGGCGCGGGCGCGAAGCGCGATTCGTCAAAGACAAACGGCGCAATCTGGTCGGCGAAGTTGGGCGCAGTGGGCAGCGTAAAATCGAGGGGGCGATGGCGCAGTTCGTCCAGCATGACCGAGTTGCACACATATTCGCCGGGCAGAATCGTCATCGTCGCTGTGCCGAACGGCTGCCCCCACGAACGGACCGCTTCACCGACATCAATCCGCTGCACGGCGAAGCGGTGTCCCACCAGTACCGTGTCCTGAAGGGCGTAGCTGCGTTCGCCATCCGTGATAATCGTCCTGGCGTTCAGCCTGCGGACGGCAATCGCTACGTTATCGTCGGGGTGGGGCAGCCGCCCCGCCTGTGCAAAAGGTAGTGAGTCCGCCATCATGCCGCCCCTGACTACCGTTACGTGCCAACCTGAGATTTCAAATAGGCGAGGCTCTGTTCAAGGGCGGTCAGCATATCCGTCGCCGTATAGTCCAGTTCGACGATGTGCCATTCTGCCTGGCTTGCTTCGATCACCTGTGGGATTTCCATCACGCCGCTGCCGAGTGCCAGAAACGGCTGATCCTTGATACCGGTGCCATCCTTGATGTGCAGCAGGGAAACGCGCTTGCCCTGCTCGCGCAAGACCGCTGCCGCGTCGCCGCCCGCGATCCGCACCCAGTAGGCGTCCAGTTCAAACTCAATCGTCGGCGAAAGTTCGCGGCGCATGATCTCGAACGGCGTCCCGAATGAATCATGATGAACGAATTCAAAGTCGTGATTGTGATAGGCGAAGCGCAAGCCGTTCGCCTGTGCCTTTTCAGCGGCGGCATTCAGTTCATCGCATACCGCCCGCACACTGTCTGCGGATTGAAACCGTTCCGGCGGCAGCCATGGGCAGACGATGATGTCAATACCCAGCGTGTGGGCGGTGTCATATATTTCCGCGCCACCGTTCGCGGGCAGCCCCAAATGCGCGGCGCAGATGGATAAGCCGAGTTCGCGGCACAGGGCGGCGGCGCTGGCGGGCGACTCGCCGTAAATACCGGCAAATTCCACGCCCGCGTAGCCCATCGCGGCGAGGCGGCGCAGTGTCCCTGAGAAATCCGCCTGAAGCGCGTCACGTACCGAATACAGTTGAACGCCAATCGGTGCAGTCATTTTCTTGTCCTTATGGGTGAAAGTCCATGCGATTGTATCCCCCGCGCCTGTGCGATTCAATCGCCGTCACAGACCATCAGGTAAGTCGGAGCGCGGCAAATGTGGACACCTGATCGGCGTAAGGAGCAGTCAGCGCCAGAAAGTCGTGCCATGAGGCGAGCATAGCCGTTTGCGGTGCGCCCCAATCCTCAAAAAATTCATAGTAGTGATTGAGGCAGACGAACACCTCGTCAGGCGAGCTTTGAGCAAGCATGGCGGCCCATGCGTCGTGTTCGCTTAGGGGTTCGGGCGTTTCATTGGCGATCAGGGTTTGCCCACGACACACAGAGGCGGTGTTCGGCGCAAATGGTCCAAAGCCCTGTGGCAGGTGAACGGGAAAGCAGCAGGTGTTCAGCCCACTGTCGAATATCTGCTCCAGGGCAGGGGCGCTCACCTGATCATACGGCGTGATGAAGGTGTGAATGGGGATATTGGGGAAGGCAGTTTCAAACAGCGCCAGCCCTGCTTCGATATTGCGCCTGAATGCGGCGGCGTCTTCCGTCATACACTCCAAGCGTAGATGGGTATACCCGTGCAGACAGATTTCCACAAGGTTTTGTTCAGCCAAATCGTTGAGGAAAGCGCACAGTTCGCGGTTTTCCGTGATGGGGAATCGCTGCTTCATCCCCCGATACGCAGGCGGGATGTTCGGGTCAATCGTGTAACCTCTATACGGCGGAATCACGTTGTTGGCATCGTGCAGGGGAATGACTGCCAGGCAAACGGGCAGCCCTTTTTCCCACAGCGGCGCATAGACCTGTTCCAGCATGGCAGGCGAGGTGAAATAGCTGGTGTCGTCGTCACGAAATACGAGGTGCATGAGTCTCTTCTTTGCAAATGGATCGGCGGATACGGGAATTATTTTAACGCGGGAAGCGACAAAATTTCTACTCCGCCGCTTATGGAACTGAACCCGACAGGGGAAAAGGGACTAAAATAGGTATAACATCTTCACCCCCCAACCCCTGTGCATTTCATTGCAAAGGGGGAGTCAAGCGAAGCGAGACGGGATGAAGGCATATAAGAATCTGTCTGAATATTCAAAATTCGATGTAATCAGGCGGACGTGCTGGCGCACGTCCCTACAACATACAACCCTTGTTTTCCTGATTTTGTAGGGATGCCCGACAGGGCATCCGCCGTGTTTGGATAATTTTCAGACAAATTGTAAGGGAACACGATATGCTATTTTCGTTCACCATGCTCAGCGCGGCACTGCTGACCCTGCTTGCCGCGCTGCTGACGGCGGGGGCGGCGCTGGTGGGGTCACAGCAGCCGCGCAGCGAGATCGCCTATCTCGCTTATCATGAGGTCATGCCGGATATTTTCCTGGCGGATGTGACGCGGGGGATGATCGTCAATCTGACGGACCATCCATCGTATGATGGTGCGCCTGCATGGTCGCATGATGGCGAGATGATCGCTTTCGCGTCGGATCGGGAGGGGACACTGCAAATCTATGTCATGGACTCGACGGGTCACGGGCTGCGCCGCCTGACGAATAATCTGCTCAGTTATACCGCGCCGCGATGGACTCCTGATGGAAGGATTATATTTACCTCATTAAATAGTTTGGCGAATGACTGGTTCACCATTTATCCCGATGGCAGTGGTTTTGAGCAAATTGCCAGCGGCGATGATCCGATAACGGGTATCGCCCTTGATCTGGGTATAGACCTCAACGGGGAGTCCTGGTTGCGTTCGCCGGATGATCAGTACATCCTGTATACCACCTGGCTCACCGAGCAGCGTGAGTGGGGTCTCTTCTTCGCTTCCGACATAGCGCGGCGCGATGGGCAGCTCCTCGCGCTCACAGGGCGAACCGCCAGTGAGCAATTTGCATGGTCGCCCGATGGCGCGTTTGTCGCCTATATCGGAGCGCATGATGGGACAACGGACGTTTACACGGTGCCTACTCAGCCGCCGCATACACCGCGCCGCCTGACCACGAACCGCACGATAGAGGCGCTGGTGGCATGGCGACCGGATGAGTCGTGATACAATTGAAGTAGAACGCAGGAGATTGTGCGATGTTAACTTTACGTGAGCAGGTGATCGAACATATAGAGGCGATGGACGAGGCTGATTTGCAACGGGTTGCGAAATATATTGAGACGATAGCGGATGATAAGTTGCCACCCGATTACGATTCAGAAAAAGACCCGTTAGTAGGATTCGTCTCCGGTACGGTTGATTATGCTTCTCGTGATGAGGAAATTTTAGCCGAAGGTTTCGGTCTCAGAAAAGAATCTCCCTAATGTTTGCTGCAATCGCTGATACGAGCTTTGTTATTGCTGTTTCTGTCAAAACCGAGAGAGAACATCAACGCTGCAAAACCATCTATTATCAACATCAGACTATCGCCTTACCACAAACGACCTTTGCTGAAGTCAGTTACATGCTGGAGCGTATAAGAGGTAAGGAACTGGTAATAGACTTCATCCGTCATCTCAATGAGAGTCGCTATCGCATTCTTCCTCTCGAACCCGAAGACTTTCTCCGCGCTGCCGATATTCTTGAAAAATACGCTGATACCCGCCTGGATTATATTGATGCGACGATTGCCGCTGTTGCCGAGCGTCTTGAAATCACAACGATTTTAACACTGGATCGCCGCGACTTTTCACCTCTGCGCCCGGCGCATATCGAGCGATTCCATTTGCTGCCGGAATAACGAAGGACGCACACGCAGGTGCGCCCCTACAGAATATCTTCCTCTACTCGTTCGTGTGTTCCTCGAAGAATGACCAGATCGTAGCCGCCGCTTCAATATCCATTGACGTTGCCCCGCCGAGGTTGAAGGGCAGCTCATGACCGGGATAGGTATGCCCGCCGCCGAACACGCCGTAAAGCTGCACGTCCGCGTCATCCGCACATTCGGTATATTCCTGAAAGATCACCCGTGTGCCGTCGTCCGGCGCGGTATCATCGAGAGCAATCTGATCGCCCGTGAGCAGGCATTGATTGTGGACGCCCCAGTATTCAGCGCTGGTCAGGGCATCCAGATAGGCGTTGCGGATACCGATCCACGGGACGATCTGATCATCCGTGCCGACCATGAATAAAACGGGTTTGGGCGGCGCGGCGACACATTCTTCCAGGATGTAGCCGGGCATCGTCGAAGCGACGGATGCTGCCGCCGCGATCACGTCCGGCAGGGTGCAGGCAAGGCGCATCGCCATCATGCCACCCATCGAATAACCGGTGGCATAAACGCGGGTTCGATCAATCCGCAGCATATCATCAAGGTCTTCGACGATTTGCGCGATCCAGCCAACATCATCCACCGGAACGCCACCCGGTCTGCCGTCGTTCCACTGGTTGTCGAACCCGTCCGGATGAATAACGATCACGCCTTCGTCCTCAGAGATCGCCTGCCAGCCGGAATAGTTGATGAAACTGTCCGCCGAGCCGCTGGCACCGTGGAGTGCAAACACCACCGGTGCAGGCGCGTTCGCCAGCGCCGCATCGGAGACAGTGATGAGATAAGTGCGAGTCATGCCATTAAACGTGTCGCGGGCGGTATAGACACCCGCCTCAGTAATCTGTGGTGGCTCCTCATTTGGTGTTGCCTCCGCCGTCAGTTCAAGAGTTGCTTCAGGGGTGATTTCAGGCGTTGCATCGGGGTCAGGTGTCGCTTCCTGAGCAAATGCCGGAACTGCAAGGAGCAGCAAAAATATGAACCAGTGTCGTTTCATGATTGATCCAGCGGAGTTATCCGTCACACAAGGTATACCGTTTTGCGGGGATTAGCGTTCAAAGCATTAAGGCGGGGACGTGGTGCATGATACCGCTAGACCTTCACATTTTCGCTGCGGCGGGACGGCAGCGCGAACCAGATTGCCAGCAGCAGTATCACGCCAAAGCCGAGATAGGCGTTGAACAGCGAAAGCACCAGTGCGAGAGTATAACCCGCTGGTCCAATCCAGAACTGGCGGTAGACGGCACGGATCGCTTCGTCCGTCACATTCGCACCGATCAAGCGGCGTTTGTGCGCGGCATAGCGCCAAAAGACCTGAAACATCAGTGCCAGAATGAGCGAAAGCGCCGTATAAACGGCAATCGCGCTGCTTGCTTCCGGTCTGGTCAGATAATCCGCTACCAGGATCGTTGCAAACGGCAGGAGTGTAATACCCATCAGCAGCAGACCGTTGATGATCAGCAGGTTATGATCGGTGCGGCGGATCAATTTGAACAGACGGTGATGGTTGACCCAGATGATCAAGATGATCATGAAGCTGGTGAAGAATGCCAGGTATGATGTCCAGTTCCCCGCCAGCGCCCGCAGTAACCCGCCTGCGGCTTCCGCTTCCTCCGCAGTTGGCACATGCAGATTGAACGCCAGCAGGGTAATGGCAATCGCTATCACGCCGTCGCTAAAGGCTTCGGTCCGCCCGGTATCTTTGGCGTTTTCACTATCCGCGTTGAAATCGGTATTGGTCATGAAATGCCGCTAATAATCGTCCAGCGCCGCCGTGCCGCGTTTGACGCCAATGACTTTATACATGACGGTGAAATCAGCACGCCCTTTGGTCTTTTCAGGCGTGAGCGCTTCACAGCGAAAATGATCTTTCACCTGCTCAAACGTCGCCTGACTGAGAATAATATCGCCGTGTTTCGCATTCTCCTGAAGGAGCTTGCTTAAGTCCATCGCATCGCCGATGGCGGAATATTCGCGCCGTTCGCTGCTGCCAACATTGCCAAGCACCGCCGTGCCAGTGTGAATGCCAATGCCAAAACGGAGGCGCTGTTCTTCGGGGAGAATATCGTGAAGTCCCTGCACATCCGAACGAATGCCCATGGCGGCGCGAACCGCCGCCAGCGCGTGATCGGGGTTGGGGTTCAGCGGCGTATTGAATAATCCGGTCACGGCATCGCCAATATACTTGTCCACGATTCCTTTGTGAAAATCTATCGCGTCGCTGGCAACGCTCAGGTAATTATTGATGATCGTCATCAGGTCTTCGGGTTGTAGTTCTTCGCTCCAGCGGGTGAAATCGCGCACATCGGCAAACAGCACGCTGATTTCGCGCTCCTGACTGTTCATCATCTGGAAATCCTGCGCCCGCAGGTTATCTATTGAGGCGACAGGGAGATACTTTTTCGCTTCCCGAATTTGTGCCTCTCGCGCCCGTTCATCCGTCAGATCATCCAGCACCAGCGCCGCGCCAATGCCGCCCGTTTGCGCGTCACGCAGCGGGCTGATCGCAATCTTCCAGACGCGATAATCGGCAACCAGCGGCACTTCCGCTTCAACCGACTCAGAGGCGCGATTAGCGACGACGCGGTTGAGCGTTTCCCCGATCAGCGCGGCGAAATCGGGCAGGATAGCGGGCAGATAACGGTTAAGCGCATCCGTCATGGACACACGGGTGATCTGTTCGGCGGCGGGATTAAACGCGATAATCACGCCGCGTGGATCGAGCGTGATAATGCCGCTGGCGACGGATGAAAAGACGTTGTTCATCAGGTCGCGCACTTCGTTAATTTCGGCGAGGCGGGCGCGGGCATCGGCGAACAGATTCGCATTCTGAATGGCGACAGCAGCCTGCCCCGCGAATGCCGCCAGCAGGTTCTGCTCATGCTCGCTGAACAGCCCCTTCATAATGCGATTATCGCAGTACACCACGCCGATGATGATCCCGCCGACGATTAGCGGCACGGCGAGGACGCTTCGCAAATGAAGATCGTAGACACTGGCATTGTTCTGGAAGCGCTCATCATCCTTGGCGTCATCCGCCAGAATGACCTCGCCCGTCGTCAGCACCTTGTTGATAATGCCCTTGCTGATCTTGAAATCTTCCCGATTCAACTGTTCGTTATCTACACCGCGAGCGATCCGAAACTCCACATCGCCCGTCTGTGCACTTTTGAGCAGGATAAATCCGCGCTCCGCGCCCGTCAGTTGAATGACCGTGTCAATCACCTGATTCAAGACGCTGTCCACATCCAGCGTCGAATTGATGACGGCGGTGGTTTGCGCCAGGGCGCGAAGCTGGCGTAGTTCGATCTGGCGCGATGTGAGCGCTTTGGTCATACTGCTCAGGCGAGACTGCACCAGTTTGAAGGTTTCGAGCGAGTTGGCAGGCAGGTTCATTCCGCGCAGGCGAAGCATTGACTGATGATCGCGCAGCACGTCGGTCAGTTCCTCAAGGTTCTGTGCGACATCGTGAATCTGCTGCTGAATCGAAGGAGCAGCTGCCGCTTTCGGGATGCGATTGGTCTCGTCAATCATGAGCGACCTCAAACAGCCGTGTTTCGCGCCGTTTGCCGCGCAGGGTGATCGGCGGCAGGGGGTTCAGGTGAAAATCATGCAGGTTCGGGCTGTTCGCGAGAAGGTAATCATAAGCCTCGCCTGTGACCAGAATTTGCCCTGGCAGGGCAGTCTCCTGCACGCGCTTAGCCGTGTTAATCGTATCGCCGAGCGCGGTAAAGCTGCGCCGGCGCATACTGCCGACGTTGCCGAGTGTGGCGATACCCGTATGAATTGCCATGTTATACGTCGGCGCACTCCCATTCATGCCCAGATGGGTATAGACGCGCTCGAATGCCTGGCGCATGGCAACCGCCATCTGGATCGCGCTGCGGGCATGATACAAATCGGGGTTTAACTGGGTGTTGAACAGCACCATCATTTCGTTGCCGAGATACTTGTCCACAATGCCGCGTGTGCTGTGAACCACCTGAGTCGCCGTTTCCAGAAAGATGTTGAGCATTTCCATCTGCTGTTGTGGTAGGTGGTTCGGTGGAAAGTCGGCGAAATTACAGGTGGAGATGAATACGCAGGTCAGTTCTCGCCGTTCACCGCCTTTGGCAAGCTCCGCGATCTGGTGAATATTCTTGATCATGTCGGCGGAGAGATAGCGCGAGAATGTGTCCAGCATATCATCGCGTTCGCGCTCATCCGTCAGATCATCCAGCAGCATTGCCGCGCCCTGAATCATGCCATTGTCGCCTTGCAGCGGGCTGAGGCGTACATTGAGGATAGCACGCCCGCGTCCGACAATTTCGGATTGCGCTTCAAGTGCGACGCTCTGCCCATTCTGGCGGGCGGCGCTGATCTGGCGTTCCAGTTCGTCGCTAAATGACAGAGCGCTGGTCAGGGGCTGCCCGATGACCTGATGCGCCTGCACATGCAGAATATCCTGCCCGGCACGATTGATGAGCGTGACCGCGCCGTCATAGTCCGTCGTCATGATGCCGCTGTCTATTGAGGCGAAGACATTTTCGATCAGGAGCCGCGCACGGTTGATCTCGCGCATGGTCTCTTCGACCTGCTGGTAGAGGATGGCATTTTCGATAGCGACGGCAGCCTGATTCGCAAATGCGGTGAGCAGGTTGAGTTCGCGCTCACTGAATACCGCCTGCTTGAATTTGTTATCTACGTAGATAGCGCCACCGATTCGCTCACTGCCGCTGACACGATCCCGAAAGATCAGCGGGACGCACATGATCGAGCGCAGGGCGAATTTATGGATCGTATCGCTGTCAGAGTGAAGCTGCTCCTCCATGGCATTATCGCTCAAAAGCGGCTGCCCACTCTTGAGGACGCGGCGAAGAAATTTTCGGCTGACTTCGCTTTCCTGCGCTTCCATATCATTGATGCCGCGAGAGACGCGGAATTCGAGGTCTGATGCCGCGTCCTGCGCCATGACGATGAACCCGCGCTCGGCATTGATCAGGTCAATCAGGTTATCCATTGCCTGCGATAGCACCGTGTCCACGTCCAGCGACGAATTGATCAGCGCGGAGGTCGTCGCCAGGGCGCGAAGCTGCTCCAGTTCACGATCATTTTCGCTCAGCGCATCCACCAGATCGATCAGGTCACGCTGCAATCCTTCGACGGCATTGAGCGTCCCTGAGGGCAGGTGAATATCGCGCAGGGTTGTCAACCCTTCATGACGCAGGAGCGCGGCGGCAATATCCAGGACCTGATTGCTGAGATGTTGTAACTGGGCAGAAAGCGAGTTCACACTCCCGGTTGTCGTGGTGAACATGCAGGTCGTTCCGTTCAAAGCGTGATATGACGATTATACACAAAGGGGAGAATTTCGCAGCGTTAAGCTGGCTGATCGGGAATGTGCTTGAGGCAGAGAGACTGTAGCGCAGTAGAGATGGATCAGGTACAGGGATATTCGCGGATGGGCTGTCGCCCATCCCTACAAAAGTTGGTCCGGTGGAGGGACGTGCACCAGCCCGTCCGTTAACGGTCGCCCATCCCTACAAAAGTTGGTCCGGTGTAGGGACGTGCGCCAGCCCGTCCGTTAACGGTCGCCCATCCCTACAAAAGTTGGTCCGGTGTAGGGACGTGCGCCAGCCCGTCCGTTAACGGTCGCCCATCCCTACAAAAGTTGGTCCGGTGTAGGGACGTGCGGCAGCACGTCCGTTAACGCATTGCCTCAGCCTCGTTTTGAGACGAGCGACAATTAACTGTTTGCTTACACCTGTGCCACGCTGATTTGTGCAGCCGTTTTGCCCTGCACATTTACCGTGACGATATAGCCTTCGCGTTCGACGCGAATCGCGGGCATCCACGCGGCGAGCGCTTGCACCGCCGAATGGAGCATCCCCGTCGCATGAAACGCTTCTACCGCCTGCTGATTTTTCCAGTAGATGATCAGGATACCGGTTTCAGGATCGTCAATCTGCTCTAACAGGGTTGCCTGGATAAAGCCATCCCGTTCCCGAACGTGGGGGAGGTACTCTGTGTCAATGATCTGGCGCAGTCTTGGCATTCCCCCTTCAGGAACATGGATTATCGTCGCTTGAGCGTACATAAACCCTCCTTGAGAATGCTTTTCTTACTTCCAGTATACGCCGCTTTAACCGAAACGGATCATGAAATTTGTGCTGAAATTCACAAATTAAACGTTTTAGCTGAACGATTTCGTACAGAGTGCATAAAGGCACCGTAGGCTAAAGCCCAACGGCTGAACGAACAAACCCTCGTAAACGAGGCTGCATCATGAGCGCCGTTTCCAGCCTGCTTCAGCGGGCTTTCTTCATTCAGCCAGATGGCTTTAGCCTGTAGTCTCGGCTATGTCGCTTCCGTCGCCTCTGCCGCGGGCGGCGTCGGGGCGGGGCTGAGTTCGCCAAAGCCCTGCACGAGCGAGATGATCGCCAGCAGTTCCGGCGGCGTTATGCCATCATCGGCGGTCACGGTACGGCTGCCCCGTTCGCCTGAAACGGTCAGGTAATAGCGGTTGCCCGAACCTACGCCGTCGCCCGTGAAAATGCCCTGCATGTCGAAAAAGTCAATCTGTTCGAGCAAGCCCGCCAGCGCCGACACGGTCTCTCTGGAGACAAAGGTTTCCGTATCGTCGCGCACGATACGCCCGTCACTGTAAACGGTGATCGCGTAGTTAATGCCTAACCCGCTGTTGAAAATTTCCAACTGCACCGTGTCGAAGGTCAGCGGGGTATACGTTTCGCCGGGTGTCACGACTCCAGAGCCAGGCATGAGCGTTCCCGGCGCGGGAATGGCAATCGTCTGTGCTATTTCCGCCAGCGGTACGGCGGTGGCTGAATCCACCTGCTGCGTGGCTTCTTCGATGACTTCGGTAGGCGTAGGGGTTGGCGTTGGCGTACCGCCACAGGCGGCAAGCGCGAAAACAGCGGCGATCAGGCAAAGCGTGAACAGCGAAAGACGTTTCATAGGGTGTCCTTCGGACGGTTATTTTCGGATGGATGCCCTAATCTTAGCACGATCTGGTTGATCAGTGCCGTTAAGCCCACCGCTGCCAGCAGCGCAGCCGGTGGAATCAAGCCGAGATAATAGCGCTGCCAGTCCAGCGGGTTAACCAGCAGTGAGGCGACCATCGCGCCTGTCCAGGCGAGAATGCCGAGAGTCGTCCCCCAGTCCCTGTTCGGGCGCAAGCGTGGGATGAACAGGATCACACAGCCCGCCAGCATCGCCAGTGTCAGCAGAAAACCAATTACCCCACCCGTCGCATAGCCGCTGAGGGGCGAGGCGAGATACCGGCTGATCTGTGTGGTAATTGGTTCAAATGCTGCCCACTGTTCCAGTTCAAAGAACTGCGGCGGTGTGGCGAACGGCTGCGTGATGATCCCACTGATTCGCTGCCCGATGGTCGTCGCCCCGTCGGGACTCAAACTTACCTGAATATCAAGAAGTTCCTGGCGCACCACCAGCAGATCGCCCAACCGTGCCGGTGGATCATTCCACAGGGCGGGTGATAGGGCGATAAAGCCGCCCATCATGACCACAGCGCAGATGATGAGCGCGGCGCAAGTGACAGCGAATTTACGCAGCTTGAAGTGCGTCAGTTCCGCCAGAAAGACCCATGCCAGCGCCCCGATCACAAACGGCAGTGTGCTGTGCTTGCTCACCAGCGCCATCACGCCCGCCGCCAGCGCCATCCACAGAAACCATACCGGCTGCTCGTTACGGCGGCGCTGCGCGATTACGGCGGCGGTCAACACGACAAGAATGCCGAAGAAGAGCAGCGCCCCTTCCTGCAC
>Ga0224722_1001328_pt1 | contig 13746 bp, 9 predicted proteins | sample Balambano_FR1_Me_FD_161646 | JGI IMG/M metagenome (GOLD analysis project Ga0224722, IMG submission 161646) | Freshwater sediment microbial communities from Lake Towuti, South Sulawesi, Indonesia - Balambano_FR1_MetaG | ecosystem: Environmental > Aquatic > Freshwater > Lake > Sediment | place... | reverse complement strand
CCGATTCGGTTGAAGACGGCTCACGGCACCATCCGGCATGATGATATGGGTGCCGAACGAGCTGCCGAGGTCCTGAACGAAGAATTCGCGGGTGGGCGGGTTGGCGCGAAACTGGGCATGACGGCGCGACACGCTTTTCTCGTCCAGGCCGATCAGCACGTTCTGATCCGGGGCATAAAACCGGCCAATCGCGAACATGTTGCCGGGCAGCGGAAAATCCTGCATCTGCGGCATGCCGGCAATGACCTGAAGACGCGCAATCCCGTCAGCAGGCGGTGGGGGCGCGGCATAGGCCGGAGCGGGCGGTGGCTGCTGCATCATCGGCGGCGGATACGACGGCTGCGGCGCATAGGATGGCTGTGGTGCATATGTTGGTGATGGCGCCGCGACGGGCATGGGCGCGGGGTTGGGAATGGCCGCTGCGCTGCGGCCGCTCGATGCGCTCTCACGGTTGCGAACAGGCAGGATGGACAGCAGGATGAGCCACAGCAGCAGAAGGACGGCGATCCCTGCCGGTATTGCTGCGATGAGCCAGAAAAGTGGATTCATGCCATCATCTCCCACCGCAAACTGCGACCTTTGCAACTAAAGACAGTATACGGCTGACGGCACCTCAATGCCAGCAAGTTGTCCCGGCACGCGATCACGGCTATAGTCTAGTGAGTCTGTCTGCGTGTTTCCGATCGCCCAAGCGAGGCACCCCTTGGATACTGCGCCGCGCAACGCACCCGCTTTACGCGCCAACTGGCTGACCATCACGGGATCCGTCCGTGATCACAATGAAGATGCAATCGGCATTTACCCCGGTGAAACAACCAGCTTCTTTGTCCTCTGCGATGGCGTCGGTGGCGCTGAAGCGGGTGAGTTCGTCAGCGAATTTGCCGTCAAACGCATGCTCAAAATGTTCCACGAAACACCGAAGTCGCCTTCCACCAACTGGTCGGAAGTGATGCAGATGGCGATGCAGGCGATCAATGCTGAGGTGCGGCGCGTCGCTGAAAGTGCCACCGAAAAGTCTGGCAAGCCGGTGATGATGGGCAGCACCATGGTCGCGGTCGTCATTCAGGGGTGGAATGCGTTTGTCGCTCATGTTGGCGATTCCAGGCTGTATCACTGGCGCAGCGGCGGCATCGTTCAGGCGACCGAAGATCACTCCACTGTTTCGACCATGATGATGCCCGCCGTCAATCCGGATGGGACCGTCAAGCGCAACGTGCTCATGCGAGGCATCGGAAAAGGCGCGGATCTGTCTCCGGATTTGCTGCTGATCAACCTTGAGCCGGGCGACAAGCTGCTTATGTGCTCGGACGGCATGAGCGACAAAATCAACGTCGACGAAATCGCGCAGGTGCTGAGCACGATGCCTCTCTCAGAGGCACCGAATTACCTCGCCACCCTCGCGGACACGCGCATGAGCAAGGACAACATCAGCGTCATCATCGTCGATATCGGTGGCACGGCAGACCGCTCGCCGCTTAATCCGCCAGAGCAGGAACGCGCCTTCCTCAGTTACAACACCCGCTGGAATACCACCAGCTTTCAGGCGGATGGAATCAGCACCAGCACAGGCGGCAGCAGAAACGGTCTGTGGATCGGGCTTGCGCTTGCGGTGGTTGCGATCGTGGCTGTTGTGGCGATTCTGCTCCTCACCTCACGCGGGGGGGATGCGGGGTCGACCGCCGTTCCCGAGTCACCGGTGCCCCTCATCCTTGAAACCGAGGAAATTGCGCCGACGGCAACAGAAACGCCAGTACCGACCGCTACGCCAACCCCAACTGCGACGTTCACGCCGACTCAAACAGAGACGCCGTCAGCGACTCCGATTCCGCCGACAGCCACTCTGAGAAGCTAGATCAATTCTGATGAAGAATGCATTTGAAGAAGAATGCACGGTTTCAAACGGAGTGAAGAGAGCATGATGAAGCGCCGCATTGGAATCGTCATCAGCGTGCTGATGCTGCTCCTGCTTGGTGTGGTCGTGGCCCATGCACAGGATGAGCCAATCTACACCAGCGAGGTGGCTCAGTTTTCGGTCTATACGTGTACCTTTAACACTGCGACAGGCAGAGCAGACATCCGTGCGACGCTCATCAATCGCGATGGAACTGCGATGCGGCCCGAAGACGTCACGATCAATGTGTCCAGAGTTGGCGCAAGTTCGCCCCTGCCGCCTGATGCGGCGACTGTGGCGGTCGCTGACCCACGGCCGCCGCTGCGCATGATCATCGTGCTGGATACAACCGACACGATGCCGATCGAAACGGTTCGTGATACCCTTTTCAGTTCGCTAATCTCGAACCTGCCGTTCGAAGACGAAGTGGCGCTGGTGACGGTAAATTCCGATGTCAGCCAGCCGACCGACTTCTACGTGGACACCAACGCCTTCTACAATGACCACCTGTTTGAGATCCCGCTCGGTTCCGGGGACAACCGGATCAACGACGGGATTCTGGCCGGTGTGAGCGTCACCCAGCCAAACAGTCCGCGTCGCCAGGTCGTGCTGGTCATCACGGACTCGACCCCGCAGGTTGAGCAGGCCTCTGACGAAGAAATCATCACGCGGGCACAGGCGTCTCATGCCCAGATCATTCCGATCGCGCTGCACACCACCAGCGGCGTTCCGGATGACGAAGCATTGTTTGCGCTGGCCACATCGACGCGGGGATATGGCTTTGCCTATGACGGCGACAAGCGCGTCGCATTCACCGAAGAAGGGCTCAACCGCATCTTCGCGGACATTCTGACCGTCCTCAACAGCGAAATCGTCATCTCTGTTGATCTGGCCGGGCTTGAGCCAGACGAGACGGGCTTCATCCCGTTTGATGTCTCTGCTCTCCCGAATACCAGTCAGACTGCGCTGACCGACCGCGTGAGCTGCCCACTTCCGCCGCCCGCCGAAGTCATCGAAAATGCGCTGCCCACATTTGCAATTGCCTTCACCAACATCGTCGACGGCCTCAATCTGAATGACCCGACCTCGGTCGAAGTGGCCGTCCAGCCGTTTGATGCTCTGCCAGCTGATGCGCGGTTTGTCTTTTTGCTGGACGATGGCCAGTCTGATCCGTCGGTGGAAGGAATCTTTCCGGTCGATCCGCAGTCGCTGCCGCCCGGCGTTCACACCATTCGCGCGCAACTGCGCGACGGTTCAGGAAACATCCTGGCGACCACGCCGACGACCAGTCTCTTTGTCCGTCGCGATCTGGTGCTGGCCACTGCCGAGAACAAGACCGATAACCTTTCGGGCGCAGTGACAATTCAGGCCCGGAATGCTTCCGACAACATGACGACTGTCGAATTTCGAGCGGCGCTCGCCAACTCGCCGACCGTCAGCTATCCAATCGGCACGGCTCCCGTACAGGAGGGTGTTGCGTCGCTGACGATCTCGGACATTCAGGCTGAAGCGTCGCGCCTGTTCCCACAGGACGATCCGGATGCAGGCTGGACGGTTCAGATCACAGCATCGGCACCCTCATCGAACGCCGGCGATCCCCCGCTGGGTGATGCAGCCACGCCCCTGATTCTCAGCATTGCGCCGAGGCCGCCGTTCACGGTCGACTCACTGCTTCAGACGCCGATCATCCCGGTCGTTGCCGGCGTCATCTTCCTGGTCATCGACGTGCTGCTGCTGCGTCAGATTCGCAAGGCGCGCATCCGTCGCACGATCGAAGGCGCTGACAACCGTGATCTGCCTGCCCAGCTCATGTGCGTGACGGTCAGCCGCGGGGGCGCCGGCCGCCAGACCTTTATGATCACCAAGAAAACTACCTGGGTCGGGCGCGGTTCTGGCAACGACATCAGCCTCGAAGATGACGCCAATGTGTCGCGCCAGCACGGGGCGATTCTGTGGCGCAAGGGACACTGGTACTTTGCCAACCGAAAGCCGAAGGTCAAAACGAAGGTTGCCGGCAAAATGTACAAGGGGCTGTCGATGACCCGTCTTGAAAACCCGACGGATCTGGAACTGGGCAGCTACCAGATGGTGTTCCACTCCACCGAACAGCGGCAGGACATCTCGGACCTGGTCAAGACCAACCTGTAGAGGCTCAGCATGCGGCTCGCAGCTCGCGTAGTACCCCAACGACAGCTGTACTCGATTTCGGCCAGCGGCACGATGAAGGTCGGGCGGCTGGCCCGCTACCTGTCGCAGCAGGAAGCATACATCGACACCGGCACCCTGGAGCTGGCGCGTCCGGTAGCTGCCACTCAGCGCCTGCAGGATGTCGACATTCAGGCGGGCGACCGGCTGCTGATCTTCACGGCCCGGCCGTCGCCGGTGGAGCTTCCTGCGCCGCTGAACCCGGGCGACAAGATCATTCGGCTGTCAGTGGGCGACAAGACCGTGTCATCCGCAGGGAAAAAGTCGCTGCTCGTTGGCAAGCCCGATCCCGCCCGGCCGGTTGATATTGACCTGCGCCTGTTCATTTCCCCCAAGCAGCTCAACTTCATCTCGCGCGATACGATGCGGCTGGAGTTCGACGAGCGTTCCAAGACGTGGTATGCCTCTCGCGTGGGACGCACCCGCCTGCTGATCAACGAGTTTGAGCTTGGGCCGGAACGGATCCCGCTCGGCGACCGCTCTGTGCTGCGCCTGTACCGTGCCAATGAAGAGCCGACCAATCCGGCATTCCGGCCGCTGGTCGAAATCGCGATGGAAACGGAGACCGTGCAGTCACGCGAAGACATTATCTATCTCGAAAGCGGCGACATCACTCTGCCGATACAGGTCGGTGTGGAACGCGATGCCGCTGCCCTGAATGTGTCTGAAAACGTCACCTTCGGCCAGGTCGTAACCGGACTGGCGGCCCACCTGGCGCTTCCGGTCGACGTTGAGTATCAGCTTGCGATTCTGCGCCTGATCGCGCCCGGCGCGTCTATCGCGTCTGTGCCGCTGGGCAAAGACGAGTTCCTGTATGCAGCCCGGTCGCAGTCGTTCGCGACCAATGCGCTGATTCTGCATGATCTGAATAACCGCGAACGTACGTACGAACTGGTGGCAGGGCCTGAAGATGACATCAAGCTGATCGGGCGACGGCCTGAAGCTGCGATCGAAGATCCTGAGCTCGACATCGACCTCTACCCCACCCTGATCGAGCGCGGCGCCAATCCAAATGCGTTCAAGTCGATCTCGCGTCGCCAGCTCCGCATCTTCTACAAGGCTGCCGAGAACACATGGTGGGCGCAGGGCGAAGAACGCGCGTCCGTCCCGACATTCATCAACAACATGCGCGCCGCACCGAATGTTCCCATTCAGCTCACGTCGGGCGACGTCATCAGCATCGGCGCAACGGTCGATAACTACGCGGCACGTCTCGAAGTGGAGATCACTGCCAAGTCCGACTAATCTGTCGCTGATTGCTCGGCGTTTTTTATAAGTTTGTTACGACGAACTGAGTTGTGCGGATTTTCAGATTAGTGTAGAGTGAATTTGTAAAGGTGTGGCCCGCTCAGCCACCTGTCATCAAGCGAGTCTTCACGCGTGCAGCCTGATAGCCTGCGTTCTCTGCAGCAGTCTCTAAACTGGATCGACGAGCTGATACGTGCCGCCGTCGAACGGGCGCGTGTTGCAGGTTTCGACCCGACCGATGCCCTGCGCGGACTCGTGATCACCGACGACGAAGTGCAGCAGCATCTCGCCAACCGGCCGCTCGACGGTCTGTGGGCTGAAGAGCCGGTCAGCGAGTATCTGCAGGCGATGACCCTGGACGAAGCCAATCCGCTTCGTCATCTGGTCGAAATTTTCCAGCTTTCTCCGCTCGACTGTCAGATCCTTCTGGTATGCCTTGCGCCAGAGCTGGACCGGCGCTATGAGCGCCTGTACGCCTATCTGCAGGATGATGTGACGCAGCGACGGCCCACCATCAACCTGGTGATCAACCTGCTGAGCGGACAGCCGATCGACCGCTTCGCCGTGTGGAACCGGCTGCTGCCGAATATGCCGCTGCGGGCCCATCGCCTGATTGAGGCAAGCACTGAAGGGCTTCAGCCGAATGCCACCTTCCTTGCCAATCAGCTCAAGCTCGATCATCGCATCGTCATGTTTCTGCTGGGCGACAGCACGCCAGACCCGCGGCTGCTGACTGCCGTGACGGTTGCGCGCGAAGCGAGTCCTGGCGCCGTCGTGCCCAATGCCGTTCGCATCGCCCTGGATGAAGCAGCCCAGCGGGAAGCGCCGATCGTGTTCATGCATGGCCTGCGAGGGACGGGGCGACACGAAGCAGCGACGACCGCCTGTGTCGAAGCCGGGCTGCCACTCGTCATCGTTGATCTGCGCGCCCTCAAGGATCTGGACATGCCCTATGCGGATGCCTGGGAACTGGGCATTCGCGAGGCCAAACTCCAGTATGCCGGCCTGATGCTGGCTGAGTGGGATGCCTGTCTCGACACAAACGACATGCAGCCGCCCCCCGATTTGTGGGAGGCGATCACCCGTTTCGAACGCATCGTCTTCCTTGCCGGCACCGAGCCTTTCGAGCCGCTCGATTCCATGCGAAAACGCCGCATGCTGCGCGTCAGCTATGCGATGCCGCCCTACGATGTTCGCTACAGCGCATGGCAGGACGCGCTGGCCGACCACAACATTTCGGCTGACACGGGCATCGTGGACGAGCTGGCGAGCAAATTCAAGCTCACCCGTGTACAGGTCAATCGCGCAGTGAATACGGCGTCTGACCTGGCCGTGTCGCGCGGTGAGCCTGTGACCAGGGAAGACCTCATCGCAGGGGCACAGGCGCATTCTTCGCTGAAGCTGGGGCGGCTCGCAAAGCGCATTGTGCCCCGCTTTCAGTGGAATGACCTGATTCTGCCGCCCGATCGCGTTCAGGTGCTGCAGGAAATCTGTGCGCGCATCCGCTACAGTCATGTCGTCAATGATTCGTGGGGCTATGCACACCGGGTGGCCGCAGCGCCGGGCGTCACGGCGCTGTTTGCGGGCGAAAGCGGCACCGGCAAGACGCTCGCCGCAGAAGTGATTGCGCGCGATCTCGGCCTGCTGCTGTACAAGATCGACCTGTCAGCCGTGGTATCCAAATACATCGGCGAGACGGAGAAGAACCTGAGCGTCATCTTTGAAGAGGCCCACCAGAGTAACGCGGTGCTGTTCTTTGACGAGGCAGATGCGTTGTTTGGCAAGCGTTCGGAAGTCAAGGACGCACACGACCGCTATGCCAACCTTGAAGTGGCCTATCTGCTTCAGCAGCTCGAATCTTACGAAGGCGTGGCCATTCTGGCGACCAATTTGCGACAAAACCTTGATGAGGCATTTACGCGCCGGCTCAGCTTTCTGGTGGACTTCCCGTTTCCCGAAAGCGAGTATCGGCAGAAGCTGTGGGCAACACACTTCCCGCCCGAAGCGCCGCTTGGCAAGGATGTTGACCTGATGGAGCTTTCCGACCGGTTCGCGCTGGCGGGCGGCAACATTCGCAACGCGGCGATTGCGTCGGCTTATCTGGCGGCGTCGGATGGCGGAATGATCACCATGTCGCATCTGCGTCATGCGATCAAACGAGAGCATCAGAAGATGGGCAGGCTGCTTGATGATGACTATTAGCAGGCGCGCGGTGTCATGATCCAGGATATCGACAAGACGCTCGAAAAGCTCATCTACGAGCGCGGGCGAATGAATCGAAACGACATCGACATCTCGTTCGAGCAGCCGAACGGAGACTGGTCGGCGCGCATCAGCCGGCCGACGCTGAACATCTGGTGTTTCGACATTCAGGAGAACCTGAAGCTGCGCACGATGGAACCGCGCACTCTGCGAAATGCGCCTGGTTCGACCCGGCAGTTTCCGCCGCTGCGGCTTGACATTACCTACCTGGTCACGGCGTGGGCGCGCAAGGTGGAAGATGAGCATCAACTGCTCTGGCGCGCGCTTGGCACGCTGGCACAGGTTCCCGTACTCGATCCGCGCACCTGCGAAGGCGCGCTGAAGGATCAGCCCTATGACATTCAACTGCTCGTCGCCAACATGCCAGATCGGATGCCTAATCTGTCTGACCTGTGGAGCGTACTGAACAACCAGATGCGTCTTGGGTTCACCCTTGTCATGACGTTGGCGATGGAGCGCGGCATCGACTACGAGACGCCGCTCGTACTCGAAGCCGACGTCATCGTGGGCCAGACGCTCGACCCGCTTTCCCGCTCGCTCGCCGCCACAGACGTCACGCTTCATCATGGCGCACCGAGACCCGCCGATCAGAATGGGGAAAGCGAGACCAAAACAGGTCGCAGGCGAAAATCCTGAGGCCGCTGAACTGTGGTGCAGATCATTCGCGACGTGCGAATGTTGCGCGGTACTAATATCGATCATTGAGGAGGAGAGATGTCGCCGTCTTATCTTTCGCCGGGTGTCTACGTAGAAGAAGTGGACAAGGGGACAAAGCCAATCGAAGCCGTAGGCACGGCGGTGGCAGCGTTCATCGGATACACAGAACGTGCCGCAGATGAGCGCGATGGCGTCACCACATCGCTGCTGGGCAAGCCGACACTGGTCACCAACTGGAGCCAGTACGTTCAGAAGTTTGGTGGCTTCATTAACGGCGCGTACATGCCAGATGCGGTGTACGGCTATTTCAACAATGGCGGCAGCATCGCCTACATCGTATCGATCAAGACGCTTGGAACCTCTGACGACCCGGCTGCGACCACATCGGCCAAAGTCAGCCTGCCCGCGTCGGACGCCAAGGGCGGCAATCTCCTTGAAGTCACCGCCAAGCAGGGTGGCCCGGTCGGCAACAATATTTCGGTGAATGTCAAGCCGAATGAAGCCGAAGGTGCCAAGGACTTCACCCTCGTCATCAACGTCAACAACCAGCCGGTTGAGACGTTTGAGGGCCTGACGACCGGCAAGGGCGAAAACAATGTCGAGACCGTCGTCAAGACAAAGTCGAAGCTGGTCGATGTCCGCGTGGTCGGCAAGGCAGACCTAGCCGTCGCAGGGGGCAGTTTTGCGCTGTCCGGCGGCGAAGTGCAGACGAAGGCCGTCACAATCAAGGATTACCAGGGCAGCACCGCCGAACGCAGCGGCATGGCCGGTCTCGAACCGCTCGAAGACATCACCATGCTGATCGTGCCCGACCTGATGACCGCCTACGAAGCCGGCGAAATTGATGCCAAGGGCGTGCAGGCTGTTCAGCAGGCCGTCATTGACTACTGCGAAGGCGTCCGCTACTGCTTCGCGATCCTCGACTGCCCGCCGAAGCTGATGCCGCAGGAAATGAAGGCGTGGCGTCTGCAGGTCAATTACGACAGCACGCGTGCAGCGCTGTATTACCCATGGATTGAGACGGCAGACATGACTGGCGCCAATGGCCGCACCCGCATGGTGCCGCCGTCCGGTCACATGGCTGGCGTCTATGCCCGCTCGGATGCGACACGCGGCGTTCACAAGGCCCCAGCCAATGAAGTCGTTCGCGGCGTGCTGGGCCTCGAAGTCAACGTGACCAAGGGCGAGCATGACCTGCTCAACCCGGTCGGCGTCAACGTCATCCGCAGCTTCCCGGGTCGTGGCATTCGTGTCTGGGGCGCGCGCACGCTGTCGAGCGATGCGTCGTGGCGCTACATCAACGTCCGCCGTCTGTTCAGCATGGTTGAAGAGAGCGTCGAGCGCGGCACCCAGTGGGTCGTGTTTGAGCCGAACGATCAGATGCTGTGGGCCCGTGTCCGCCGCGACATCAGCGCCTTCCTGACAATGGTCTGGCGCACCGGCGCGCTGTTCGGCGAAACCCCGGATCGTGCGTTCTACGTCAAGTGCGACGCCGAAACCAACCCGCCGGAACTGCGTGACCTCGGTCAGCTCGTGGTGGAAATTGGCATGTGCCCGACCAAGCCGGCAGAGTTCGTGATCTTCCGCTTCAGCCAGTGGGCTGGCCCGGACGCTCAGGCGTAATTTGATCCGCGTGATTGAGAGCATTGGAGACTAACTGACATGGCACGTGAAACTGACTTTCTATTGGGTTTCGGCTTCATGCTGGAAGTCCAGGGCACGCTGACAGGCGTTTTCCAGGAAATCAGCGGCCTCGGCTCGGAAAACGAAGTCGTCGAACAGAAGATCATCCAGGGCGGCAAGGAAGTGATCCAGAAGGTGCCGGGCCGCCTCAAGTTCACTGACGTGACGCTCAAGGCCGGTATCACCAAGAATTTCGACATCTGGACCTGGCGCAAGTCGGTTGAAGAGGGCCAGATTGCGACTGCGCGCAAGAACGCGACGATCACGGCGCTCGACCGAGCTGGCCAGCCTGCCGCGTCGTGGGACTTCGTCAACATGTGGCCGACGAAGGTTTCGGGCCCGCAGTTCCAGGCCGATTCGAACAGCTTTGTGATGGAAGAAGTGACGCTGACGTTCGAGAACTACAAGCGTACGCTGTAAGACGAGAACGAAACGTCAGACGCGCAGGGTGAGGGGCTGAAGCACGATGCTGAACGGCTATCCGCAGATTGAGTTTCCTTTTGTGCTGCCGCGTGGATACATCGACCCGCAGGGGATGGTGCATCGCGAAGGCACAATGCGGCTGGCGACAGCGCGTGACGAAATCGCCCCTCTGCGCGACCCCCGGGTGCGAGCCAACGAGGCGTATCTGGTGGTGATCCTGCTGGCGCAGGTCATCACCCGCCTCGGCTCGCTGCCCCGGGTGACGCCCGAAACGATCGAGGGTCTGTTCAGTGCTGACATGGTCTACCTGCAGGAGCTCTACCGTCAGGTGAACGAGGTCGAGCTTCCGCACCTGCAGATCACATGTCCCAACTGCAGCCATCAGTTTGAAGTTGAGGTGCCCCTGCTGGGGGGATCGTAAGCTACCCACTCGAACGGCTGCATGAGGAGGTAGCATACATCGCAGCACAGCTGGGCTGGAGCCACGACGACATTCTCCAGCTTACGCACCGCGAGCGCGCACGGTGGGTTGCCCAGGTGAACCGCATCAATGCCCGAAGGCAAGTCGCGCAGAGGTAACCAGAATCGTCATGCCCGCAGCATCGAATGGCGGACAAAACGCTTCCCCATCGGGTTCCGCAAACGGGGCCGACCGGGCGAAGCAGCGCGAACTGGCCGAAAAAGTGGCCGAGCGCGTATACGAACTGTTGCGCGAAGACCTTCGCCGCGAACGCGAGCGGCTCAAGGGGCCTCGCCGAGGAGTGTAGCAGATCATGCTTCCAATCCAGATTCCGCCTATCCCGATTCCGCCTATCCCTGGCCTGATGCCAGAATCCCACCCGTCATTCCGGTACACGGTGCTGGTCGATGGTGTGCCCTTCCTGTACTGCAGCGAAGTCGTGCTTCCCACGCTGACGACCGAAATCGAAACGGTCAAGGAAGGCGGCCTGATGACCTATGTGCACAAGCTGCCCAAGGGCGTCGACGCCGGAACCGTCAAGCTCAAACATGCGGTCGCTCACATCGACTTCATGCTCACCTGGTACATGATTGCCTATTACGGGGGGCACAAGATTGCCCAGCGCACACTCATCATCGTAATGCAGGATTCGCTGCTGATCCCCGTTGCGCGCTGGATGTTCAATGACGCGCTGCCGATCAAGTGGACTGGCCCTACCCTGCAGGCTGCTTCGTCCACCATCTCGGTCGAAGAGCTTGAACTCGCACACAGCGGGTTCATCGTGACACCGATGTAGTGCATCATGACGCTGCCACGTAATCCCTTCCGACCTCTTGGCATGCGACTGCGCGACTTTGCGCGTGGTCGTATGAGCCGCTATCCCGCACAGGATGGTGAAGGCACGACGAGCGTTCGCCCGGGCTGGCAGCAGGATGCACGGCAGCCGATCAACTGGCCGGGCGAGCAGACCGTTCCGGAACAGCCGTCTGTATCGCAGGCCAGCACCGATACCGAGTGGCGGCAGTCCACCTCGGCACCCGTCGAGTCGCCAACCTTTTCCAGCTCTGCCGCGGTAGCAAATACGGCACCCGGCGTCCAGACCACGCGCGCAGAAGGCGCCTCACCCGCCCCGGCGACGAACGCCGCACAGCAGACGCCCGCGGCGCAGCCAGAACAGAAGCCGATGTCGCGCATGGAATTTCTCAACTTCCTGTGGACGACGCACGAAGCACGCATCAGTGCCAAACGGGAAGAAGACGAAGCACGTGCGCAGGCAGAGGCCGATAAGCGAACAGAGGTTCAGGCTCAGCGTCAGATTCAGCGCCGGCGCGGATCCTTCATCGATGTGCCGAGCGTGCGTATTGAAGCCCCTCGGCTCGACGTGACCGACGAAGATCTCGGCATGGTTCGAAGCGATTCACCTGCGCCGGGAGATGTGATTTCACCCGCGCCATCCCAGGCCGTGCAGCGGGCTGACGCCGACGACATCGACGAGCCATTTGAGGCGGACGGTTTCGACGGCAGTTTCGAAGATTCGACCGACGCGGAATTTACGCCCGTCAGCGGCGAAGCAAAGCAAACGCCGGTTGCTTCCGTACAGACAGAACGCGCCGAAGCGAACGCGACTGCTCAGATGCCAGTACTGCCTCAGCCGGCAGATGCGTCGGCCGTCCAGCGCAAAGGGGGCAGGCGGGGCAAGGGCAGCAACCAGTTCACTCCGGCGCTTTCGTCTGCTGCTGATGCACCGACGACAGCCATCTCGACGACCAAAGCCGGTGCACCTGTGCAGCGAACGATGGATTCTCCGTCCGACATTGGGGCAGGCAGCGCGCCTGTCTCTGACCGTGAGCCGAGTGAGTCATGGGGTGAGTCGTCCGCTCCGGATGCACCGTTTCCCCAAACCGAAACGTCGTCGCCGTCAGTCGTGAGCAGCAGTTTGCAGACGGGGGACATTCAGACCAGACGTCCTGAGTCACCCGGCCGGCAGTCGCAAATCGCAGCGCATCGAACTGATGCCGGAACCGGCACCGCTTCACCGCCCATACAGGCGCAGCGCGTCCCGGTGCCCCAGTCGCAGACGACCTCGTCTTCGAGCGCAGCCTCAAATCAGACTTCCAGCGCCGAGTATTCGACGGATGGTTCTCCGTCCATGTACGGGTCGCTCCCGCAGTCACCATCCGACACCAGCGCCGCCGATGACGCACTAACGCAGTTAATGCCTGCGAACCCAGACCCACAGACAGCCAGCGTTCAGCGAAGCCCCGTGGCCGGGCCGAACCCGCAGACCACTCCACCGCAGGCAGCTCCGGTCAAGGCTTCATGGGCTTCGCGGCTGGCCAGGGCAGTGACGAATGCGCCGGCCAGTATTGCGCGCAGCCTGAGCGATGCAGCGCCTTCGGGGGCCCATTCATCACCCGCAGGCAGCGTTGTGCCACCATCGTCCAGCGCGTCGGCCGTCGACGCGCCAATGGCCAGTCAGCCCGTCGATCTGGCATCGGCTCTGACAGGCGGCATCCCTTCCAGCCAGCCAGGCAATGCTTATGCCACCTCTGAAGCCAGTACGTTCGCGCCTGAACCGGCGCGCGCCCTGCAGCGGGATTTCGCCTCTCCGGCCGCATCTTCATCGGCATATCCGCAAACCGCACCACCGAGCAATCCATTTGCCGAGGGTGTCGTACAACGGAAGCCCACGATTCGCGGTGCGGCACCAGCAGCATCGATCTCGGACGCAGGATCTTCTGCCGTTGAATCAGAGCCTCTGCCAACCCACGCCGCCGAACCCATCCGGCGAGAATCGGTTCGCCCGGGGGTGGTCGAGCTGACGCCAGCCGTGCAGCGCGAAGTCACGAGCGAGGTGCCGTCCGCCGTCTGGAAACCGAGCCGAGAGCTTGCCCCTGAACCATCGCCTTTCCAGAGT
>Ga0224722_1001327_pt1 | contig 13755 bp, 12 predicted proteins | sample Balambano_FR1_Me_FD_161646 | JGI IMG/M metagenome (GOLD analysis project Ga0224722, IMG submission 161646) | Freshwater sediment microbial communities from Lake Towuti, South Sulawesi, Indonesia - Balambano_FR1_MetaG | ecosystem: Environmental > Aquatic > Freshwater > Lake > Sediment | place... | reverse complement strand
ATGTTCCTCAGATATATTTCCACCCATAAATACAATTCCATCCACTTGTTTTCCAAGCATGGTGTTCAATAAGTGTAACTCCTTGTCCATATTTTGGTCCGAGTTACTTAAGATGATGTTGTATTTGTACATGGTTGCAATATCTTCAATACCACGAGCAAGTTCTGCAAAGAATGGATTGGAGATGTCTGGAATAATTACCCCAACCGTTGTTGTCTTTTTACTAGCCAATCCTCTTGCTACAGCATTTGGACGATACCCTAATCTTTCAATCACCTCTAAAACTTTCTTTCTTGTAGCTGGTTTTACATTTGGATTACCATTCACAACACGTGACACAGTAGCCATGGAAACATTTGCTTCACGTGCTACGTCATAAATTGTTACGTTCACAATACCCACTCCTTCTATATACGTCCTAGCTTTACGTTTATTTTACTGCAAGTCTGTCATTTTTAACCATTATATAAAAATCGAAACTTGTCTATTTATGTATAATTATCATACTTCACATAGTGAAATGTCGCAATGTAAAGGCTATCTATTTAACAAAAAAAACAATATTATGTTGGGAAACGCAAAAAAACCGACTATGATTAGCTCTCATAAGTCGGTTTTTTGTGTTATTTCTTACACACGCACTAAATTAGAAGCTTGGATTTCTTTGTAGAAAGCATTGAATTGATCAATGTTCATTTGTTGAGCAGAATCAGACAAGGCAACTGCTGGATCTGGATGAACTTCTGCCATTACTCCATCTGCACCTACAGCAAGAGCTGCCTTTGCCATCGGAAGAAGTAGATCTCTACGGCCAGTTGAGTGTGTTACATCAACAAGGACAGGTAGATGTGTTTCTTGCTTTAAAATTGGAACAGCTGAAATATCTAATGTATTTCTTGTTGCTCTTTCATACGTACGAATACCACGCTCACAAAGGATAATTTGGCCATTACCTTGAGACATAATGTATTCTGCTGCATTAATGAATTCTTCAATCGTTGCAGCTAGTCCACGCTTCAAAAGAACCGGCTTATTTACCGCACCTGCTGCTTTTAATAGGTCAAAGTTCTGCATATTACGCGCACCAATTTGAATTACATCAATATATTCAACAGCTTTCTCTATGTCAGCTGGGCTTACGATTTCACTAATTACAGCTAGGTCGTACTCGTCAGCTACTCTTTTTAAAATTTTTAGTCCTTCTACACCAAGACCTTGGAAATCATAAGGTGAAGTTCTAGGCTTGTATGCTCCACCACGCATGAATTTTAATCCTTTTTCTTTAATTGAAGCAGCCACAGCAGCAACCTGCTCATATGACTCAACCGCACATGGTCCGAAAATTAATTGTGGGATGCCATGTCCAACTTTCTCTCCCTTAACTTCAACAACTGTATCTTCAGGCTTCTTCTTACGAGACACAAGCAATGCTTTGCTATGATCATCCTTTTGAAGCTCTAATCCAGCCTTAAAGATTTCTTTGAAGATATGTTCAACCGTTGAATTTTGGAAAGGTCCATCGTTATTTTCCTTAATTATATCAAGCATGCTTCTTTCACGAACTGGATCGTAACGGAAAACCCCTTGTGTTTCCTTTACACGGCCAATTTCTTGAACAAGTCTAGCTCTTTCATTAATTAGCTTTAAAAGCTCAACATTTAACTCGTCAACTCGGTCTCTAAGCTGATCTAGCTCAACATTACTCATCATTTCTCGCCCCTTTGATTAGTAGATTTGAAAACAATGCTTTATTACATGCGAAAAGAAAAGCCTAAGAAGGATTGTTCTTTATCCGCTTCATAAAGTGTGTTACATTTCTATATAAGTTAGAATAATTATATATTAAATATTTTCAAATGTCACGCAATTTTCTTTAATAATTAAACGCTTTTAAGTATTAAAGTAGATTCTTTATTATATGAACTTAAGCTAGAAGGTGTGATTTTCTTTGTCAATGAATAAAAAATTGTTTGCTTTAGATATAGGTACTCGCTCATGTGTTGGCATTATTCTAGAAGAAACAAATGCTCTATACCATGTCGTTGATATGTTGTCGATAGAACACTCGGAGCGTGCTATGCTGGATGGCCAAATTCATGATGTTATGGCTGTATCAAAGCTTATTACGCAAATAAGAGAGAAACTTGAAATCAAACATGGTCCTCTGCAAAAAGTATGTGTCGCAGCTGCAGGAAGGGCTTTACGAACGGAACGCTCAAAGGTTTCACTGCCCATTAATGGTAAACCAATTATGCAAAAACAGGACATTCTCCATTTAGAGCTTTTAGCTGTTCAACACGCTCAAGCAGTGGTTGCAGAGAAATACAAGGAAGAGCAAAGTCATTATTATTATTGTGTCGGATATTCTGTCCTTTATTATCGTTTAGATGGAGAAGAAATCGGTAGCTTGATTGACCAACAAGGAGATGAGGCATCCGTTGAAATTATCGCAACTTTTTTACCGAAAGTTGTCGTTGAATCTTTATTAGCTGCCTTAACACGCTCAGGATTAGAGATGGAAGCATTAACTCTCGAACCAATAGCAGCCATTAATGTTCTCATCCCCCCCTCCATGAGACGTTTAAATGTAGCCTTGGTGGATATCGGTGCTGGAACATCCGATATTGCCTTAACCGATATGGGAACCGTAATTGCTTATGGAATGGTTCCTATTGCAGGAGATGAAATTACCGAAGCAATCAGTGATCAATTCTTACTTGATTTTCCTTTAGCTGAAATGGCTAAAAGACAATTAAACTTCCAAGAGTCCATAACAGTCACTGATATTTTGGGATTTGAGACTGAGGTTTCGAAGGGAGAGGCAATCGAACAAATTTCTTATGCCATTGACCGCCTTGCTGGGTCAATTTGCGATGAGGTACTACAGCTTAACAATGGAAAAGCTCCTAAAGCTGTTATGCTGGTCGGCGGTGGAAGCTTAACACCTGAACTTCCAAAGAAAATTGCTGAGAAACTTGAGCTTCCTCTAAATCGAGTCGCCATTAGAGGAATCGATGCCATTTCATCCTTAACTGTCTCTGAGAAGATTGCAAAAGGACCAGAGCTTGTCACTCCCATTGGTATTGCTCTTGCTGCCAAACAATCACCGGTGCAATATATGACGGTTTACGTAAATGAACAGCCCGTTAGGCTATTCGAGGTAAAAAAATTAACTGTTGGAGATTGTTTATTAGCTGCAGGAATTAAAATGAATAAGCTGTACGGTCGACCTGGACTAGCCATGATCGTTACTCTAAATGAGAAAAATATTACCATTCCTGGTCAATATGGACATCCTCCGAGATTAATGAAAAATGGAGAATGCTGTGCCCTAGATGATCCTATTGAAAACGGGGATATCCTGTTTGTTGATAAAGGACAAGATGGAGAACGTACGACTCTATCTATTGGCCAGTTACTCGATGAAATCCCAACCAAAGAAATAGAGATCAATGGAGAAACATACCTAATTGAACCAACATTTATATGCAATGGAGAAACTGTAAATAAAAATTATCTACTCAAAGACCGGGATACAATCCAATTTCACTATCCAAAGACACTTGAAGACCTGTTACATTATCTGAATCTGACGAATCTTATAGAAGAACTTCGACCATTTCATCTAACCCTGAATGGTAAGGATACATTTTATCCCTTATTATCAGGTAAGCTCTACCGTAATGGGATAGAATCAAGGCTTCAAAGTAGCTTTGAGCATCATGATAAAATCACTGTGCAAATGAGGGGCAATATTACTGTACAAGACCTCGCCGATGAAAATCAATATATACTTAATCAAACCATACCTGTTTCATTCAACGATAAAGAAATACTATTAAAAAAGAGCATCACCGTTGTGAACAGAGGGGATCAAAGATTACAAGAGGATAGTCCCATTTACGATGGTGACTCCTTAAGCATCACCCATCAACGGTTACAACCATTTATCTTTCAAGACCTATTTAAAGAGGTAGATATTGACCTTCCAAAAGAAACGAATGGATCATTTTTGCTCTTGAAAAATAACGTAGAAACAACGTTCTATGATAGTCTTGAACCGTTCGACTCTTTACAGATCATTTTTCCAACTCAAAAAGGAAGCCAGGTTATCAAATGATAGCTAGCTTCCTTTTTTATCATAATTGATTTTCTTGCGATATGGTAGCTAAAGCTTTGCTTGTGATCTTCCAATGAGAGGCATGCCAAGCAACGTCCCCTTTTACAAAAAGGATTGCTTGAGGTGACTCATGTTTAATGTGAAAGCGTTCTGCAATATAATTTGAAAGTTCTCTTGAGGTTTGAACTATTAAGTAATAGCTCTTAACACTTGAGTTACTAGTAAATTCTTCGTATTCCTCATATGCTGCTTGGCTGATTGGACAAGTGTTCGAATGCTTTAGAAGATAAAAACTCTCATTGTCTACAAGAGCATCCAATTGCTCCTTCGTTTGAATTTGTTCCATTCTTACCCCTCCTAAGGATATGTATAAGTTTATTTTACACAAATTGTAATAAAAAACGCAGTGTAGATATAATATCATTACACTGCGTTTTTGAACACTTATCTGCTTATTAATGATTTAATTGAGATTCTGTTTCATCAAAAGCTCTTTTTGTTTCCTCAAGCTTTCTCTGAAGCTCCTTATCATCACTTAATACAGGAGAAAAGTCGTCTTCATACACTATATCTTCTTCCGAGTCATTAACAGGTTGGATGGACTTCACTTTACTCATAATATCATTGGATTGTTTGGTAACTGCTTGTCCAATGGAAGAGGACTTTACTTTAGCCACCTCTGCTAATTCAGCACTCTTTGTTTTTGCTACATCATAAAGTTGACTGGTCTTCCCTTTTAAACTTTCCGCTTGTGTGTTTAATTCCGTCCTTATTTCTTTTCCTGACTTTGGAGCGAGGAATAGTGCCGTTGCTGCTCCAACTAGCCCACCGATGATAGCACCCAATAAAAATTCCTTCGACCCTGATGTTTCATTTACATTTTGTCGATTGTCCTTTTCAGTTTCGTGATTCACCATATGTTATTCCTCCTTTAATTATAACTTCTTTCTCTACCCTTCTCGCTAAGTCCTTTTTCAACAACTGTCTTTTCCTTTTTCCTATGAGTCCATCGATCCTTCATTTCGAGAAGAACATTGCTCCATTGGAGGACCTGACTAACCTTGTCCTTATTTTGCTCAACAGCAAGGTTCACAGAATTAGTGATCGTTTGAAGGGATGAATTAAACTTTTGAATTGTCACTCCTACATCTTTAACAGAATCAACGACACTTCCTAAGCTTTCTGATTTCTTTTGAATATCTTCCGCTAAGGCATTTGTTTTATGCAACAAGTCCGTTGTTTCTCTTGTGACACCGTCAAGCTGACGTTCCAACCCATTTAATGTTTTTGAAATACTATCTAAGGTTACTTGAAGAGACTGTAACGCTTTGGATAGAAATATTACTAAAATAAGAAAAGCAATTGCCGCAATCCCTGCACTCACATAAAGTATCCACTCCAAAATTTCCTGCACCTCCATTGACGCTTATATTTCATTACTTACCCTACCTCAAATTCATTAAACGTCAATCTTAATAAATCAATACTAAAATTTTACCATAAATAAAACAAAATTGTTATAAATGCGCCAACTTTCACCCTTTAGGTTACAATAATAAATGTGTTAAAAGTTTTTTAAAAGGAAGGGAAATAAATGAAAGATTCACGCATTGAGCTTCTAGCAAAAAACCTTATCAATTACTCTGTTAAGCTTCAGCCTGGTGAAAAGGTATTAATTGAAAATTTTGGTTTGCAGCGAGAGCTCGTAACGGCATTAGTAAAAGAAGCGTATGCTGCGGGAGGACATCCTTTCGTACTTCTTAAAGATCAGCAAGTGGACCGAGCGTTGCTTCTAGGTGCCCGGGAAGAACAATTTAACTTGATAGCAAATTTTGAAGCAAACGTTATGAGTCAAATGGATGCATACATAGGTTTACGTTCCGGCGACAATATCAATGAGCACGCGGATGTGCCTGATGACAAGATGAAAATTCACGGGTCAACGATCGGGAAGAAAGTACACCGTGATATCCGTGTTCCTAAAACCAAATGGGTCGTCCTACGTTATCCAAATTCATCCATGGCACAATTAGCAAAAATGAGCACAGAAGGCTTTGAAGATTTCTATTTTAATGTTTGCAACTTAGATTATGGGAAAATGGATCAAGCAATGGATGCGTTAGTCGCTTTAATGAACAAAACGGACAAAGTAAGAATCACTGGACCAGGAACGGACTTATCTTTCTCGATCAAAGATATCCCAGCCATAAAGTGCTCAGGACAAATGAATATTCCTGATGGTGAGGTATATACGGCTCCAGTACGTGATTCAGTCAATGGAGTCATCACTTACAATACTCCATCTCCATATCAAGGCTTTACATTTGAAAATGTAAAACTAACCTTTAAAGGCGGAAAAATTGTTGAGGCAACAGCAAATGATACAGATCGGATTAATAAAATATTCGATACAGATGAAGGGGCACGCTTTGTTGGAGAATTTGCCATTGGTGTGAATCCTTATATTTTACATCCGATGCAAGATATCTTATTTGATGAAAAGATTGATGGAAGCTTCCATTTTACGCCTGGTCAATGTTATGATGACGCCTTTAATGGAAACCATTCAAACATTCATTGGGATATGGTCAATATCCAACGTAGCGACTACGGCGGAGGAGAAATGTATTTTGACGATGTGCTAGTTCGAAAGGATGGACGCTTCGTAATCAAAGAGCTCGAGGTATTAAATCCAGAGAATTTAAAATAACAAAAAGATGCAGCCAATAAAGCTGCATCTTTTGTTATAACTGACGTTCGTAAGCTTCTTGAAATTTTTGAATATCTCCTGCTCCCATGAACAGGATAACGCTGTTTTCGTGTTGCTTTAGAGTTTCTGTATTTTCTTCGTTAATCATTTCAGCCGATTCGATTTTATTGCGTAAGTCCTCGATTGATAGCTTACCATGGTTCTCTCTGGCCGAACCGAAAATATCACATAAATATACTTTATCTGCTAATTGAAGACTATCAGCAAATTCTTCTAGAAATGTTTGTGTTCTAGTAAATGTATGTGGCTGGAATACAGCAACAATTTCACGATCTGGATATTTTTGTCTTGCTGCATCAACTGTCGCCTTAATCTCTGTTGGATGATGTGCATAATCATCAATCAATACCTGAGAGCCAACGTGCTTTTCTGTAAATCTCCTCTTAACTCCTGTGAAGCTTAAGAGCTGTTCCTTGACCTTTTCAGCTGAAAGCTCTTCATAGTGACAAATCGCAATAACAGAAAGAGCATTTAATACATTGTGATCACCAAAGGTAGGCACTTGGAATGTATCATAAAAAGTGTTTCTAACAAAAACATCAAAGGTCGTTCCTGCAGTAGTTTTTACAACATTTCTAGCCTGGAAGTCATTCTCTTCACCAAAGCCATAAAAAACAACAGGTACTTTTGCTTGAATTTTTTGAAGTTGCTCATCATCACCACATGCAAAAATTCCTTTCTTCACCTGCCACGCCATCTCTTGAAATGCAGAAAATACATCATCAATATTGGCAAAATAGTCAGGGTGATCAAAATCAATATTCGTCATGATTGCATAATCTGGAAAATAAGAAAGGAAATGCCTTCTATATTCACAAGCTTCAAACACGAAATACTCAGCATTTTCTTCACCTTTACCAGTACCATCTCCGATTAAAAACGCAGTTGGTTTTGCACCTCTCATGACATGCGAAAGGAGCCCGGTTGTAGATGTCTTCCCATGGGCACCAGTGACAGCAATACTAGTGAAATTTTGCATAAAATCACCTAAGAAACGATGATATCGAATGACAGGTAAACCTAGTTTCATCGCTTCTTGGATTTCTTCATGTTCATCTTTATAGGCATTTCCAGCAATAACTGTTAATCCTGGTACAATATTTTCTTTTTGGAAAGGTAGGATCTTTATTCCTAAATGCTCAAGGGCCGTCTGTGTAAAGAAACGTTTCTCCACATCTGAACCCTGAACCTCAAAATTCATATCATGAAGAATTTGTGCAAGGGCACTCATTCCAGATCCTTTTATACCCACAAAATGGTAAATTGTCATATAAAGAACCTCCAACCATCTTCTAACTGTATCACAGTATATGACATTTTCTTTTATTTGCTCATTTTTGCATTACATCCTCTTTGTTTGCAAATAGTGAACACGATTTTATCATATTGTGACATTATATCATTTTTTATTTATAAAAACTATGCAACGTTTGGCCATAATACCTTTTCTTTCTATGTCTATTTTACTCTATAGTTTATGAAAAAAAAGCCTAAAATAACCATATTTACATTTCTTGTATACTTTGAAGATCATCCTGATCAATTAATACATCACGTGGTTTACTGCCACGGTTCTCAGAAATATACCCGTTTTTCTCCATCATATCAATTAATCTAGCTGCTCTATTATAACCAATCTTGAATCTTCTTTGAAGGCTCGAGGTGGAAGCAGCTCCTTGATCAACGACAAATTCACAAGCTTCAAAAAACAGTTCATCTTCTTCTTCACTAACAGCAGCCCTTTTTAAGAGCTCCTCTTGATGAAACAAGTAGTTTGGACTTTGTTCTCGTCGAACATGTGCTACTACTTGATCAATTTCTTCATCCGATACAAATGTACCTTGAAGTCGAACAGGCTTTGAGGATCCATTCTCTAAAAATAGCATATCCCCACGCCCTAGTAGACGTTCTGCTCCGGCAATATCAATGATTGTACGAGAATCGATTTGACTAGATACAGAGAAGGCGATTCTTGTAGGAACATTTGCTTTAATTAATCCGGTAATAACATCCACAGACGGTCGTTGTGTTGCAATAATTAAGTGAATCCCACACGCCCTTGCCTTTTGAGCGATACGACATATCGCTTCCTCGACATCCGCAGGAGCCATCATCATTAAGTCCGCTAATTCATCTATAATAATGACAATGAACGGTAGCTTGTCGGCATGTTGATTATGCTGTTCACATTGTTCATTAAAACGATTGATCTCACGTACTCCTGTATGTGCAAATAATTCGTAACGTCTTTCCATTTCCTCAACAGCCCACTTAAGGGCAGCTGTTGCTGCTTTTACATCGGTAATTACAGGGCTTACGAGATGCGGTATTTGATTATATGGCGCTAGCTCAACCATCTTCGGATCAATTAACAAAAGCTTTAATTCATCCGGTCTAGCTTTATAAAGAAGGCTGACTAAGATGGTATTAATACACACACTTTTCCCTGATCCAGTAGCTCCTGCAATTAAGCCATGCGGCATTTTACGCAAATCAGTTACTATCGGCTTTCCGGAAATATCTAGTCCGAGTACGGCTGTTAACGGTGACTTCGATTGGAGAAATTCAGTACTGTTAATAATTTCTGATAGTAAGACCGGTCTACTTACTTCATTCGGAACCTCAATCCCAATCGTGTGCTTCCCTGGAATCGGTGCTTCAATTCGAATATCTTTTGCAGCAAGACTTAATTTGATATCATCTGCAAGATTAGTAATTTTGTTTACCTTTACACCTGGCTCCGGTTGCACTTCAAACCTTGTAACCGATGGACCTTGTGTAACATTTACCACACTTGCTCGGACATTAAAACTTTCTAATGTGTCGTTTAGAAGTCTTTCCCTCTCTTCAAGCCATCCTCCACTTGTATCATAAATAACGGGAGGTGTCAGGAGATCGAGTTCTGGAAATACGTAGTATGGATTTTCTTCGTCTATCACTTCATCTGACTCATCGACACTAGCTGGCTGCTTATTGTCTTCGGCATCCTTTTCAGGAATCAATGGTTTCGGTGGTTCAACAGTGGCCTCACTCTTAATTTGATTTCTTTTTTCCTCTAATTTACGACGATCTTCTTTCAACATTAATACATTAAAAGGCAAATGCGTGCGTTTAGGTGCAGGTTCGACAGGAGGTTCTTCATCAACAACTAATTCCTCCTGTTCGGAATTCTGTTGAGTGATTTCATCAATTGTTTGCACCTCGACCTGTTCAAGTTCCTCTTCAGCTTCATTCAGTTCTTCTATTTGTACACTCTCTTCAGCTTCCCATTTTTCCTCTACCAGGGCAAAACTCTCAGCTGCTACGGCTACCTCTAATTCCCAGGTAGGCTCCAATTGGACATAGTGCTCTATGACTTCATCTTCAACTGGTTCTATTTTTTCTACCTGAACAGGTGTTTCAGTAGAACGCTCTATGTACTCTTTCTTCAAGAAGGAGTTTAACTCGTATTCTACTGGATTCTCCTCCTGATGCCTTACCCTTTTCTCAAACCCATAGACTGGAGAAGGAATTTCTGTTGGTCGAAACGGTCTTCTTGATGCATTACTTGTTTCACTTTTAGTTGGCGGACTTACTTTGCTTTTTGAGAGTGAGCTAACTCTAGGTTTTGAACGAACCGTTTCACTTTTCATTACTGGTTCTTTACGCTGACGGGAAGAAGTTCTTTCTTCTCTGCTTTTTCTAGATGTTTGCTGCATTTCTTTTTCATCAGGTATTAGCGGGAACTTAAATTTCCCCTTTGGATACTGGTAAACGATTCGAGCCTCCATATCCTTTTGTTCTTTTCTTGCTTCTATAAATGGTTCTACCTTTTGTTCATATATTTCTTCCACTTCATCATCACTTATTTTACTAAACAATTTCTTAAACCAATTCAAACCTTATCACTCTTTCTTCTTTCTCATCATGTCTTCTTATTTTATCATTGAATACAATAATATCGACAAGAAATAAAAGATTGCTAGTAATAATATAATTTTGAATCTTTTGACCTAACTATATAAGAGTTTGTTCGTTTTCACTCCAGGGACATTAAAAAAGAAAAAAGGACCACCCTTGGCCCTTTAGTTTGGTTTTTTACTTCTGTTTTTTCCTAAAATAAAGATTGGTTCTAATTCACCATTTTCATATAAAAAGGATAAAGCCGTTATTGGCACTCGACCGCTAGCGAAGAAGCTCATAGTCATTTGTGCGAGAATATCATAACCCGTCTCGTTTTGAATATCTACTAGAATTAATACATCCTGATGTGGAACCGCTACCGCCATATCACCTGTAATTTTCGAACTCATTTCCTTCAAAAAGGAATCGTTTAGGACACGGCTTGCATCATACCCGTCATTAGTATTGAGAAAATAAAAGATATTTCCTGCCACTTCATCACGTTTCATGCTAGTCTTAAGGCTTCTAACATTAAAAAGAGCCACTTCACGGATATAGTCTCTCGTCCAATTTTCCTTTGCCATTAATGCTTCATCAATAATTCGGTAGGCATTCCCTAAATCTAGCGCATAATACACCCTAGTTTCAGCCGTATGATCATCATATACTAAAGGAATTTCTTCACGCGATACAACAGGGGTAGAAGTAGAGCGTATGACAGGGAAAATCCGAGTCTTTTCACCTTCTTGAGTCGTTTTCTCATCCATTGCCTTAAGGCCTTCCTCAACATAGTATACGACTTCATTGATGGCTTTTTCTTTGTCTACTTCCCATTTTGCTATAATTCTAGGCAACTCAACAGTAATTCCTCTTCCACTTTCCTTACTTTCTATACGTAAATGATCATTTTTTCGATCATAAGTAATGGTACGGTTATCACTTCTAAGGCGTTTTTCGAGCTCCGCCTTCATTTTTTTACTATCCATTTTCATAAATACTTGCCTCCTTAATGGAGCATTTAGCTTATATTCTACATGAAATAGCCCCAATCTCTGGAGGGTTGGGAGCTATTTCATGATTAAAGACCTTCGATAAATTGTTCAATTTCTTCTTGTGTTTTCCGGTCTTTGCTGACAAAACGACCTAGCTCGTTTCCATCTGCAAACGCGATAAAGCTTGGGATTCCAAACACATCTAGACTAATACATAGGTCAATAAACTGATCACGATCTACATGTACAAAATTGTATTCGCTATATTTCTCTTCTATTTCTGGCAAGACTGGCTCAATCACTCGGCAGTCTGGACACCAATTTGCTGAAAACATAAATATATGTTTCCCGTTGTTTTTCATCGTTTCAAACTGTTCTACACTCTCAAGCATTTTCATATGATTACCTCCCCTTACAGTTTATACAGTACGTAAATAGTTATTCAGACTACCATATTCTAAAACATTGTTGCTGCTGTGAAAAGAAATTAGACTTTTAACAAAAAACGAAGGAATTCATCCTTCGTTTTCTTTTAACTTTATGGAGTTAACGATGTCAATCATCATATCTGCTTCACTGCTAAGGGACCTTGTTTTTGTTTCTGTGGTAATCTTCATACCACCGACCCCAATCGTCAGCTCATTTAGATTATCTTCAAGCTTTTTTACTAATAGATAGCCAAATTTCCCATCCGTTTTGATCACTTTATCAGTATCGTAATTGTCTTGATCGACTGTTGATTGGTAAACGACTTCACTATCTTGACCTTCTATTGGATTGTAAAACAATATATAAGTTTTTGAACCATTCTTTAAAATAATATTATTGGGAGATTCTTCTTCCACTTCAAAACCAAAAGGTAAATAATATTCAATTTCCTCAGTATTATTATTTGGTTTTTTAGCCTCTTCCTTAAATGCGTTCTCCACAACATCAACTGTTTCTGTTTCCTCTTCGTCAAAGGATGCAGAACATCCGCTAAGGTAAAATAGAGCAGCTATACAGAGGAGAGATGCCTGTATATACTTTCTCATACTTTTTTCCTCCCTACATAGGAACTATTGTCTTCCCTTTCTATCATACCCGTCTCCCTATCCAATGACAAGCCTTCCAATTGTTACAATTGTGTTTCTAAACCGTTTATGTGCCTGTATTCATATTGACCAACGAGTAAAGTGCTAACATGAAGAAACATTTCCTGCCTCGGGATGAGTCCATTTGTAAAGATTCCTTGTTTCTGAACCTACTGCACATGCATATAACTACACCTCAGTTTCAATATAAAAGGAGGTTCCCAATGGTTACCTCCTCCTGTCTTTAACTATTTTGTCTAATTGTATCTACTGTAGTCTGGTCACAAGCTTTTACAAGTTTTATTAAAAGCTCTTTTGCAGAAGCATAATCATCAACATGAACAATTGAAGCTGCAGTATGAATGTATCGAGAGCAAATACCAACGACAGCACTTGGAACGCCTTCATTTGAAATATGCACTCGTCCTGCATCAGTCCCACCAGGGGAGACAAAGTATTGATAGGATATATTATGCGTTTCTGCAGTATCTAGAACAAACTCTCTCATCCCACGATGTGTCACCATTGATCGATCTAGAATTCTTAGCAACGCTCCTTTTCCTAATTGACCAAACTCATTTTTATCACCCGCAGCATCATTTGCAGGACTTGCATCAAGGGCAAAGAAAATATCTGGTTTTATTAAAGCAGCTGCGGTTTGTGCACCTCTTAATCCAACTTCTTCTTGAACAGTTGCACCAGAAAATAAAGTGTTTGGTAAGCTCTCACCTTGCACTTCTTCTAATAATTCAATAGCTAGACCACAACCATAGCGGTTATCCCAAGCCTTAGCCATGATTTTTTCATTTGCCATTGGGGTAAACGGACAGATTGGCACAATTTGCTGTCCCGGCTTAATGCCTAGTTCCTTCGCATGTTCCCTGCTATCAGCCCCAATGTCAATTAACATATTAACTA
>Ga0224722_1001326_pt1 | contig 13766 bp, 11 predicted proteins | sample Balambano_FR1_Me_FD_161646 | JGI IMG/M metagenome (GOLD analysis project Ga0224722, IMG submission 161646) | Freshwater sediment microbial communities from Lake Towuti, South Sulawesi, Indonesia - Balambano_FR1_MetaG | ecosystem: Environmental > Aquatic > Freshwater > Lake > Sediment | place... | reverse complement strand
GTTCGACCAATTTCAGTTCGTCGTCCGTCAGTTGGAAGTTCAGTTGTTTTGGCATACACACCAGTTTACAATTTCGTCGCTCTTTTTCAAATTTTCAACTTTAATCTACTAAGACGCCAAGCACGCCAAGAAATGACAGAAATTGTCCTTACTCATGGCGTTCCCGGCGTCTTGGCGGTTCAATAAAGCTCTCTGTAAACCGCTCCGATCTGTTCCACCGTTTGCTCAATCCGATAGGCATTGTGAACACGTTCGAGGGCGTGCCTACCGTAGGCGGATGCGCCGTTGAGCATGGTGTCGATACCCCCTGCCAGCGCGACATCATCGCCGATGGGAACGCTCATTCCGAGTTCGCTATCATCCGCCAGAATGCCCACGGCAGTTCCAGCTGTTGGGATGCCGCACGCCGCCGCTTCCAGCGTGACCAACCCCTGCCCCTCATGCCGCGACGATAGCACATGCAGCGCGGAACGTTGATAGTAACCTTGTAGGTCAGGGTAAGGGACAGCGCCGAGAAAATTGACGCGCTGGTGAATATTCAGCCGTTGTGCCAGTGTGCGAAGCGTGTTTTCGGTTATCCCTGTGCCGATGATGTCGAGATGCAGTGAACTGGGCAGATGAGCGAATGCTCTCAGCAGCGTTGTCTGATCCTTGACTGGCACAAGTGAACCCACATGAAGCAGGCGATTTGGATCGCGCTGCGTTTCGTCAGGAACGAAGCGGGTTATATCCACGCCAAACGGAACGACGCGCAACCGTTCATCCGTCATACCGCGGAGGAAGCGGCGCTGATACGGGCTGATCGGAATGAGCCGATCCGCTTTTAATGCCTGACGGACGATCCAACGGCTGAACGCGCCGCGCTGTAAGCCATAACCTATTTCGCGCAAGCCGACCAACTCGCCGCCAACAATCGAAACGACACTGGGAATACCGAGTTCTCGTCCCGCCCACACCCCGATCAAGCCCGTTTCGTCCGCCCACGTCGCATGAAACACGTCAAAAGGCGTTTCCGCGTGTAACTGGCGGATTAGCGCCAACGCTTTTCGCCACAATCTGAAACGCCCTATGCCGCGAACCTGACCCGCGCCGAGTGGATAGACCTCCGCGTTATTCAGCGTGTATTGCGTCGCCGTATGCGGATAGCGCAGCGCGATTACACGGAGAAGGTGGCGCTGCGCCAGTAACCCAACTAATTCCTGCTGAACAGGGATCGCCCAATCGTCGCTGTGGGCGCTGAAACCAGGCAGCAGATAGCCGATGTTCACGACTCGATCCTGAACAGAGTGTAGTTGCCGTTGCGCCCTATCTCGCTCAAGCCGCGTTGATCGCGCAGATAATGATAGGCAAACTGCGGTTCGCGCCCGTTCCACTGATTCTCGATCTGCCAGACGTTGATGAGCAGGTAATCGCCCCGACTTGCATTTTCCCTGAGCGATTCAACCGTTTCATAATACAGTTCGCGGCTATCCAGATCGGTGTAATGCTGTAACGTCAGCGTGAGCCCCATTGTGTAGACGGTAGCGGTTGCGGGTAACTGTTCGGTTGCCCATGTGGTTGCTGTCTTATCGCGCTGCTGGTTGGCGAGAAACACGGGAATGGTTTGCTGTCCGCTTGAAATCATCATCGCTAAGCCAACTGCACAGATCGCCGCCATTGCAATAATCGCCCATCGCTTGCCAAATCGCCGCGTGGAGGGGTTCGCCTTTACAAAGGTCTGCAATTTGCCAATGATCCATGCTGCGCCCGCACCGCAGGCAAGCGCCGTCGCTGGCACGACGATTAGCGGAAAGCGGATGTTCTGATAGGGGATGCCGATGAGAAACAGATAAGGGAGGAACGCCCATAAGCCAAGAAACAATCCATATCGCCGCCTGAGTGTAAACAACCCGATCACAGCGAAAAGTAGGAACATCGGCGCGAGATAGTATGGATCGGTGAACGCACCGCCATAAAACTGCCAGTTGGGAAGCGCATAATGAAACTCGCCATCTACGTTAACGAAATCGCGCTCAAAGGCATTGACAGGCGACCAGCCCTCTACCCACGCATGATTGAACGTCGGATATGGGTTGGTCAGACTATAAGCAATTTGCGGGAAGAACAAGATCATGGCGGCTAAAGCGGCAATAACGGTGTGGCGAAAAGCGCCGCGTTCGCTGATATACAGCACGATGAATGGGATGAGCAGCAAAACGTATAGCCAGCGGCTGAGGATCGCCACCGTCAGGCACAATGCCGCCACGATCAGCCACAGGAAACCACGCTTGCGTCTCAGGTAGATCAGCAGGAACAGTGCGGACAAGGTTGCCAGAAACAGCGCGGGGATGTCCGCCATGATGACAAGGCTGGATTGTGCCGCTTGCCCGCAAAAGGCGAGCAACAACCCGCAGATGAATGCGCCTAATCGGTCAATGTCCAGCAGACGTGCCAGCAGATATACCAGCGGCGCGAGGGCAGCGCCAAGTAGGATACTCGCTGCCTGCCCGACATACGCCGAAGTCCCGAACAGCGCGAATATCGCCATGAGCAACGATGGATAGCCCAGACCCCAGAAAAACGGCGGCGGAGCGCTGCCACTCAAAAGCGCATGCTGAAGATCGCCCGCAAAGTTAAAATAGGCATAGGCATCCTGTCCATACAAGCCGTCGAACGGCTGCTGAATCAGAAAAACAGCGCGATAGACGAGCGCATACACAAACAGGGCAACACAGCAAAGCGCATCACGGCTGGTGAAGCGGATCATGGTCGGATTTGTGAACCGTACTGCGCCAGCGAGGAAATGACCACTCGCGCCAAAGGATGATGAAGCCGAATAATTCAGCGACGAGCGACGCCAGCGCCGCGCCGTTTGCGCTGTACGCGGGGATCAGCCATACGGCAAGCACAATCTGAATGATCAGCGTCAGCGCATTAGCGCGGTTGACGAAGTGATCGCGTTTCAGCGCATACCAGTACAGGGTTTTTCCACCGCGCAGCAGGCTGAATAGTAAGCTCCACCCCAGAATGATCAGCACCGGCGAAGCGGGCGCAAATGAATCGGCGTACACGAACGTGAGCAACAGGGGTGCAGTCAGGGTGAAACCAATACCCGCGACGATCCCAAAAACTGCCAAGCCGCGCTGCGACGTACGAAATGTCTTTTCCAGCAGCGGGCGATTGAGCGCCAAACCTGCCAGCGCAGGCAGCAGCGCTCCGAACAGCGCGTTGGGAATCAGCCGCGCCGCTTCGACGAAGCGCGAAGCCGCCGCATAATAGCCGACCTGCTCGACGGGTGTGAGACGCTCCAGCAGGATCAGGCTCAGGCGCAATTGAAGAGCGACGAACAGCGCCGCAAGCGCAAATGGATACGCGGCGCGAAGAAGTGGCTTTAACCCGGCTAAGGGTGGGGACAATATTTCAGCGCTGTGCTGAACAGTCCTGTAGCGAATCCGCCAGCACAGCCAGGCTGCCGCAAGCTGCCCGGCTGATGTGACCACGTTCAGGATGATTGCCACGATGACGCCCGAACCGCTGGCAAAAGCCGCCGCCGTCAGCGCGACCTGTGCCGTCAGCATCCCGACATTGAGCCACAGGATCGGCTGCATGTGTCCGTGCGCCTTGAAGACGGACGTGAACGCGCTGAACATCGGTAAGATGATGACCATTGGCGCGGCGATTCGCAGCCCCGCCACCACCTGTGGATCGCTCGTGAGCAGCGGCGCGAGGATGATCAATGCGAGCATAACCGCGCCGCCGATGAGTATCCGCAGCAGCATGACGCGGCGCAGCATCGGCGTTGACTGTTCAGGCTGGGCAGCGAGGTCGCGGGTCATGAGCATACTTAGCCCGAAATCCACGACCAGCGACAGCGGAAATATCCAGGCGGCGACGGCGGCATATACGCCGAGTCCATCTGCGCCCAGCACCCGCCCGATCAGCGCCGAGAGCAGAAAGGACAGCCCCGCGCCCGCCAGATTATTGATCAGCAGGACAGCGGCGTTTTGCGAGAGGCGGCGGTTCATGTTCTAGCTTTCGCCTCGCCGCACGAACTCGATCCAGTAATGATCGGCAAACAGCGCCAACTGCGCGGTATCACCAAAGCGCTTTTCCAGCCGCATGAGCCGCGAATGCAAGCGCGGGCGATTCTCGACCACGCCATAGGCATCACTGGCTGGCAGAAACACGCCAAGCGGAAAAACGCGCACTCTGCGAAAGTAAGGGGCGAAGTCCCGAGTGAGGCGGCGAATCGTCGGATAGGCGATGTCGATCGTCTCATCAGCCGTATGAAACGGCGTTTTCTTACGCCAGCGGCGAAAGGCGATATTCATTTCGCCATGCGCCCCGTGCCACGCAGTTTCCCACAGGCAGAACGGACTCATCACGCCGAATGCCGTGTAACCGCCGACTTTGACGCGCTGTGACAGCCATGCAGCCAGTGGTCGCCAGTCATTCAGGCAGTTGAGAACGCCGAAATTGGCATAGACGAGAGAGAAGCCCCTCACCCCCGACCCCTCTCCCTCAGGGAGAGGGGAGACAACATGAGTGCCGCTTAAGTTGTGATGGTTAGAGTCAGAAATTAAGGCAGGGAGATTCCCAATGTCGAGGTAAGCAAATTCAAGGTTTGGCTGATCGCCTGCTTTTGCCCGCGCTTGCATCAACATGCCCTCGCTGGCGTCGGTTGCCAGCACATGAACACCGCGCTGTGCCAGAAACAGCGCATCCTCGCCGGTGCCGCAGCCGAATTCCAGCGCGTGATCATGGGGTTGTGTGAGCGCGGCAAGGCGCTGTTGAACCTTTGCCCGTAAGGTTTGCGCGATACGGGAGGTGGTGAAATCCTGATCGTAGGTTGGAGCGAGGGCGTCGAACGCGGCACGCGGGGTCGCCTCTGGCTCAGTCGCCGACGGCATGGACGGTCTGATACTGCGCGTCTGCCTGAACCCGTTCGCCCTGCGTCAGCGCCATGCCCAGTCGCCCGATTTTCGCGTTGGCGTACAGCTTCGCCTGCCGCGTTAGCGACTCGCCGCCGTTGACTCTGGCGCGGTGCAGGGCGACCTCGCTGACCATCCAGCGCGTCGCAAAGCTGTAAAATCGTCGTGAGCGCCGCCCCGAAATCGTCAAATCACGATCCGAGCGTTCATGCCAGCGCTTGTCACTGAGGATGCGGCTCTCGACTTCGGCATAATACGACGTGCCTTTAATCGGATAGGCAACCGTCGTCAGGAAAATATCGGGGTTGGACTTCTTGAGATGGGCGACGGTTTCCTCAAGTTCCGGGATATTTTCGCCCTCGTAGCCAAGCATGATGAACATGCCCGTTTCAATGCCGTAGTGCTGGAGTAAGTGTGTTTTCGCCTGCACATCTTCGGCGATCACTTTGCGGTTCATAGCGTCAAGCACATGCTGCGATCCGCTTTCCGAGCCGTTCCACAGGCGAAAGCAGCCCATCTCCGCCAACGCTTTGACGACCTCTTCATTCAGCCGATCAGCGCGTGAAATGCACTCAAACGGGATACGCACGCCGCGCTGTTTGAGCGCCTCGTGATATTGAAAGAACCAGCGGTGATTGATAGCGAACACATCGTCAGCATACCAGATCAGGTCAGGGTTATAGCGTTCCTTGATCCACAGCAGTTCATCGGCGGCGTCTTCAGGAGTGCGGCGGCGGTGTGTATTGCCATAGACCGAATGGCTGCACCAGGTACAGGTATACGGGCAGCCCCGCGCATGAATGACGGAAACGGAACTTTTACCGTGATGATATCTCCAGATACGCATGTATTCGGGGATGTCTATCGCTTCCCTGTCGGGCCACGGGTTGGCACTCAGATCAGGAATGAAGGCGCGTGGGGCTGTTTCGACAACTTGCCCGTCATCTCCCGAAAACGCGATGCCCTCGATCTCAGTCAGGCGATTCAGCCCGTGACGCGCCAGATGCCTGATCAACGCTTCGAGCGTAAGCTCACCTTCGCCTTTGACGATCACATCCGCGCTGTGAGCGAGATATTCGTCGGCGTAGTAGGGCGGTTCGGGTCCGCCCAGCACGACGAATGCGCCATGTGCCTTGCAGATTGCCATCATCTTCAGCGCGTTGAATTTGGTCATCAGGTTGACATACAGCCCGACGATGGTGGGGCGTTCGCGGGCAATGAATGCCTCAAAATCGTTCATGTGCTGAAACGTCGAATCGAATACCCCGACGGCGAACCCTTTTGATTTGAGATACGAGGACAGATACAGAATACCCAGCGGAGGGTAGGGCTTCATGACCTGGCGTTCATGTGCATCTTCGTAAAGAAAATAGCCGTGCGCCAGCAGAATATCCATCGGAACGTGAACCGCTACTCTAACTCATGACCGGTGACGCTGCGAATATAGGCGAGGATAGCGGTATAGGCGTCAGGATCGACACTTTTCATAATGTGAAACTTGTCATCCTGCACTTCAAATGTGATTTCCGAGTCTACCCCTTTCGCGCTGTGGCGAAAGTAATGTGCCTGATCGAGATTATAGATTTCGACGGTATGATCGCCAACGTGATATTTCACCCAGTTGATAGAAGCCATTCGTCACCCTGTCAACAACCGAAAGTAAAAGGCGCGTGGCACCCTGCCACGCGCCTCTCATTATAGCTGCCGAAGGCGTTACGTACCAATGAGCGAGATCAGGAATGTGCCACTGGCATTGGTATCATTCGGGTCGCCGATGACGAGAAAATACGTGCCTGACGAGGGTATCTGGAATGCGAGAATCGGGGTTCCCGTTTCACCGTCATCCACTGTGTCGCTGGCAAGGACATTCGTATCTTCATCCATCAGGACGATGCCCGCGTCAAAGCCAATTGGCGTGAGGACGACGGAGACGAAGTCGTTGCGATCCGCTTCAAAGGAGTACGACGCGAGTTCGCCGCTGATGAGTGTACCTGTCAGTGTATCGTCATACTCAATCGTCAGAATTTCACCAATGTCGTTGCCGCTGCTGTCGCCACAGTTACCGCTTTTCGGGTCGCAGTCGACCGTGTTATTCCCGTTGCCCAACACCAGCGACGGGTCATCTTCGCCCAGATGGAACGCGACCAGATAATCGCCCGTGCTGCTGCCTGCGAAGCTGCTGATGAGATAATTGATATACGAAAACTCGTAATCAATCGTCGGGTCAAGCCCGGCTGTGGGGATGATCAACACCGGATCAAGGCTGTCAGCGATGATCATTTCATCCGGCGTGAGGATAAATGAACCGCTCAGTTCTGTGTCCGCGCCATCCCCATAGCACAGCGTACTGTTGGCGTCGTCGCAGTAGACTTCTTCCCCGTCCTGGAAGATCGGGTCGTTGTCGGCATCTACAATCGTGATCTTCGGATCGAGCGAATTGCTCAGACCAATTACGTAGGCAGAAAGCGGCACTCCTGCCGAGATGACGTTCGCGCTGACATTGACGTTGAACGGGTCGCCGTCCCCATCAGCACTGGTATATGCCAGCCCTTCAAACAGTAGAACGAATTCGCCTGCCGAGCCACCGAAGCCGCCAACAACGATCTGCACATCCATAAAATCACTCGTGCGGTTGCTGAACGTGACAGACGAGTTCAAGGAAGATGGCACTATCTCACCTGTTGTCGGCAGGAATCCCGAAAATTCGGACGCTTCTTCGCTGTCATCATTACATTCAATGCTGCCAACGTCAGGAATGACGGCGACAACCGGATCAAAGCCATCCACGCCCAGCACGGTGACACGGTAAGTATTACCGGGTCGAACATTGGTATTGAATTCAACCCCATTCGTAATACGCTGACCGTTGGGGCAGGTCACATCGAGCTGACCAAAGGCAACACCCATTGGCAGCGCGGCGATAAGGATAAAAATCGTAGTGAGTGCTGCAAGTAACAGCAGCCGACGAGTCTTCATTGATTCACTCCCCAAAATGACTTCTTCACAGAAAACATTACTGATATACGGATTAAATCATGAAAATGACAATTTCGCTTGCAAAAAAGATTAAAAAATTTCGATGACGACAGTAGATTCCGCGAATAATAGAGGGAGCAGCCTGTAAGCTGCTCCCTGTGCAGTTCAACAGTTGGCTCTTGTTACTTCGAGCTTCCCTGAAGGGTTGACGGATCACCACTGCCGACATGGAACGCAAGCAGATATTCGCCAGTGGTATTCTGAGCAAAACTGCTTACCAGGAAGGCGTAGAACGATTCTTCATGAGGTACGCTGGGATCCAAGTCTTCGACGGGCAGAATGAGCAGCGAGTCAAGCGAATCGGCAACCAGCATCGCACTGCCGTCCATCAGGAACGAGCCTTGCAATGCTACATCCGCACCTTCACCCCAACAGAGTGAGCTGCTATTGGCATCATCACAATAGACTTCATCGCCGTTGCCGTCGCTAAGCGGATTATCATCGGAATCCACAAGTGTGATTTTAGGGTCGAGCGAGTCATCAACACCAATGACATAGGTACTGAGGGGTGTACCCTGTGCGATCACATTGGGTTCCACGTAGACACGGAATGGGTCGCCTGCACCATCGGCTTCGGTGTAATGCATGCCCACGAACAGCAGGACGAAATCGCCCGTGCTGCCGCCAAAACCGCTGACGACAATCGTGATGTCCATGAAGTCATTTGAGTCGTTGCTGAAAATGACTTGCGAGTTGAGGCTGGACGAGTCGAATTCACCTGTTGTTGGCAGGAAGCCGCTGATCTGGGAAGCGTCCGGGTTATCATCACTGCATAGCGCTTCGTTGGAGTCCGGGGCAATCACCGCGAGAACCGGATCAAACCCGTCCAGACCAATCGCTGTGACGGCATAGGTGTTACCCGGGCGGACATTGGTCTGGAACTCGACCCCGTTAATGATGCTGGGTCCATTGTTCGGGCACTCAAAATCAGTTTGCGCCAGCGCAGCACTCATGGGGAGTGCGGCTGCCAGCACGACACCTGCGAGGGAGGCACTAAAGAAAAGCGAAAGTCGTTTCATGATGATCCTCCTGTAGCGAATAAAAAAATTACAATCCACATTTCATTAAACCATGAATCGTGAACTTCAACCTGCAAAAAAGTGCAAAAAATCAATTCTGGTCAAAACTGCCTGCGGGCAGCCCTTCTCCTAACGTGATCGCAAGGCGTCCTGATGCGGGAACAGCGCCAAAGATCGCGGCACACGCCGCAGGCACGGCGGGGCGTGCCGGGCTGTATGTGACCATATACGCGCCAACGTTGGGGTAACGTTGCCAGTCATACGGCGACCAGATGGCAACGGCAATTGTGCGCTCCTGTGGCAAGGCGTTGACCAAAGCCTGCTGTTCGGGGATACGATAAGCGTTCTGTGTGAATACGATGACTGTATCGGCAGCGTTTGCCGCTGAAACTGCCCAACTGATTTCGTCATTACTCGGCGCATCGCCAACGCCGACCCAGCGTGTGCGTTCCGGGTCAGTATACTGCGAGCATTCCTGCTGTATCTGGTAGCGCGTCGCCAGGAAGATGATCGCCACTTCGCCTGAGGAATTCACAGGGACGAGTTCACCATGATCATAGGCGACGGTGACTGCTTCCTGATACAGGTCTTCGATCAGTGCCGCATGGGAGTCAAGGCGCAGGCGCGTCTGTGTCGCTGCGGAGTCAAGCGGCTGCCAGTTAAACAAGCCATACTGCTGCTTCGCCGTCAATATCCGCCGAACGGACTCATCAATGCGCGACTCAGGAATACGTCGGCTGTTCACCGCATCAATCACCGTTTGCATCGCTTGTGAGGCGACATCCAGGCCTGTGCTGGGGCCCAATGCCAATATATCCGCGCCCGCTTCTACCGCCATCAGCACCGCGTCGTAAAAGTTATAGGTGAGATCAACGGCATTCATATCCATTGCGTCGGTGATGACGATGCCGTCGTAACCGAGTTCGCCGCGCAGCAAATCGGTGATTATGACTGGCGAGAGTGAAGCGGGCATATTCGGCGTTGGATCAAGCGCAGGATACCACAAATGCCCGACCATAATCGCCGCGACATTCGCCTCTATCGCCGCACGGAACGGAACAAGTTCGATGGTCTCAACCCGATCCAGTGGCAGATCAATTCGGGGTAGGGTGGCATGGGAGTCTTCGCTCGTTTCGCCATGACCGGGAAAATGCTTGGCAACGGTCATGACGTTGATGAGTTGCGATCCCTGAATAAATCCGGCAATTGAAGAACCGACCATCTCCGGATCGCTGCCAAAGCTGCGGCGGGCGATAATCGGATTATTCGGGTTGGTTTCCAGATCGGCGACGGGCGCGAGGTTCATATTGATACCCACAGCGCTCAGTTCTTCGGCGACTGCAATGCCCATTTGTTGCGCCATGTCCGCGCCCGCCGCGTTCATCAGCATCGGCGTCGGAAAGAACGTGAAGCCGTTTTCAGGCGGCAGCCGCTGCACCACACCGCCTTCCTGATCCACCGCGATAATCAGCGGAATTCCGCCAGCCGCGATAATCGTCTCCTGAAAATTATTCGTGAGCGTCGTCATATTTTCAGGCGTGGTGACGTTATCGCTGAAAATGCTGATCGCGCCGGGCTGCCAGGTTCGCAGAAATGCCGCGCCGTCCCCCGTCATCACCGCGCCGTGCAGCGTGACCATGAACAACTGCCCGACTTTCTGTTCAAGCGTCATGCTATTGATCAGCGCGTTAATCTCATCCTGCGCCGCCAGAGGCGATACTCGTATAGTGAAGATTAGAAGAAACAGGACGACAAAACAGGACAAGAAACGCCTTGCCCTGCTGATAAATTCGTTAGACTGTCTTTGCATGAATGAGATTATTCCGCTTGTGCTTCGCTCAAACGATAGCCGATCCCGCGCACATTGACGATCAGGTCTTCATCCAGTCCCATATTCTTGAGCTTGCGGCGCAAGTTGCTGACATGGGGGCGGATGACTTCACGGGCTTCGGCTTCATCCACCGCATAGCCGCGCACTTCGCGTACCAGTTCATGACAGGAGACCACACGACCACGGTGCGCGGCGAGATACAGGAGCAGATCGAATTCTGTTGGTGTCAGATCAATCGGATGGTCATCAACCGCGATCTGGTAACGCCCAGGATAAATCGTGAGCGAACCAAGCTGCATGATACTGTTGAAGCCTGCCATAATCGCGCTCTCGTCGCCGCTGCCATTGTCGCCGGCGGCTTCGCGGACTAACGACGTGGTGTTTTGTTCTTCAGGTGCGCGGCTCAACTCGTGAATATTACTGCGAATCGCGTCAAGGAGCAGGCGGCGGCGCTTCAGGTTACGCGAACGTTCGATGCCCTGGGCAACGCTGTTACGAATATCCTGGCTGGAACTTGGCTTAATCAGATAATCGTGTGCGCCCAATCGCAGTGCCTCGACAGCAGTTCCCAGACTGGGATATGCCGTCATCAGAATCACGACGCTATCGGGATCGTTATCCTTGATGCGACGCACCAACTCAACCCCGTCAATGCCGGGGGGCATACGCACGTCGGTCAGGATGACATCAAACAGATGCGATTTCATCGCGTCCAGCGCATCGTCGCCGTTAGCGGCTTCGCGCACGTTATAGCCTACGCGCTGCAACGTTTTACTGACGGAATAGCGGATGGCTGCTTCGTCGTCAACAACCAGTACCGATGCGGGTTCAAAAGGTTCCGCTGCCATTGCTTTTGCCTATGATTGTGATGACACAGAACTTTTATCAATTCTTAATGATACCCCATAGAATCTATTTTGCAACCTGGATTGTTTCCCTTGTCAGGTAAATTGTAATGTTACCGGGTAATTGACTCTGCGCTCCAGTTTCGCCCAGCGTCAGCGTTTCGACGGCGGCGACGATATGCTCATAGCCGATCTCTTTCGGAGCGCCGAGCTCGCGGGCTGCCCACAGGATAAAGCGGCGTTTTAGCGCGGGGTGCGCCGCCTCAAATGCAGCGCGATCCAGCGTAAGTCGGGAAGAATCATACCTGACAAGCGGGATAAGGGTCTCGTGCAGCGCTGCTTCCATAAAATCGCGTTCGAGACTGGCGATCTCCGCAAGCTGAACAAGGGTACGCTGAGCTTCGGGAAATCGTTCCTCGATCACTGGCAGCAGGTAAAGGCGAATGAAGTTGCGGGTGTACTGATCGTCCTCGTTGGTTGCGTCGTGGCGCGGCAGCAACCCGTGCATGACACAATAGGCTTGTATTGCGGTGCGGCTGACCATTAGTAGCGGGCGAATGAGCGTCAGTTCAGGATGATAGGGTAGTGGCGCGGCAAATCCCATCCCGGCTAACCCATCAATGCCTGCGCCGCGCAGCAGCCGCATGAGGACGGTTTCTGCCTGATCATCGGCATGATGCGCTACCGCTACTCGATCCGCGCCAACGTTTCGGGCAACGCGGTCGAAGAAATCATAGCGAGCGCGGCGGGCGGCGGCTTCGATCCCCAATTTATACTCAGAGGCAATCTGCCGGACATCCACCTTTTCCAGCGTCGCGGGAATACCCCATGCGGCGGCAGTATCCACCACGAATTGGGCGTCTTCCGCACCCGCAACCCCGCGCAGCCCGTGATCGAGCGTGGCGACATGCAGTTTTGTATGGAGCGTATGCTGCTGGTTGAGCGCATGAAGCGCATGTAGCAGCGCAAGCGAGTCTGCGCCGCCGGACACACCAATAACCAGCGACCCATACGCGGGAGTGAGTTGATGCCGCCGCGCAGCACGGCGCACCGCTTCCTGAATGTCCATCGTTTCAATCGTTGTGATTCACTCTATAGTACCTAATTTGTTTGCGCCTAGCCCCATGATATAATCGCTCCCTGTTATCGCCCGTGAGGATCGCCTAGTGCTTAGTCCGCTAGATTACTTTTTTGGCTTATTTTCCCTTGACGTCGGTATAGACTTGGGGACAGCCAACACCCTGGTGAGTGTGCGCGGAAAAGGGATCGTCATCAACGAACCTTCGTTTGTGGCACTTGAAAAGAAAACACGCCGCCCGATTGAAGTTGGAGCGCGTGCCAAAGAAATGTGGAGCAAGAATCCAAAGGACATCCTGATCGTCCGCCCGCTGCGGGACGGTGTGATCAGCGAGTTTGAAGTTACTGAAGCCATGCTCCACCACCTGATCAATAAAGCGCATGAACAAAGCTGGGTGCCGATTCCGCGCCCGCGTGTGGTCGTTGGTATCCCCAGCGGCGTGACCGAAGTGGAAAAACGCGCCGTATATGACGCGGCGTTGAGCGCCGGAGCGCGTGAAGTCTACCTGATCGAAGAACCTGTCGCAGCTGCGATCGGCGCAGGGCTTCCCGTTCAGGAGACACGCGGCAGCATGATCATTGACATCGGCGGCGGCACGACGGAAGTGGCGATCTTCTCGCTCGGCGGGATCGTCATCAGCCGTTCAATTCGCGTCGCGGGGGACGAGATGGACGAGGACATCGTTCAGTATATGCGAACAAAGCATAACCTCTTAATTGGTGAACCCACTGCCGAACGGATCAAAATCGAGATCGGGTCGGCATTTCCGCTGCCGCAAGAACGAATTGAACCCGTCAAGGGGCGCAATCTGGTGACAGGTCTGCCAAGTCTGGTCGAGGTGAGTTCGATTGAAGTCCGCGAAGCTATCAGCGGATCGGTGAACATCATCATTGATACGGTGAAGGATGCCCTCGACGCGACGCCGCCTGAACTCGTCGGCGATCTCATGGAAAGCGGAATTTGTCTGGCGGGCGGCGGCGGTCAGTTGAAGGGACTGGTGGATCGCCTGCGTGAGGAAGTGAATATCATGACGTGGGTTGCCGATGA
>Ga0224722_1001325_pt1 | contig 13771 bp, 16 predicted proteins | sample Balambano_FR1_Me_FD_161646 | JGI IMG/M metagenome (GOLD analysis project Ga0224722, IMG submission 161646) | Freshwater sediment microbial communities from Lake Towuti, South Sulawesi, Indonesia - Balambano_FR1_MetaG | ecosystem: Environmental > Aquatic > Freshwater > Lake > Sediment | place... | reverse complement strand
AAGAAGCCGCCGTGCCAAAGCAGCAAGCCAAAATGGCACACAACTCACTGCGGGTCATTTTGGGCAGAAAGGGCTTGACCACGATCGCCGCCTCAATTCCCACAAAAATGTTCGCCGCTCCACTCAAGGCTTCTGCGCCGCTTAATTGCATGGTCTTGTAGAAAATCTTGGCAAAAACATTGGTAATGACTTGAATCACCCCAATGTTGTAGAGCAACGCCATCAACCCCGAAAAAAAGATCACCGTTGGCAAGGCTCGAAATGCAAAGATGTATCCTAAGTTGACATCTGGCGGCTGACCCGACACAGGGACAATATTGCGGCCAAATACAAACCGCGCCCCCGCATCTGCCGCATCAAATATGACATTCAACAAGTCGCTGAATACGCGCAACACTTCTCGCGTTCCTGGCAGGATGAACACACAAGCCCCCAAAATCAGTTGCAGCAGAATTCCGACGATCATCACGCGCCACGGGAAATACCGCAAACTCCGATTCTCTGAAAAAATCCAGGCAATAAAACACAATCCAAAAATGCCAAGTAACGAAATCAAATTCAAAATCGTCATGGATTTTGCCTCGCACTGGTAGAGAACAGAAATTGCCTGAAAACTGCTGTAACCAAAATATTCGACAAGTGCAGATTTGGCATAACAGTTTTCCCAGAGTAGTTTCAAAACTTAATAGGTGCTGGAGGCAAGTTCACCGCCCCGATTACTCCCTCTCCCTCTGTAATAATGAATCATGAGCATGAGGATGAATGGGTATGGAAGCGTTTGAACCGATTCCGCCAGGTTGGGTACAGCAGGCGGTTCATGCAACAGCGTTTGGTTGTCCCAACTGTCGATCGAGTAGCCAGGTTGCAACAAACGTCTGGATTAATCGGCGATCGCCAGTGTTTACTGAGGAGCAGCGGCGCAAGTGGCAAGAATTTTACCTGTGTGAATGTCGGCAAGCGTGGTGGGCCTGGAGTAGCGATCGCCCCCTCTCGGAACTGGCCAAGCAAGAACGCGAAACCCCACCCCCCCCTTTTTTTGATCCGTTTGAAAACTAACGACAAACTACCCGTAAAAACCAGGACGATCGCGGCAGGAAGATGTTAAAACTGCATGAAAAGGGTAAATAATCTGCCAGAATTCAACCATTCTAAGGTTGAAAATGTTTACGTTAATCTGGTTGCAAGCGTGTTACAGAGATTCCTTGCTTGGGAAAAATAAAGAAGTAGTTAAGATTTAGCTCAAGGAATTCAGACATGATCCGCGTTCCTCGCAATAATGTTCGCTCCGCGATTTCAATGGGGCAAATTATGCGGCAGGTGATTGCCTCTGGCAAGATTACCCGTGCTGATGAATTGGTGTTTTTACGTGCTCTATCTTCAGATGTTCCGTTAAGCGCTGAAGATCTGACCATGCTGAATGACTTGATGAGACGCATGGATATGGGTTTGATCAAAGTTGTAGACGAGTAAGCCCAGAGAAGATTAATCTCGACCTCTGGCATCCGATTCTTCTAGCCACTGGTCACTGACATTCGGTGCAATTGTGCTTTCCTCAACTAACTCACCCGCTTTCGAAATGAAGCGAGTTCCATTACCATCTCCCAAAGTTTCTGGTTCTGGTCTGGCGGGGGGAAGTTGTTCTTTCCGGCGAGGTGCGGATTGAGGGCGAGTAAAGGTTTTCCAGGCCGTTTTGACTCCAGTCATCATGCTACGGGCGCTGAGCTGCACCTTCCGCGCTTGTTGCCGTGCCCCCGTAATCGTTTGATCAACCTGTTTCGCAACTTGTCCCGCGCTTTGAACCCCCTCAGTGATATCGTCTGTCAGGTCCGAAATTTCCATCCCGGTGAGCCGGATTGCTTCCAGGGTCGGTGGAAATTCGCGACGGAGCGTTTCAAACAATTTTTCGGCACTGCGAGCCGCTCGCGCAACCTCTCTCAGCGTTGGGATCATCACGATCAAAGCGATCGTCAGACTCATGGTGACGAAAAGAAGAGATAAACCCAGCCAAAAAAGAGGATCGATCACAGCAATATTGCCTACATCAAATTGTCACGATTCGTAGAATTTGTTTTCGCTGATAAAGCCCGCTCACCGTTTTCCAGAATTTGATGCTGTTGTTGAGTTGCTTCTAAACCGGCTGAAATAGCATCTTTGAGCCGCGTTAGAGTACTATCCCAATTCCGAACGGCGGATTCTGATAGGCGATCGGCTTGCAACTGCACACTTGAGGATAAGTCCTCTGCGAGTTCTGGCAAAGCATCCGCAGATTTTCTCAAAATTTGGCGAGTTTCACGTCCACTGCGAGGAGCCAGTAACACGCCTGCGATCGCTCCAAATGCTGCCCCTAGAATCAGTCCACCCATAAATGCGCCGCCGCGATTTTCTGCCATTCTCCCTCCAAGCCAACTGGCAAACCACTTTCTAATCTACCTCAGCATTTGATGCCGATGAAGTTTCATGGGCAGTTTTTCTATCATTAGGTCTTGCTGTTATCGCTGCGATCGCGATCGCAAAACTGCCCTGCGTCCAAACCGCGCCAGATTTGTATACCGTAAAAAGCCTTTCATCACGCTAAGAATTGACAGGATGCGTTGCACCCGCTCATATTTAATACCCAGCTCAGCATAGCGTTCTCGCAAGTGGCTGGTGCTTCTTTGGGCCTTGTAGATGGCATTAGGTGCAGGATACAAAACCCCATGAACAATACGCTCGATCGCCGAAATTTGCTCGGATAACCGAAACAACTTTTGTTTAAATTGCCATATTCTGTAAGCAATCCATAAGCAAGCGGTGCCGCACAAAAAGTTGAAGATTACAACCAGCACAACAAGCGTCATTTCAGCAAACTATTCCTCACTAGAATTCAAAAGCTTCTCTGGTTGAATCTAACAAAAGGTTACAAATCACTCACACCCCACATCCTATTCTGGCGAAGGGCGACTAGAACATAGTCAGCGTAGATTCCAATTTTTGCACACATCATCATGGTTCAATCTCCGACTCCGGCCACATATTTTATTCATCCGGCCAATGGTAACGATAATGCCGCTGGATCGCAGGCCGCCCCTTTCAAAACGATTAGCCGTGCGCTCCGGCAAGCGAGAGCAGGCGATCGCATTCAACTGTTGCCAGGGACGTACAGTGCCGAATCGGGCGAAACGTTTCCGCTGGTGGTGGCGAGTGGCGTGACCGTGATTGGGAACGAATCCAATAAAGGGAACGGCATTTTAATCACCGGCAGTGGCCGCTTTATTAGTCGCACCTTTGCGGGGCAAAATGTCACATTTTTGCTGGATACCAACGCGCAACTGCGGGGTGTCACTGTCACCAATCCCGCAACCCGCGGCACTGCCGTCTGGTTAGAATCGACCAACCCGATCATTGTCAACTGCACCTTCACTGCCTGCAAACGCGAAGGCATTTTTGCTACGGGCAGCTCCAGCCCTGCCGTGTATGACAATATCACCGTGAGAAATGATGCCAACGGCTTTAGTATTGCCCGCAACGCTAAAGGCGAATGGCGGCGGAATATTTGCCAGAATACGGGCTACGGCATTGTGGTCAGTGATCAGGCTGCGCCGTTGTTGGCGGAGAATCGGTTGTTTGAAAACCGCAGCGGCATGGTGTTTGGGCAGGAGTCGCGATCGGTACTCCGCGCCAATGTAGTGGAACGCAACAACAGCGAGGGCTTGACGCTGATCGATCGAGCTTCCGCTGATTTAGGTAATGGGCAAGACCCAGGCCGCAATATTTTTCGGAATAACAAAGACTTCGATATCAACAACAATACGGCGGTCAAATTGGTGTCGGTGGGCAATCAAGTCAATCCGGCTCGCATCAAAGGATTAATCGAACTTTTGGCCAATGAAGTCCCCGATCCCGGCCCGCTGCCAGATCCCACCCCAATTCCCAACCCAAATCCGGGTGAATTAACTGACATTCAGGGGCATTGGGCCGAAGGTTTTATCAAAGGTTTAGTTGCCAAGGGGTATATCAGCGGGTTTCCAGATGGCACCTTCAAACCCGAAATTCCCATTACGCGCGCCCAGTATGCAGCAGTTATTTCGCGGGCATTTGAGCTACCGCGCAAGCAACCTGCTGTCAATTTTGTGGATGTACCTCAGACCTTTTGGGCGTTTCCGTTCATTCAGGAAGCAAACCAAATGGGGTTCATTTCGGGCTTTCCCGACAACTCCTTTCGCCCCAATCAAAATTTGACGCGGGTGCAGGCGATCGTTTCTTTGATTGGTGGCCTCGGCTTAACTGGCGGGACAGTGGATATTTTGACGTACTATTTCGATCGAGCCCAAATTCCCAGTTACGCGACAGAGAAAGTGGCGACGGCCACCCAGCGCCGGATTGTGGTCAACCATCCCAATGTGCGCCAGTTGGAACCAATGCAGGATATTAGCCGCGCCGAATTGGTGGCCCTGGTGTATCAATCTCTGGTGGCCCTGAATCAGATCCCCGCGATCGCCTCTCCCTTCATTGTCAATGCCTCCGCGGATGCCCCGTTGTTTACCGACATCCAAGGGCATTGGGCGGCAGAATTTATCACTGGGCTGGCTCGTCAGAATTTTATTGGAGGCTTTGAGGATGGCAGTTTCCGCCCAGATATTCCCATCAACCGTGCCCAATATGCCTCCCTTGTCGTGAATGCCTTCAATCCCACAGCTCGCCGAGGTATTATCACCTTTTCAGATGTTCCAGCTAACTTCTGGGCCAAGCCTTTTATTGATCGCGCCTATCAAGCCGGTTTCATCTCTGGGTTCCCAGACGGCAGCTTCAAACCAGGCCAAAACATCCTGCGTCTCCAGGTTCTTGCCTCTTTGGTGACTGGCCTGGATTTAACTGGAGCAAACTTAAATGCCCTGACTGTGTATGACGATCGCAATACCATTCCGCAATACGCACAAAATCAGGTGTCGATTGCTACTGTCAATCGGCTGGTGGTTAATTTTCCCAGCCTGCGATTGCTTCACCCCAACCGGGATGCCAGTCGCGGTGAAGTGGCGGCGATCGTCTACCAGGCACTGGTGCGAACCGGACGATCGGCTGCAATTAGTTCTCCCTACATTGTGGAACCGCCGCGTTAAGTCGCATCTCCGAAAGCGACGACACTATAGCTTTGGTCAGAACGCTTAGGACAAGTCGAATTGCTGAAAAGCCGATTCTGAGTAGGCGTTCTGACCCACCTCTGCCACGTTACACATGGCGACGGCTATAAAAGGTGGAGCCGCAGTTGCGAACTCCACCCAGGAAAAGCGTTGCACTCTGATGATAGAAGGATTGCTCAGTTGCTCAAACTTGATGCTGCCATTCCTAGAAACGTCCGGCAAACGTCTTTAGAGAATGTGAGCTGTTTGGCGTGCGAGTAAACACTGAGCAGCCTTGTATCTTTTATATCACTAAAATTCTAGGGTTACAAGTCAGAACGCTAGACGGCAGCAGCGCTCAGGCGCAACTCAAAAATTTTCTCCAGTACATCTGCCACGACCTTGTCTGGGGTTGAGGCTCCAGAGGTGATGCCGATCGTCAACTTACCCTCAGGCAACCAGTTCTCAGTCACTTCTAAATCTCGAAACAGGGGTTTGTGTTCAACTCGATTCCCAGGCCCAATGCGAGTTGCGCTGTCGATGTGGTAAGACGGAATGCCTCGTTCGATCGCGATTTCCTGTAAGTGCGTCGTGTTGGAGGAGTTGTATCCCCCCACAACCACCATCAAATCCAGATGTTCTTCCACCAGGTCAAACATGGCATCTTGCCGCTCCTGCGTGGCATCACAAATGGTGTTGAAACTGAGGAAGTGTTCATTCAACTGGTCGGGACCATACTTTTTCAGCATAGTGTGTTCCAGCAGTTTGCCAATTTGCTCGGTTTCTCCTTTAAGCATGGTGGTCTGATTCGCGATTCCGACCCGCACCAGGTCTTTATCTGGATCGAAGCCTGCAGAACAAGCCCGACTGAATTTGGTCATAAATTCAGCTCGATCGCCCCCATGCAGGATGTAATTGGCGACGTACTCGGCTTCTTGCAGGTTCAATACGATCAAGTAAGTGCCAGCGAAAGAACTCGTCGCGATCGTTTCTTCGTGGTTATATTTGCCGTGGATGATAGAGGTGTAGCTGGCTTTTTTATGCTTCTCCACCGTGTTCCAAACTTTTGAAACCCAGGGACAGGTGGTATCGACGATCGTGCAACCGTTGTCGTTGAGATATTGCATTTCCTGCACACTGGCTCCAAAGGCAGGCAGAATCACCACATCCCCCTGATCAACCACCGCAAAGTCTTTAATTCCGTTGTCTACCGGGATGAACTGAACATTCATTGCTCGCAATCGCTGGTTCACCGATGGATTGTGAATAATTTCGTTGGTGATCCAGATGCGCTCATGGGGAAAGTGAGTGCGTGTTTCGTACGCCATCGCCACGGCTCGTTCAACCCCCCAACAAAATCCAAAGGCTTCTGCTAGCCGAATGGTAATGTCACCACGAGTTAGGGTGTAATGGTTGTCGCGAATTTGCTGGATCAGATTGCTCTGGTATTCTGATTGCATCAAACCGGACACTTCTTGTTCGTGCCCAAATCCTTTGCGGTGATAATTCTCAGAGTTATTGAGCGATCGCTTAAATGCTTTGGTATCCATTTTCTGCACTCTACACCTGGCTGAATGGTCTCCATCATACGATCATACCGACTTTGCCTGGTGTTTTTGCGAGTCCAGCCGTTCTAAACTTCTGCGGCTTAATGCTAGACAATGTGACGAACTTATGCTGATTTTGTGAATGGTTTCGGCTATAATGACGCTCAACAAATCCTTTGGATTGTTGAATATTCCATCGCAAAAACACTGTGATGTAAAGATTCCTGTTCAAAGATGGCTTTCACGAAATGGTTTGGAGAAAAGTGTGACTATCTACGTTGGAAACCTGTCATTCCAGGCAGAAGAGGAAGATATCCGTGAGGTGTTTTCTGAGTATGGGAAGGTTAGCCGTGTCAGCCTTCCGACCGATCGGGAGACAGGTAGAAAGCGCGGCTTCGCCTTTGTAGACATGGAAAGTGATGCAGAAGAAGATGCGGCGATCGCAGAACTCGATGGTGCAGAATGGCTGGGTCGGGAACTGAAAGTGAATAAAGCAAAGCCTCGTGAAGGCGGCGGTGGACGCGGCAACGGTCGGTAGTTTTACTAATCGGCAGTCTTCCTCCCCGTTGCATTCAGCAATTTGAACGCTCATCGTAGCGCTTGGATTATTTCATGCATGTTGAATCCTCGATGCCTACCCAACCTGCTGTCCTAGGCTTTGATCCGGGTCGTCAAAAGTGTGGCATTGCAGTGATGGGGGTGGATCGGACGCTGTGCTATCACGAAGTCGTTAACTCCCGCGTTGCAGTTGAAACTGTACAGCAATTGCGGACGATTTATCCCATTTCCTTAGTTGTGATGGGAGACCAGACCTCGGCCAAGGAATGGAAAGACCGCTTGACAACTGAGGTGAATGAGTCGGTATCCATCGTCTTGGTGGATGAGCGTAACAGCACTCTGGAAGCGCGCGATCGCTACTGGCAAATGTTTCCGCCCTCAGGATTCGCCCGGTTGCTGCCACAATCTTTACGCCGCATTCCCCGTCCGATCGATGACATTGTGGCAATTCTGCTAATTGAGCGGTATCTCAAGCGTTTGACGGCTCCCCATTAGGGAAGGTAGAGGGTAGACGGCGGCGGCAGATGGGCAGCCTGCCTACTTCTGCCCTTCTCTACTAAACTTCTCCGCGAATGGTGAAGGAGTAATCACCACCGGGTTCGAGCTGGTAATCTTGTTGTTCTAGAAAACGGCCAAGGGGTTCTTTGATTAGGGCGCGGCCAAGAGAGGGATTGACGAGTAGTTCTCCTTTGCGAAAACACCACTCAAATTGCCATTCATACTGATTCGCCCGCACTTCTCCTTCAATCATGCCTTGTTGCCAGCATTGGCGAGTGATTCTTACATAGGCGGTGGTTTGAGGTAAGCGATTTGCCACAGTTTGAAGAAATAGGTGGACGATCGTCAGGGGGTTAAGATTTTGGGCATTAAGATGCTGCCAGTTTGGCATCTGGCTCAAATACCCACAATATCAAACCCCGCCGGACTTGAGTCAAGAGAAAAAGGTCACCTCGCGCTAACAAACGAGCAGCAGTACGGCGGGCTGAGGAGGGATCTTCATAACATCGAAAATAACTATAAAACTTGCCTTCATAAGCGATCGCGCCAACGGGCTTAGCCAAGTCGGGCACAACAACATGACATTTTTTCACCATTTTGTGGTTCAAGATGGGGATGCTAAGGGCTGCTGTAGTGGTTTGAGGCATCGAATCAAAGTCGCTAGCCATAAGAGGGGTGTCGTAGTACTTCAAGTGAGAACAACTTTATAGAAGTTAATAGTCTTCCCTCTTCAGCATAGACATCACAGAAGCCTCAACCAACAGTTGAAATACAGATTTTCCAAGAAGAAACTTTCCAACGACGATCGCGAGTTATACCAATCCGTTCTATTGAATTAGTCTTAGAACAGTTTATTCCTCAAGTCACTGACTCCCTTGCCGATTGCCTATTGCTCTCTGTCCGTTGCCTTCTCTCCACCTGCTGCTTTTCTACTCAGGAATACTACGACTGTTGAACAAACTCATGGCTTTTTCAACGGTGTGTTTAAGGCTGTACTCTACAGCATCTGCGGCCAGTTGCACGACCTCCGTCATCATTGCCGCTTCGGTTGGCGCAAATTTCCCCAAGACATGGGAAACCGTATCCTTATCGCCATTGGCGGTTTTGGCACTGCCGATTCCAATGCGCAAGCGGGGAAAGTTTTGGGTGCCTAAATGGGCGATCGCAGACTTCATGCCGTTGTGCCCTCCGGCTGAACCCGCTAGGCGCAGGCGCAGTTTACCGATCGGCAAATCCATATCGTCGTAAATCACCAACACCGACTCGGCTGGGAGTTTATACCAATCAATGACTGAGCGCATGGCTTGCCCGGAGTTATTCATAAAGGTTTGGGGTTTGAGCAAGCGAATTTTAGTTCCAGCCACTAAACTCTCTCCAAACAAGCCATGAAATTTTTTCTGGTCAGACAAGTTAACTTGCCAGGACTGAGCCAATCGATCAATCACATCAAAGCCAATGTTATGCCGGGTGCGATCGTACTTTGCCCCAGGGTTGCCCAAGCCGACAATCAACTCAGGCTTAATTGATGCGGGTATGGTGTCTTGTGTGGGTTGAGTCTCAGCCATTGATTCCATGCAATTACAAACTCGACTGGTCACCCGGATTGTCTGTTCCAGACGCTACAGGTTCTGCTTCAACCACCGGCGGTTCCACCGGAGAAGCGTCGGTGGCCGGTGAGAGGGCAGGTTGCTCAGGCTCCTCCAGTTTGGCTTGCATGGGTTGTTTCACGGCTTTTTCAATTTGCTCAGCTTCGCGCTTGAACTCATTTTGAAACTCATTGGAAGCATCTTGAAACCCTTTCACTGCTTTGCCCAAGCTTTTCCCGATTTCTGGCAGCTTTTTGGGACCAAAAACCAGTAGCGCAATCACTAAAATGAGTGCCATTTCCGGTAGGCCAATGCCAAAAACATTCATGCTGCTGCCTCCTAATATCGAGTTTGAGTGGACAGTTTCCCGACTGGAAACTTTTGTGAGGGGGGTGCGTCTCGGAGTTTAACAGTAACTCAATCACACTCTCAGGAATTTAACCCTATGAATACCCTGTTGAACCTGCGCTTGACGGCGCTGGCCTCACTTGTGCTGTCTACGATCGGCATTGCAGACGTGGCTCAGGCAAATTCCTTATTCAGTCAGTTGGAAGTGGATCAGAACCGATACGCGATCGTGGCCTCTCCTTATGCAAGTGGAACGTTGCATCAACTTCTGATTCTAAAACAGATTAGCAATGCGCGTCCGTGTTGGAGTGAGAGCGGTGCCAATCCTACGACCATCAATCCGTTACTGGTGGAGTTTGACTTTACCGATGTTTGCGGACGCAGTACCGATAGCAATGGTTACTCTGTGCGGGTCGGGGACGAAGATTTGAACTGGCGGTATAGTCTCCGGGTGGCGCGGCGGGGCAATGATTTGCATTTGTTGGCAGTGCCCAATGTTGATCGAGCTGCACCGGAATTGTTGGTGGCCAGAACGCGCGGCCTGACGCAGGGCTTCGCCAAGTTCTATCCAGAGCCTGGTTGGCGTTTGACAGAACGATCGTATCAAGGTTCTTCGGTGGGCCACATGTATCTCACCCACGATCAATCGCTAGCAAGCTTGAATGCAACGACGATCGCGGCTCGTTCTAGCGCTACTCCAACGGCCTCAAATCCGGTGTGGCAACCCTCGATTGTCACAAACCCGGCCCCTGTTGTTACGGTGAATCCTGCCCCGATCGTGACAACGCCCCAACCAACTGTTCAACCACCTCGAACTCAACCTACCCAACAGCGGCGGCGGAGCTTCTGGCAACGAATTTGGCGACGTTAATGCCTTTGACCAAGATTTGGACAATCAAACGATAACCGAAGAGTGCATCAGGGCGCATCTACTATTTCTAGTGATTCCAACAGCGATCGGCAAAAGTAACCCTTAGGACTGAGACTTAAATAAAGTAGCAAATTCTGTGGAACGGGCATCCTGCCTGTCACTTACAGCCGAGACGGCTATGCCACTTTATTTAGTCCATAGTCCTTAGTTGATTTCGAGGGCCAGTTTACCGCAGAAGCCACCCATTTCGAGTAAGTGATGAGCTTGAGCGGCTTGAGCTAGTGGGAAAGCGCGATCGCAAACAACAGATAATTTTCCATCATCAATCAGCCGACTGCATTGCTCCAAAATTTTGGTCTGTGCTATCTGCTCCTCTATCAATCCTTTGAGCATGGGCGTTAGCATCAATGCAAAACTGACTCGTTGATTGCGTGTGCGAGCGATTTTCCAGTTCGTGGTGAGGGCGGGTTCCAGCAGCGTCACCACATCCCCATATACTTGAACGGCCTCAAAACTTCTCTCAAACGTGACCCCACCGACCGTATCAAACGCCACATCAACGCCCGTTCCGTTCGTCCAGGCAAGAGTTGCTTCCACAAAGTCTGTTTCTCGATAGTTGATGATAGCTGCGGGGGCGAATTGGCGCACAAAGTCGGCTTTGGTGGGTGAACTAATGGTTGTGATCACCTGGGCACCCTGTAAGCGAGCCAGTTGAATGGCAACATGGCCGACGCCGCCCGCTCCTGCATGAATGAGTATCCGCTGTCCAGCTTGTAAGCGGGCGCGATCGTACAATGCTTCCCAGGCTGTGATTAAGACTAAGGGAGCCGCCGCCGCTTCAATGAAACTCAGCGATCGGGGTTTGCGTGCAACCAAGCGTTCATCCACGATCGCCCACTCAGCATAGGTTCCAGGCTGTGACCCTAACCCGCCATGGCAAAAATACACCTCGTCACCGGGGCGAAATCGCTGCACATTTGGGCCGATCGCTGCCACCACCCCTGCCCCATCGCACCCTAAAATAGCGGGCAGGCGATCGGGGAAAAACGTTCCGCGGTTGCGTAATTTCGTGTCGATTGGGTTGATTCCAGCAGCCCGCAAACGAATCAGGAGGTCTGTGGGATGGCTCAACTGCGGGGTTGAAGTTTCTGCCAGTTGTAACACGTCTGGGTCTCCTGGCCTGGTCATGAGTATGGCTTTCATTGTTAGTGCTTCACAATCAATGCTTCACAAGTTGCATGAGATTAATAGGTTAGCCCCCTGTAGCAAAGGGGCTTACTAAAACAGATCCAACCTTCAAACTTGAGAGTATTCTATGACTCACATGAATCATGTCATTCAACTGACGGAACTCACCGATGAAAATCTTTTGGAAATTTGTCGAGCGGCACAAGTCATTGCGTGCGAATGTCCGGCTTACATTGCTCGCTTGTTGCGGCAGGTGAGAGTCTTTCGGGAATACACCAACAGTTGTATTGAGAAATTCCCGGCAGATGTTGAAACCCATCAATGGCTGGCTAACAGAGCTTTGGAGGTGGAGGAAATTTTATTCCGCACGATGGTGGAGTTGATGAAGAAGGAAGGGCTACTCGACCAACATCACAATGTTTTGCTGGATAAAATATCTGAACGAGCGCGAGATATTGTTCTCCGGCAAGTAGGAGCATAGTTTATGAGACAGTTTGTACTTGAACTTTTGCCGCCGAAACATTCTGTGGGCACAACAATCCTACTCTTTATGCCCACAGAATTAATCTCACGATAGAGGGTAAACGCCAAGTTAAATCGATAGCCTTGTGTCAGTTGAATTTAGATCTCTCACTCTATTTCAATGACACTTCTGGTTTACGATTATCCACTTGCAAAATAGTACTATGGCGGGCGACACCTTATCTCTGCAAAAGCACGAAGTTGAAACAAAAGTTAAACCATCAAACCCGGCGTTAGAGGCTGCACTTCTAATTACCAGAATTCGCAATAGTCTGTGGGTATTTGGGATTCCATCATGGCTCTTTGGAATTGCCGATCGCAGTATTGCCGCCTTCACAGATGGATATGTTTCTCCGATCGAAATATTTCAGCTTGTCACGGCTTCTCTGTTCTTTTTAAGCTGGCTGGTGCTTAAACCTGAATTGGGAACTGAGGAAGAATTGCTGCCAGTGTATAGTCCCAATCACATATTTTCTCTGGACAATAGCATCGCTGCAACCCAGGTGAGAATGAAAGAACTTCAGCGATTTCATCTCATCCGACAAGAGTATATTCTGCCGTTTCCCTATCTGGCACAAATTTATCATTTGCTTAATTTAAAGCATTTGGAAGATATTCATAGTTTTAGTTTGAATAATCTGCGTGTGATTAAAGTAAGTGATTTTCAAAATACATCTATCGGTGGGGTGATCAAATTCGAAACGATGCTGGAGCCTTCATTAAATGCATTGCGCATCTGGCGCAGACCGATCGTAGAAGTTGAGCTAATCTTGCACAATCTCTACACCATTGAATTGAGCATTCCTGTCTATGCCAATAAACGAATTATTGTGTTGTTCAATGTGTTGCCGCTGACTCCCAGCGAACACAAATTGTTTATCGATATTTACAGTGACTTAGGGTGGTTTAAACCATTACTCCAGCTTCCTTTGCATATCGCTTCTTGTCTTACGTTGTTTGAGGATTGGTCGTATTTACAAGCGCTCACCGATCGCAATTTGCACCGGATTGTGAGTTCTGGGAAAATTTCCAGACACGAAACCATGCAATTGTTCCACCGTTTTGCTGAACTGTATGGTGCAAAGATGCCGCACCCCGAGGCTGTTGTGGGATTACTGCTACCCCAATCAGAACAGGTTGTGTCTGCGCCAAACTAATGTTTGCGAGAACCTGATGCTTGCTGGAACCAGTGGGCGAAGCTGATTCCATACTTTTTCAAAAAAACTTCGCCGTTTTTGAGGATCTGTGCAGAATGTAGGGTGCCAAATTAGAAGGTTTGGTATCCGCGGTGTAATTGATCACCACTGGAATTCATTCTGTTGTTTCCTCTGCGAAATCCATTGAGCGACTCCTCTTCACTCACTCAAACTGCTACTCGGCTGTATTTATCTCTGATTGCAGCGAGTGTTTTAGCGACGATCGCGGTCAGCACTCCTCGACCTGCGATCGGGCAGGAATATTCCACGGCGGCGGCTTCCACCGTCAGTCCAATGGACTCTCGCTACTACCAGGATTACCAATCCGTTGTGGTACCAACGGTGCCGATCGCGCCTGCGC
>Ga0224722_1001323_pt1 | contig 13777 bp, 11 predicted proteins | sample Balambano_FR1_Me_FD_161646 | JGI IMG/M metagenome (GOLD analysis project Ga0224722, IMG submission 161646) | Freshwater sediment microbial communities from Lake Towuti, South Sulawesi, Indonesia - Balambano_FR1_MetaG | ecosystem: Environmental > Aquatic > Freshwater > Lake > Sediment | place... | reverse complement strand
TGATTGAGATGGGCGGCTCCGACCTTCACCTGTCAGCCGGGGTTCCGCCCTACTTCCGAATTAGCGGTAAATTAACTCCGATCGGCGATGAACCTCTGACTGCAGACCAGTGCCAGAGACTCATCTTTAGTATGCTCAACAACACCCAGCGTAAAAACCTGGAGCAAAACTGGGAGCTGGACTGCTCTTACGGTGTGAAGGGGCTGGCGCGCTTCCGAGTCAATGTCTATAAAGACCGGGGAACTTATGCTGCCTGCTTACGGGCACTCAGCTCTAAAATTCCGAACTTTGACAAATTGGGCTTGCCAGATGTGGTGCGCGAAATGTCGGAAAAGCCGAGAGGACTGATTCTGGTTACAGGACCGACTGGCTCCGGTAAGACGACGACCCTAGCAGCCATGATCGATCTGATCAACCGCACCAGAGCAGAGCATATTCTGACGATCGAAGACCCGATCGAATTTGTCTATGAACCGATCAAAAGCATCGTTCACCAGCGTCAGTTAGGTGAGGACACGAAGAGTTTTGCGAATGCGCTCAAGGCAGCCCTGCGGGAAGACCCTGACATCATTCTGATTGGAGAAATGCGCGATCTGGAAACCATTTCTCTGGCAATCTCAGCAGCGGAAACCGGACACCTGGTTTTTGGCACGCTGCACACCAGTTCGGCAGCTCAAACGATCGACCGGATTATTGATGTATTTCCAGCAGAGCGCCAGCAGCAAGTGCGGGTACAGCTTTCAAACTCGCTGGTTGCCGTCTTTAGCCAGACCCTTGTGCCCCGCAAAAATCCCAAGCCAAACGAATTTGGGCGAGTGATGGCACAGGAAATCATGGTGGTGACGCCTGCAATTTCAAACCTGATTCGGGAAGGCAAAACGGCGCAGATTTATTCAGCGATTCAGACGGGCGGTAAACTGGGCATGCAAACCCTGGAGAAAGTACTGGCAGATCAGTACAAGGCAGGTTTAATTTCCTTTGAATCTGCGATGTCCAAAACGTCCAGACCCGATGAACTCCAGCGATTGATCGGCGCACCGGCTGCTGGAGCGGCAAAGCCAGGAATGGCGACGGCTCACCAGTAGTCCACCTCAGTGCCTCTGCAATAGGCTCAGCTCTGACTTAGCAAAATGTTTTCCCCTGTCAGGCAAATCGATAGAACGGGGTAGGATTAACAGGACTGAGCCAGGCTGAAACACTCATTCCTTTCGTTTGATTTGGTTGCAACCTATGCCTACCTACGTTGTTCGAGCGCGAGATACAAAAGGCAATCCAAAACGTGAACGCATTGTCGCTGAAACCCCCAGCGATGCCCGGACAGCCCTGCGGGAGCGGGGTTTGTTTGTGCAGGAATTGACAGAAGATCGGGGGCTGCTTGAGAAGCTCAGCACTTTCAAGTTAGAAGACATTAAAACTGCCCTGACCAGCGTCACGGTGAAGGATAAAGCAGTTTTCTCACGGCAGTTTGCGGTGTTAATTAACGCGGGCGTTGCGATGGTGCGAGGCTTGGGGGTGCTGTCTGATCAGTGCCCTAATCCGAAAATGAAAAAAGCCCTTCAGGAAGTCAGTGCCGATGTCCAGCAGGGAACCAACCTTTCAGACGCGATGCGAAAGCATCCTGGCTGCTTTGACGGATTATACGTCAGCATGGTGCAGGCGGGTGAGGTTGGTGGGGTGCTGGATGAGGTGATGAATCGTCTGGCAAAGCTGCTCGAGGACATGGCACGTCTGCAGAACCAGATCAAGTCAGCAATGACCTATCCGATCGCCGTTGGTTCCCTGGCAATCACCATTTTTCTGGGGATGTGCATTTTTCTGCTGCCTATCTTTGCTCGTATTTTCGATGAGCTGGGCGCGCAGCTCCCACCCTTCACCGCGTTTATGATTGGGATCAGCAACTTTCTGAGAAGTCCCTATGTGCTGCTGCTGGTTGCCGCAATTTTTGCAGCAGCATTTGCATACCGACAGTACTACAACACCAAAGTCGGACGGGTGACAATGGATCGCTTCTTCCTGAAAATGCCGCTTTTTGGGGATCTGGTGCAGAAGACTGCAACCGCACGGTTTTGCCGAACCTTTGGGGCACTGTCGCGATCGGGAGTTCCAATTCTTACGGCTCTAGAAATTGTGCGGGACACGGCGGGGAACCAGGTGATCGCGAACGCCGTGGATGAGGCGAAACAGGAAGTGCAGACGGGCGGCATGATCAGCCTTGCCCTTCAGCGAGCGCAGGTTTTCCCGGTAATGGCAATTCAGATGATTAGCATCGGCGAGGAAACAGGGGAAATTGACACGATGCTGATGAAGGTCGCAGATTTCTATGAGGATGAGGTTGAGCAAGCCGTAAAGGCACTGACCAGTATTATGGAACCGATTATGATCGTTGTGTTAGGAGGAATGGTTGGCTCCATCCTGGTTGCTATGTATCTACCAATCTTCAGCGTGATGGATGCGATCAAAGGCTAGCCGCTCTATCTTGGGCTACCGTACCGCTAAACCGTACACCAACAATCCAATTCTTGCGCTGCTGCCCCAGAATGGGGCTTTGTTGTTGCTGAAATCCTGCCTATGTCTGTTAAACAAGCCCAGTACGAAGAACTTTTAGCAGAATGCAGCGATCGTCGGGGAGCGATCGAGTTGTTAAAGCAGCATCGTCCCTATCTGGAGATGATTCCCAGTATGCGACGACCCGATGAAAGCGTGATTACGCTACCTCTGCCCCTGATTCGGGCAAGAACTCGATCCGTAACGATCGGTGATCCAACCGCTTCTTCAAGTCAAGCAGCACAGTTGCCCTGCGATCTGGCAATTCTCATGTGTGATCCGGAATGGAGGATTAAAACAGGGGGCGAAGTGATTGTCTTTATCCACCGTCCTGCTGAAGATTTTTCCGATCTGCTGGGTCGATGGCGCAAAACACAGCTCCTGCTCGATCCAGGATACGAATGGTTGATGTCGGAGCAGGACGCGCATCTGCTCAGCGAAGGTTCCGACGAGAACTATCCCCTGTTTGCACTGTTTCCAGAAACGCCCGATCGCATTCGTCGCGGTTTGCGCGGTGCAGGCTTACCCTACGTAGTACAAACAGTCTATACGCTGGAAGATGAAAGCTTTGTTTCGACTACAGAGGCTTCGGGCATCGAAGAATAAACAGTCGTTTCATCGAACGAGACCCTGATCTAATCTATATTTTTTAATCACTCAAGTCATAGACTTATTTCTATAAAGGGAGCGTAAAAGAGGGCATATTTCTGTCAGTAAACGGCTGCTTGTTTTTCGATCATAAAAAAGAAAGCTTCGAGAAATCCCACATATCAAGAGAATTCCTCCTTCGCAGCACCGTTTCACAAATTAACAATTCTTTAATGTTCTTGAGTTCTCTAAAAAGATAGAGACAGCAAAACCTTTTTTCTATCTCCCGGCATCCTTGACTGCTATGAGGACTTAAGCGAAACTAACTTAAAGAGTTGAAGTAAAGCCTCACGGGTCTACTAATATTTCTTACGTTTCGACTCAGACTACCTGGTTTAATCAACTTTGATTGAGTTCAATTTTTGGTTGGGTTCAGGTTTCAGGCTGAGTTTTATAGCCAGTCTGGTCTATGGCGAGCTTTAGTGGGCTGCTGACGGTTGGCGATCGGCAGCGCAGGCTGATTCATCTCATTAGAATGGTTCTCTTGGAAGCGGATTGAGTCGAATGGAGACGCTGGAATTCATTATTTATCCAGACGGTCGCGTTCAGGAAAAGGTGACTGGGATTATCGGAGCATCCTGTGCCGAAGTTACAGCGGCGATCGAAGCTCAGCTTGGTCAGGTTATCAGTCAAGAAACGACCTCTGAATACTACGCGCAGCCTGTGCAGCAATCGGTTTCTGCTCAAGCTCAAACCACTTTCGGCGAGTGGTAGACCTATTTTTTGCCGTTCAATTTTCGCCGTTCAAATTGTAGTTCAAACAGTAGTCCAAGCGATTTTATAAAAGTTACCCATGTCTCACTTTAGCCAAATCAAAACCCAAATTCGTGATCTCACCTCGCTTCAGTCGGCATTGACCGATCTGGGAATCGAGTGGAAGGCTGGTCCGCAAACCGTCCGTGGCTATCGCGGACAGACCCGAACCGCAGAAGTCGTGATCGAGCAAGACAACGGCTATGATATCGGCTTTAGCCAGAATGATGACCAGTATGAGCTGGTGGCTGACCTACAGTACTGGCAGCAGCCCCTTTCGGTCGAAGGTTTCTTGAAGCGGGTGACGCAGCGTTACGCTTACCACACCGTGATGAAAGAAACGACCCGTCAGGGCTTCCAGTTGACTGAGCAGCAGCAAAATCAAGATGGTTCGATTCGCCTGGTGCTGCAGCGATGGACTGCTGGGGCAACCGTCTAGTCTGCCATCTAATTTTTCGAGTGACCGATTTCCGCGAGTTCCTTCTTCAGTGCGGATCCGATGACTGAATTTTCTCCGACATCTGCAGCTTGGTCTTCTGACAGCTCCTCAACCGATTCCTCTGCTTACAGCGGCTTTGAGCCAGAGCTAGGAGGTCAACTTCGAGATGCCCCTGAGCGTACTGGGCTGGAACCAGAACTAGGTGGTGCTGTGCGCCAACGAGGGGTTTATGTAGATGAAGTAACCTGCATTGGTTGCCTTCACTGCGCCCACGTTGCCCGCAACACCTTTTATATCGAACCCGATCATGGTCGCTCTCGTGTCATTCGGCAGGACGGCGACCCAGAAGAGGTAATTCAGGAAGCGATCGACACCTGCCCGGTGGACTGTATCCACTGGGTTGACTACACCGAGCTGAGACGGCTCGAAGAGGAGCGCAAGTATCAGGTTATTCCAGTTGCAGGTTTTCCTGTAGACAAGGCAATTCTAACCGCGAAACGGCGGCAGAAAAAAAAGTCGTAACGCGACTATCGTCTTGGTTAAGGTCAAGAGAGTAGGTAATTGGGAGCATCGTGCTCCCTTTTTTTAGGTCTTTACAGAGGCTTTTCTGAATTCGGCACTATAGTGACTTTGGACTATAGCAAGTTCAATGGATCGACATCGATCGTTAAACTCACCCCAGCAGGACAAACCGATCGCAGCCCGGTGAAGTCAAGGCTCATTCGGGAGTCAGGCGTGAGTTTCAGCAAAAGCTGCCAGCGATGGCGATTGGCAACACGGGCGATCGAGGCGGGGGCGGGCCCAAGCAGCTTGTCGTCAGGGTCAGAATAAATCGTCCGAAGATAGGTGGCGATCTCGGCGGCAGTCTGCTGGACGAGCGATTCATCAAATCCACTGAGCCGCAGCAATCGCAGGCGTCCGTAGGGAGGATAGTTCAGTGCCGCTCGATATTCCAGTTCCACAGCGACGAACGCCTCGTAGTTTTGCTCTTGTACCGCTTTAACAACCGGATGCTCTGGCGAATAGGTCTGAAGCATCACTCGCCCCGGCTGTTCGCCTCGCCCTGACCGCCCTGCCACCTGAATTAGCGTCTGAAATGCTCGCTCATTAGCGCGATAGTCCGATAAATAAAGCAAACCATCTGCCGCCACAATCCCCACCAGCGTGACCTGCGGCAGATCAATTCCCTTGGTCAGCATCTGGGTTCCGACCAGGACATCGGCTTCTCCCTGGCTGAATCGAGCGAGCAGAGCACGGTGCGCCCCTTTAGCGCGGGTTGTATCGCTATCAAAGCGGAGACAGCGAAGTTGGGGAAACAGGTGATTTAGCTCCTGCATCACCCGCTGCGTGCCGCTGCCAAAGTGCTTAAGATAAGGCGAATCACAAACGGGACAGGTCCGGGGATGCCCCTGACCAAAGCCGCAGTAATGGCAGCGCAAAGATTCATAGCCTCCCGATTGAGGTTGATGATAGGTCAGCGAAACATCGCAATGGGGGCAATCCAGCACATGACCACAGCTCCGGCAGGAGACAAAGGTGCTGTGCCCGCGTCGATGAATAAACAAAATTGCCTGCTGTCTTTGCTGAGGCAATTCCGATAGCGCCGCCTGCAGCGATCGGCTAAAAATCGATCGATTGCCCTGGTGCAGTTCTTCCCGCATATCCACAACTTCGATCGGCGGCATCGGACGATCGTGAATTCGCTGCGGCAGGGAAAGGTATCGAGTTTGCGTTCCGACTCGCTCAGAGGCACTTTCAGCAGTCGCGGGATGATTTGCTAACCAGCTTTCCAGGGCGGGCGTCGCAGATCCCAGCACTAAAGGACAATTCACCTGTTCTGCTCGCCATTGAGCGACCGTGCGGGCGTGATAGCAGGGAGCAGGCTGGTCTTGCTTGAAGCTGCCGTCGTGCTCCTCATCCAGAATAATTAACCCCAGCTTCGGCAAGGGTGCAAAAATCGCCGATCGCGTCCCGATGACGACCTGAGGACTGCCGCTGAGCATCTGTCGCCAGGTGTCATAGCGTTCGCCGTCTGCCAGTGCGCTGTGATAAACGTAAACTTGAGTACCGAATCTTGCCCGAAAGCGATCGGTCAACTGCGGCGTCAACCCAATTTCGGGAACCAGGACTAGCGCAGATTTCCCGCTTCGCAAAACTGGCTCGATCGCCTGGAGATAAACCTCCGTTTTGCCCGAACCCGTCACCCCATGCAGCAACACCGTCGCAAAACCGTCGAGCGAAGCAATCTCAGCACAAACCCGTTGCTGCTCGGAATTCAACAACTTAGGCTGATCGAGAGCAATGGCACCTGCTTCTCGCCGCAGCACTTCCTTGGAGTGAATCAGAAGACAGCCCTTGTTCTCCAGGGTTTTGATAACCGACGATGTCACCTGGCAGATTTGCAGCAGCTCAGTCAGCCACAGCTCGCCGCCATTGCGCTTCAGCACATCCAAAATCTCCTGCTGTTTGGCAGTCAGTGTGATGTCAGGTAACTCGCCAACCAGAATCACCGCACGCTGCTGTTTGGGGCGGATGGGCGCAGGCGATTCCAGGTAGCTTTCGACCCAGCCCCGGCGCAGCAAATCGCGCAGCCCTCGATCGGCTCCCCGCACCTGCCGCTGAAGATATTGCCATGCATAGTCGCCCTGTTTTTGCTGCTGCAGCAGTTCGAGGATTCGGCGGGCGATCGGCTGCAGAAATAAATCTGCCTCGGCTGGGATTGCTTCCGGTTTTAACCGAATGCGCCGCTGCGATCGTCCCAGCAGACCTGGCGGCAGGGCAACCCGAATCACCTGCATCAGGGGAGTGCAGTAATAGTCAGCAACCTGGTTGAGCAGTGCCCAGTATTCCGATGGGAAGAAATTTTGTGAGACGACCTCCGCGATCGATCGAATTGACCCCGTCTCCAAATCAGGAGGCTGATGAAGCAGACGAATGGCAATGCCGCCCATCTGCTGTGTGCCAAAGGGCACGGCAACGACATCGCCAGGCTGCACTTTCAGGTCGTCTGGCACTTGATAGGTATAGAGTCCCTGTGTGCCTGGACAATCCACAAGCACCTCAACCCATTGCGCCAACCCGTAAGAAACTGCCGCCTCTGCTACCGCAGCAGATCGTTTTCCTGGAGGTGTAAGGGAGACATCGGGCATTACGGTGACTACCCCCGTTGGGGAACTGCTTCGCAGTGAGTGAGCGGTTGGCATAAAATCAAGCGGCAGCGTTAAATTATCCCAAAGGTTGACGAATCACGCTGGATGTAGCAGAGTGTAGCAGGTCGTGACCAAGTTATGGCAGTTTATCTCAGTCTATTGGAATCGAGATGCTGAAAAAACCGCAAATCTGCCATAGATTCTGCCCACAGATAGAGAACACACCCAATTGGAGTATGACTAACTCGATACATTGTTCAGTTGCTTTGCAAAAGGTTTTGGAGGATTTGTTTCTCTTGCTGAAATGCCAAATGTCGATCGATGCGTTAAGGAAATGGTTGATTCCGATTCATTTAAGTTAACAAAGATAACGATTTCGGGCTTGATAGCGCAGTTCTTCTGAACGAATTGAAAAATAAAGACCTTTGCTCTTGCCATTTACCAGAAGCTTGCTATAGTAATCTCAACTTTACTCACTCCGGCAAAAGACTACAGAATGAATGCTTTAATCAAGCGACTCATTCTGAAATGTTATAAGGATGCATTAGCACTGGTGGGTGTCTCGACTCGATTCAGATTGTCTGGTTTTTATCGGTTGATCCAGTTTATCTTCGGTGAAATAATTCGTGTCGCACTGACGAGAGCGCAAAGAGGTCGGAAAGAATACGTTAAGTTACTCAAGTATTCGCCAACGGTTCATTGCTTAACTCTCTCTAAAGCTAGGCTTGGCTCTGATAAAAGTCCTGTAGATTAGCTAGAAAGCGTCAGATGATGGGCAGCAGAACCATCTTGGCGAAAAGGTTTCATCAAAATCAGCTCTTTGAGGTGAGTGAAGCAGATTCCTTGAACCAGCCGACGGTGTGAACAGTGGGGTATCTCGATCGCAGCACTTGGCGGCAACAACCGTCGTTCGACAAATTCAAAACAATTCAAAAGGGAATAACAGCTTAAAGCAGAAAATTAAATAATTCTTTAATTTGAAAGAGTGTTCAAATTAAACCCTTTCTCATATCCTTCATTCGTTTCGCTAATTCTGCCACTTAGGATTTTTACCAATCACAACTTTCCGTTTATTTTGACTGTAACCTTCGTGGATTTCTATTTCGTCCTCACTCCGGCAAACGCATGACAAATACACTTATGAACATGACAGATTCCCTTCAGCTAATGACCTTCGATGAGCCAGATTTACTCCATCAAGCTCCGATCGATTTGCGATCGATTGAGCAAAGTGAGGCGCAGTCAACGGCAGAAGACAGCGGAGCCATGATCGAATTTGATTCCGAAGAAATCGAAGAGCTGTTGACCAATCCCGCTTCTGGCTATCGCAAAACGGTGTCAGATGATGCGGTTGGCGCTTTCTTTAAAGAAATGGCACGCTATCCACTCTTGAAGCCCGATGAGGAAATTGAGCTAGCGCGCCGTGTCAAATTTTTGACAGATGTGGAAACACTGCGGAACCGTTTGCAAAAGCAGCTCGGACGCACGCCGACCAAGTCCGATCTTGCCGTTGCCCTAGAGCTTTCGGAACGGCAGCTTGAGCATCGACTCTATCTGAGCCGCGTCGCAAAGCGCAAAATGATTCGCTCGAATCTGCGGCTGGTGGTGTCGATCGCTAAACGCTACCTGAATCGCGGCGTGCCTTTCCTGGACTTAATTCAAGAAGGGGCCCTGGGTTTAAATCGGGCAACCGAGAAGTTTGATCCCGATAAAGGCTATAAGTTCTCGACCTACGCCTACTGGTGGATTCGTCAGGGCATTACCCGCACGATCGCTAACGATGCCCGCACAATCCGACTGCCCATTCACATTGTCGAAAAGCTCAACAAGTTAAAGAAGGCACATCGTGAACTGCGGAAAGAACTCAACCGCAACCCGACCGAAGCAGAGCTAGCAGAAGCACTGGAAATGACCCCAGAGCAACTCCGAAACCTGCAGCAGGTGCGACGGCGATCGCTCTCGCTCAACCACCGCGTCGGCAAGGGCGAAGACACCGAACTAATGGAGCTGTTAGAAGACAATAGCACCCAGTCTCCAGAAGCCCAGATGAGCGAAGCCATGATGCGGCAGGAGATTTACTCGGTTTTGGGTGAAGTCTTGACCGAGCGAGAGCGAGATATTATTGCGCTGCGCTATGGCTTAACCACAGGTGAAACCCATACCCTGGAGGAAGTCGGCGGCATCTTTAACCTGTCACGGGAACGAGTGCGCCAGATTCAAACCAAAGCGATGCGGAAACTGCGCCGTCCTCAAGTTGCGGCTCGGCTCAAGAGCTGGTTACGGTAAGCTTAGAGAGATTTGGGCGAGATCGAAAATTTGGTGCCAGCCGATCGCCCAACCGTTAGCGATTGCTGAAATACTGGTTTATGCGATTTCGCAGCGAAACCCGACCTCTCATGACTTCTGCTCAACCCACTCAAACTGTTCTAATTCGTGCAGCCCAGCCCGACGACACAGCCGATATCTTTGCCCTGATTCAAGCCTTAGCCGAGTACGAAAAGCTATCGCATCAGGTCACAGGTGACATTGCCTTGCTCAGGCAGCATTTGTTTGGCGATCGTCCCTGTGTCGAGGCGATCGTGGCGGAAGTTGCCGGAAAACTCGTAGGATTTGCCCTGTTTTTCACCAACTATTCCACATTTCTGACGAAGCCCGGAATCTATCTGGAGGATCTGTTTGTGTTGCCTCAGTATCGGGGACAGGGGATCGGCAAAGCACTGCTCTCCTGGCTTGCCCGACTGGTGATGGAGCGCGACTATGGGCGGCTGGAGTGGAGCGTTTTAGACTGGAATGCTCACGCGATCGGATTTTATGAGCGAATGGGCGCAACGGTTCTTCCCGACTGGCGAATCTGTCGAGTCACCGGTGAAGCGATCGATCGCCTGGCACATCAGGTTTGATCGCCTACCGACCCACCAACTCACCCACTGACCTAAATTAACCCCTCCCGCTCGATCGTCTCGATCACCTGAAGCCCGCGCGGATCGCCAACCCGCAGCATTGCGGCTCGGGCATCTTCGCGCACGCCCATTTCTTCGTCCTCGGCAAAGGCTTCAATCAAAGCGTCGATCGCCGTGGCATAAACCACATTGGACGGAAGTTCGCGGCAAAGCTGACCGATCGACCAGGCACAGTTACTTCGAACCGCTGCTACCGGATCGCGCCGCAGAGCTTCAATCAGAGGCGGCAACGCAAAAATAATGGCTTCGTAGCCGATGCTTGCCATTTGTGCCAGGGCACTCGCCGCCCAGAGCCGCACGGCAGAGATATCGGTTCTCAGAGCTTTCATTAAGGGTTCCAGCGATCGGCGATCGCGGCAGTTGCCCAGTGCCCAAACAATGCCTTTGCGGACATAGCCGTTCCAGTCGCGCTGAAGCTGATAAATCAGCGGCTCAACCGCATCCGGGCTGGGATTGCGCCCCAAACCATAGGCAGCACTCACCCGAATCAGCGGGCAGGCATCGGTAAGCAAATGAATCAGAGCCGGAATTGCCCGATCGTCTTCGAGTTCGCAAAATGCACGGGCAGCCAGCATTTTCTGCTGATTGTTGTCAGAGTTCAGCAGCCGCAGCATCGCGTCTGGGTCAGGCTTTTCCGCTTCAGCGTCAATCGGCTCGATCGCATCCAGCGGATCAGTTTCCAGCTCTGCGTTGAGTACTGTTAAGTCGTCATTGTCATACATACTGCCACTTTACAGCAAACCTTGCCCTCTCGTTTACGGTCGATGGAGTGTCTATTCCGTCTGCTTGAACCAAAACGGTATATTGGAATCAGGCTGATCTGGCTCTGGCTGAGGTAATCTCTCTTGAGTGCAATTCTGCCTGGTGCTGTGTCTGGTTGTAAATCTTATGATTTGTCTGCTAGCCGCCGCTTTACGATCTGACTTGAGACTCCTTATAAGCCTCGTCGTCGCTCTGCGCAACAGCCTTTTTGCTTGCGAATTGTACGAAGTGCTGTAAGGAAGACGCTTTTCTTCCTGATCTGTCTTCTGTAGGGATCGGTAAAATACTGCCAATGAGCCTTCAAACTTCCGTTCTGGAAGAGTTATTGCAGATCGCGCCCCAACTGCGACCCCAACTTTACTTTAAGTCCTCCTTGACTGCCCTGTCGCATGCGATGGAGGATCAGGTTCTAGCGGGTGGATCAACTTCTTCGCTGGTGATTGCTAGCTTTCAGCGTGAGCGATTCTACCGTCAGGAGGCACATCGCTACGAGCGTATTGCAGCGCTAACCCCTCAGGTTTATGTTTTAGCTGCACCAGAAACCAGTTTTACGAGCGCATCAAGGGAATACGAAACGATCGCCTTTGAGCCAGACGATCGCCTGAGCCAGGAGTGGCATCTGGTCGTAATTGGGCAGCAGTATGCAGCTTGCCTGATTTGTCAGGAACGCTATCCCGCTCCCGCTACCAGTCGAGGAGAGACAGCAGGAATGGATCAGACGCGCCGCTTTGAGGGAATCTGGACGTTCGATCGACAGGTGAGTGAGCAGGCAGCAGAAATTCTGCTGAATCGAATCCTGGTTTATCGACCGGAACTGAGCGACAAAATTCAGCAGGCGAAAGAAATGTTCCTGACGCACGACCTCCCGCTTGAGGGTCTGGGAGTTGATCCTGATCCGTTTGCTCAGCGCCTCGTGACCTATCTCCAGGCAGGGCAATACAAACTCCTAAAGGCATATCGCTCGATCGCCGCCCAAGAGCGACGCGAACGGTTAGTCAACTCGATTACTTCTGCGATTCGCCGATCGCTCGACCCTGACGAAATCTTTAGAGTAGCGGTAGCAGAGCTGGGGCAAGCCATGGAAGTCTGTCGCTGCGTGCTCTATCGCTGTCGAGCAACCGATCCAACGACCACGATTAACTACGAATATCGCTCGAATCCATCAATTCGTTCGCTGATCGGAGAAGAGTGGTCACTCCGCAGCAGTCCTCTGTTTCAAACTGTGGCACAGCGGCAGGAAAGCCTTTCTGTGCCTGATGTTCAAAACTCAACCTTCGATTTTGCCCCAATTAAAACACGGCTCGATCGCTGGCAAATTCGCTCCTGGCTCATGGTTCCGGTGGTGTACCAGGGCAGGTTGCTCGGTATGGTGGAGTTGCATCACTGCCAGAGCGAGCCGCACGCCTGGACACACGATGAGATTGGCTTAGTGGAGGCGATCGCGACCCAGCTTGGCGTTGCACTGATCCAGGCGGAATCGTTTGCCAATCTGGAAGACTTGAACCAGCAGCTTGAAGCCCTGGAGCGCACCCGCAGTAACCTGATTGCCATTACCGGACATGAGCTAAGAACCCCCCTTTCTACGATTCAGGTTTGCCTTGAAAGCCTGGTTAGCGAACCGGATATGATACCTGAACTGAGACAGGTGATGCTTAATACAGCGCTGACTGATGCCGATCGCATGAGAAACCTGATTCAGGATTTTCTTACCCTGTCACGCTTGGAAAGCGGACGAGTGGAGTGGCATCTGGAGCCGATCGCTCTAGAAGAATGCGTCAATCTAGCATTGAGCAGTATCCGAACCCGTCAGTCGCTGGAAGAATTGCCTCGCATTACCGCAGAAGTGCCAATCGAGCTGCCTCCGGTCAAAGCAGATGGCGAGTGGCTGGTGGAAGTTTTGTCGAAGCTGCTGGACAACGCTTGCAAGTTCACCGATCCAGAAGGTGAAGTGATTATTGAGGCAAAGCCCAATGGCGGCAAAATGCTGGAAGTGACGATTACTGACACAGGGCGAGGCATCGAACCCAATCGCTTGGAAGCCGTCTTCGATCGCTTCTATCAAGAAGAAGGGGCACTGCGACGCACAGCAGGCGGCACTGGTTTAGGTCTGGCAATTTGCCGGCAGATTGTCCTGGGGTTAGGCGGCAAGATCTGGGCAGAGTCAGCCGGACGCGACCAGGGCAGCCAGTTTCATTTCACCCTGCCGATCGCTCAGGAAAAAGACAGCCCTTCTCCTCCTGCAAAACCTACCCGTAGTCTGAAGTCTCCGCAATCTAAGTCAAGCGATCGACGGGCAGCAATGAGCTAGCAATGTAACTGTAGAGTTTATGAGTCTTCGTCCGTTCCACGCCGCATTCTCCATCACTGATTTAGCAGCAACAATATAGACGCAAAGTACCCCCAGGTCAGTTAGGGGACCTGGGGGCAGTGGAAGGATGACCTGGCATCGAGCTATTGTGGCAGAGGGCAACCCCTCAACTATCGTTGCCGTCACGGCGTTTCACAAACTGAGTTCGGGATGG
>Ga0224722_1001322_pt1 | contig 13782 bp, 15 predicted proteins | sample Balambano_FR1_Me_FD_161646 | JGI IMG/M metagenome (GOLD analysis project Ga0224722, IMG submission 161646) | Freshwater sediment microbial communities from Lake Towuti, South Sulawesi, Indonesia - Balambano_FR1_MetaG | ecosystem: Environmental > Aquatic > Freshwater > Lake > Sediment | place... | reverse complement strand
GTAGACGCATGGGTTGTTCCTTTATTTGACAGACGAAAGAGCACGTCGGCGCGCCGGCGGATGATGTAAGGTGATGCGCACCTTTTGTGCTTCGATTAACAGCGCAACTAGGATAATCAGACCGCGCACACCGTTGACCCAGAAAGGATCGACCTCCATCAAGTTCAACCCGTTGTTGACTAACGAGAGCAGCAAGACGCCCGCAAAGGCCCCGCTGATCGTCCCCCGGCCACCGCTCAACGCTACGCCGCCGATGACCGCAGCGGCCACAGTGTCAAGGGTATACCCAGCACCGAGGTTGGGTACCGAAACTTCGAGCTTGCCCAACAACATCCAACTGGCTACACCGGCTAATAGACCGCTGAACATATAAGCCGCAACGACCAGTTGTTCCGGGTTGAAGCCAGATGCGCGCGCCGCCTGAGGATTGCCGCCGACTGCGTACAGCGCCCGCCCAAACCGAGCGTGATGGAGAAAATAGGCAAATGCGACAAAGAGCAGCAGTGTGGCGATCACCGCCACCGGCACAGGCCCGATCCGCCCACCGCCCAGCCAGTTGAAGAGCTTGGGCGTGCCGGGCATAATCGCACCCATGCTGATCACCATGCCCAACCCCCGTAGAATCAACTGCATCGCCAGAGTGACGATAAAGTTGTTCATCTGTAGCCGCGTGATCAGAAGGCCAACCAGACCACCGATCAGTGTGCCCAGCAGCAGCAGCAGTGGAATCACTACAAAGGGATGCAACTCCCAGCCGATGCCGCCGGCCTGTGCCGCAGTCATCGCCTGGTAGGGCAACAGGAGCCAGGCTGCCAACACCGTGAGCAAAGATAAGGTGCCCTCCGCTGAGAGATCAAAGTTGCCACTGAGCAGGACAATCGTCTGACCAATCGTCAGGACCCCCAAGACGCTGGCGTGGAGCAAAATATTGAGCAGATTGATGGAGGTCAGATACTTTTCTGCGCCGACATGCCAGCTAAAAAAGGCCAGCACCAGTACCAAGATGAACCAGATCAGATAATCCAGCACAAATTGCAGCAAACGGTTCCGCTCAAACATGGTTTACTGCTTCTCCCTCAATGGCCAACAAAATCTGCTCCGGCGTCGCCGCAGGGTCGTGAACGTCATAGCGGTGGGTGATGCGCCCACGATACATGACCCAGACCGCATCGCAAACGCCCAGTAGCTCGCGCACTTCGCTAGAGACGATCAGGATCGCAACGCCTTGCTGCCGTAATTCGTTGACAATGCGATAGATATCCACTTTGGCGTGGACATCCACACCCTGCGTTGGCTCGTGGAGGATGAGCACCGCCGGTTGTGTGGCAGCCAACTTGGCAAAGACAACCTTTTGCTGATTGCCTCCGCTCAACAGGCTGACCGCCTGTTCCGGCCCTGGTGTCACGACGCCCAGTTCTTGAAGATACTGTTCCACCAACCTGCGTTCGGCTTGCTGATCCACCAAGTTTAACCAGCGACTCAGCCGTTGCAAAATCGGGTAGGTGATGTTCTCGCGCACCGGGCGTGCGCCCACAATGCCATAACGATAGCGATCTTGCGGCAAGTAGGCCAGACCCTGAGCCAGCGCCGCCTGCGCTGTTTGCGCCGTGAAGGGGCGTCCGTTGACCATCACTGTACCTTGACCAAGCCGCTCTAATCCGAAGAGACCCCTGGCTAAAGCGGCTGCGCCACTGCCCTCCAACCCGGCCAGGCCGATCACTTCGCCCTTGCGGATGACAAAGTTCAGATCCTCATACTGGCCGCGCCGCACCAGGTTTGTGACCTGCAACGCTACGTCACCGGCTGGTTTGGTAGCGGCACGGCGGGCTAATGTTTGCACATCTTCGCCCACCATCAGACGGATGAGTGCGGGCGCATCTAGTTCAGCGACAGCCTGCGTTGCCACCAACCGGCCATTGCGCAACACAGTAACTCGGTCACAGAGTTCAAAGACCTCTTCCAGGTGATGCGAGATGTAGATAAAGGCGACGCCCTGCGCTTTGAGCGAGCGGACAAAGCTAAAGAGACGCTCGATCTCTGGCCGGGGCAGGGCGGCGGTCGGTTCGTCCAAGATAATCAGCTTGGCGTTGCTGAAAAGTGCTTTGGCAATCGCCAACATCGTCTGCTCGGCCACACTTAGCCCTTCGACGCGGGCGCGCACCGCCAGTGGCAGGCCCAGTTTTGTCAGGCGCGTTTCGGCTTCTGCAAAGGCCGCTCGCCAGTTGACAAACCCCAGCCGATTGACCGGCATCATCCCCGCCAGCACATTTTCGGCCACGGTGAGCGCTGTCATCATATTGATGCGCTGCGGCACATAGGCCACGCCAGCGGTCAGGGCGGCGCGCGGCGTCAGCGCCGCAAAGGTGTTGCCTGCCAGGGTGATCTCGCCACTGTCGGCAGACTGAATCCCCATCAAGATCGCCATGAGGGTGGATTTGCCCGCGCCGTTTTTGCCGAGTAAGCCATGGATCTCCCCAGCCGCGACGGTCAGGCTGACCTCTTGTAGCGCCTGCACGCCAGGGAAAACTTTGCTGACGGCGCGCATCTCCAGAACAGGTAACATGGCTTTTTAGTCTGCCTTTTGGTCTTGCAGGCCAATCGGGTTATTGGCTAGCGCCTGTTGCAGGGCAATGCGCTGCAAGTAACGCACTTTGAGCGCATCTAGAAAGACGGCAAAGAGCAGCAGCAGACCGCGGCTCACCTCGATCCAAAAGGGTGAGACTTTGAGAATGTTGAGACCGTTGTCGAGGATGCCCCAGAGCAACACCCCGCCAAAAGCGCCCAACAGCGTGCCACGCCCACCAAAGAGGCTGATCCCGCCGACTACCGCCGCCGCTTGGACTGGGAAGATCAGCCCCGAACCGGTGCGTGGGGTGGCGCTGTCCATGCGCCCAGCCTCTAGCAGACCGGCCAATGCCGCGCACAGACCGCTAATCATGTACACGGCCAGGATGACCCGGTTGGCGTCGATGCCAGCCGCTTCGGCGGCGGCACGGTTTGCGCCCACGGCATACATGTTGCGCCCGAAACGTCGATAGTAGGTGATGATCTGGGCGATGAGAAAGGCCGCCACCAGAAAGAGCACCGCCGTCGGCACCGGCAACAACCGCCCATCCGGCAGGATGAACTTAAAGAGCACGCCGCCACCGAGGAAATTGAACGATTCTGGGAAAAAACTGGTGCTCTGGCCTGGCGAAATCGCATAGGTGGCCCCGCGTACGATCATCAACATGGCGACGGTGACGATGAAGTTGTTCATCTTTAACTGGGTGATCAGGAAGCCATTCACCCAGCCAATGGCTACACCCACAGCCAACATCACCGCAATCGCCAGAGACACATCCACCTGCCAGCCTAGACCACCCCTATCCGGTGCAGCGAGCAGCAGACCAGCCACCATCGCCGTCAACCCCATGGTCGATTCTGCCGAGAGATCGAAATTCCCAGTGATCAAAGTAAACGACTGACCGATCACCAGCAAACCGAGCGCAGCGACACGCACCAGGATGTTGACCAAATTCGTAGGGGTGAGAAAGTTCGGCGAGAGCAGCGAAAAAACAATCAGTGCGATCACCACCAAGAGCCAGATCAGATTTTCAACCAAAAAGAGCAGAATGCTGTTAAAGCGGTTTTTGTGCATAGTCGGCTGGCGGCTGTGGAGAGGGTGACAGGGTACGCCCTATCACCCTGTAGGATAAACTGCGTGGTTTGCAGCTACAAGCTCTGCACATTTCGCTGCAAACCAACCCCCTGACGCAGAACTACTCCGCTTGATTGCCCCACAGCGCGGGGTTATCGACATTGCTGGCATCTACCGAAGTCGTTGCCAGGTTGAGCATAAAACCAGTGTCCGACTTGACAATCGTCGCTGGCGACCAGGGCGCGCCCTCTTTTTCCACCGTGCCCTCTTCGATCACACCACCGTTGAGCGTGGTTTCGATGTAATCGGCAATCACTACCCCAAAATCAGGGATTGGCTGGCTGGAGGCTTGATCCGAAAAGCCTTCACGGATGGCGGCCAGTGCATCCGGGCAACCATCAACCCCGGTGATAAAGAGATGGCCTTCTTCCCCACGGGCGAACTTTTTCCCCAATTGCTCCAGAGCAGCCAGCACCACCTTTGTGCCGACACAATCCGAATGCAGGTAGATGCCATCCACCGCCTCCGCCGCCACCACATCCAGCGTGGCTTGCGAGAACTTGTCGGCCTTCCATTCGGTGGGCTTGGAGATCACGGTGATATTGGGGTACTCCTTGAGCACATCGTTAAAGCCACCGCCGCGCAGTTGGGCCACATTTTGCCCCAGATCGCCCTGCAACTCCAGCACGATCCCTGTGGCCTCGCCATATTTCTCGGTGAGCAACTGCACCATCGCCTCACCCGCCTGTTTACCGGCCAGGTAGTTATCCGATTGGACGGTCATATCGATCTCGCAGCCGATGGGGGCGCGGTCGATGGTAAAGAAGGGAATGCCGGCATCTTTGGCTTTTTTGGCTGCCGCGCAGATCGCCTGGCTATCGACCGGCACGGTGACGATGGCGCTGACCCCCTGGGCAATAAAGTCATCGATCTGGTTTGCCTGGGCCGAGGCATCAAAGTTGGCATTGTTGCTGACAAAGCTCCACCCTTTGCCCTGGGTGCCGTTCTCCATGCCGCTCATGATCACACCCTGGCCGCCGCTCAGCTCGGGTGCGCCATAGCCGATGGAGATCGTCGCGGCGCTGGCCCCAGCTGCTGCATCACCGGCTGAACCAGTGGCCGCTTCTCCTCCGCCCGCCGGCGCATTGGCCGGGGCTACACAGGCCGCCACGAGGGCGACCATGACCGCCAGCCAAGCCAGGGTGAAGCCACTCCGTTGAACCCGCTGCATCATTGTTTCCTCCTCAGTTTTGTTGAAGCAAAAGAAAACATCGGCACGATCGAAGCCTGCAACTGGTCACGGCAAATGGCCAGCGACCAGTGACTTCACCCCTTGACTGTCCCCGTCAGGACGCTGCGGAGCAAGAGCGGCGTGAGCAGATCGACCAGCAGCAGCGGCCCTCCGGTCTGCCCTTATTCTGTCACCAACACGATCATTAAAATGCCACCCTCCACCCCGGTCAGCGGCACGCGACCGAGCGCCAGGCGCTGTTCACCGGCGCGACTGGGGCGAACCCAGAGCCGGGTGGCAAGCAACGAATCGTCCGCTTCTGTCCAGCCTTGTTGTGCCAGTTGTTGGCTATAAAATGTGTCAACCGCCTCGGGCGTCAGCTCCGACGGCAGCCAGTAGTAGCGGAGGTCGCCTTGCGCAACGGGAATGTCATAGGCCAGCACAACGGTGGCAAAGGCAATATCGAGCGTGTTCTCTTCTGCGCCTTCAAACAGCACAACCCCCGCTGGCACGGGTACATCGCCAATCAAAATCGCCGGTTGTGGGCTGGCCCCACAGCCGGTTATCAGCAGCGCTGCCAGGACAATCCACCGGTGTGCAACAGACATACGATCCTCGACAGATTCAATGCTAAATCAGGGCGCAACCGGGTTGGCGCCCGGCAGTTGCTCTTGACGGATGCGTTCTGCTACCCAAACCTTAATGATCGCTTGGCGTGTGATGCCCAAGCGCCTGGCTTCAAAATCCAACGCTTGAATCATCCAGACGGGTGCGTCTAGATTGATACGTCGTTGTTCAAGACCAGGACGACGCGCCTTCGAGAAATCCAAATAATCGGTGATGTCTTCGCCGCGATCAAACATTGCATCTAACTCTTCTGCTTCGATTGGTTCTTTGATCGTGCTATTTTTAGTTTTGGTTGTCATAATATGCAGCCTCTTCGATCTTGCGTGCGCGCCGCACGGAGATCAGACAAATATATTGATTGCGCCGTGTGAAAATCGCTGTCCAAATTTTTCCCTGCAATTTGGCAATCAGGGCATAACGTGCTTCGCTTTTGGTACGCGCCGGTAATTCGAGTTGCAGCAGATCTTGCCAAAGCAGTTGCGCTTCGACAAAATCGATGCCGTGTTTTTCTTGGTTGAGGACGCTTTTGTTGGGATCAAACTCGAATTCCATAACAGTATAAAAAATATACCAAAACTATCCTTTTGTCAACTACCCCTTCACCGCGCCCGCCATGATGCTGCGGATAAAGAGCCGTCGCAGGAGCAGATAAACGAGCAGCAGCGGCAGTACCGAGACAAAGACACCGGTGTAGATGATCTGAAAATTTGTCGAATAAGTGCCGCCATAAGAGGCGATCAGCGGCAAGACGGTGGTGTTGGCACTGTCCAGATAGACATAGGGTTCAAAGAACGCATTCCAAAAGATCGGCAACATGATCACCGAGACGGTGGCAATCGGCACACGCATCAGCGGCAGCAGGATGCGCCAGAGATAGTGCCAGCGGCTGGCCCCATCCAACTGTGCCGACTCTTCCAGTTCGTGCGGCACCCCGTTGATGGCCGAAGTAAAGACCATCGTGGAGAGCGCACCACCCTTGATGAAGATGAGCACTAGGGCCACCAGTTGCGCAATCCAGCGCGGCCAGCCCGGCTGAGCGCTCCCCGGCACCAGGCCAATCAGCCATTGCACCAGCAAGAATTGTGGGATGATGATTAACACGGTAGGGATCACCATCTGCATCAGATAGAGATTGTAGATCCACAGTTGGTCACGTCGGCGCAGACCGGCCAGCGCATAGCCCGTGAGCAGCGAGAGCAAACAGAGACCAGCAATCCCCGCCAACGTCGTCACCGTCGTACGCGCCAGCGCTTGCCAGAAATCAGCGCGGCCCAGCAGCGTGATCCAGCCATTGTAGGTGCCAAAGTTGGCGAAATAGGCGTCGATCCGCTCGATGGGGATCTGGCTCTGCTCGGCCACCTCGCGCAGGGTGTCGCGCGGGTTGACGTAGCCTTTGATGCCGAGATCCGCCTTCACCTGGCGCAGATCCAGGTTATAGTTGACCGCCAGATTGCCCACCTCGGCATCCAGGCTCACCGCCTGGTCCTGCGGGATCCACAGATGGAGGGTGGTTGACTCTTTGGTGCTGACAAAGGTGCGCACAAAAAGCACATAAAACGGAAAGAGCGTCAAGATCGCATACCCGATCATAAAAACGCTGGCAACGACTCGCAACAGCCGTCGGCGCGTGCGATAGGTGTGACCAGGCGATTGGATGCGGGCCTCTTCAAAAGGCGCAACGGTGCTGGCGGTGGCCATAAACTCCATCTTTTGTCAGTTGCAGCGGGTGGTTCATAAACCCACGGTTACAAGCTCGGCCAGCGCACCGGGCACATAGGTCAATTTGGTGCGTTTGACCTGCTCACCCGGTGCCGTAAAAACCCAATGGACAAAGACCAGGGCCGACAAAGCCAGAAACCAGGGCAATTCGGCAAAGGGCGCAGCCATCTCCGGGCGAACATCCAGATAGCCCCGGACGAACGCCTCTTCCAGCGCTGGGCCAAGTTCGTCGTAATCCGCAAATTCCACGATCATGTTGGTCAGGTCAAAGAGATAGTGACCATAGGCGATCTCATCAAAATCAATCACCCCGATAGCGCCCTGCGGCGTGATCAGCAGATTGCCAAAGTGAAAGTCGGCATGGATCAGACCGAAATGAGTGGCATCATAGCCGATCGCCGCGATCTGCTCGGCCAGCCGCTCAACCGCCGCTTGCACCTCGGCGCGTTGATCCTCAATTTCCCCCGGCCAATGGCAGATCGTTTCTGTACCCAAATGATGAAGATACGCCTGGTCATAAACACGGATGGCGAACCGTTCGGTCAGCCCAACGGCACAACGGTGCATCCACCCGGCAACCTGGCCCATCTGATAGGTCAGCGCCGGCGTCGGCTCTTGTGTCGAAGCGCGGATTCCATCTACCCAGGTGTAGATGAGCAGCAAACGTACCTCACCATCGTTCGTCTGATACTCCACCAGAGCTTCCCTATTCTGGCTCAGGTGGATTGTCGGAACCACAAGGCTGGTCTGCTGGCGCAAGGCGTGGAGCAGTGCGGCGACAGCCTGTGTTGCGGCTGCGCGCTGCGCATCGCCGTCTCGCATATCCTTCAGGAGAAATTGTTCGCCACCAGCATCCACGATGCGGTAGACTTGCGCATCCAGGTTGCGCAACAATTCAGCCTCAACGATGCGCAGACCGTAAGCCGCCTCAAGTCGTTGTTGTAATTGCTCGGTTAGCATTCTTTTCTTAGATTTGTATGAGTTTGGTAGAATACGGTTCGCTGGTTGTGCTTCGGAAAACAGAAATTCACGGCTATGATCCAAACAATTACGATCCAACTGCCGCAATCAATGTTTGAGCGGCTTAAGCAGATTGCCGATTTGGCACACCAACCTGTCGAGCAGGTGGTCGAACAAGGGTTGAGCCATATCTTACCACCCTTGCTTGATGAGATTCCCGCTAGCTATCAGGCTGATGTTTATCCATTACTGGCAATGAATGATGTCGAATTGCAAACCGAGGCTGCGAGGCGCTTTCCTGCTAAACTTTGGCAAGAATACGAACGCTTGCTAATCAAGAAAAAGGAAGACGTGCTCACCGAAGCTGAACACGCTACTCTTCACAAGCTACGCCACCAAACTGACCTACTGGAATTTCGCAAAGCCTACGCCACTGTTTTGTTAAAGCGCCGCGGATATGGCCCATCGAATCCTGTACAAGTATCGCAAAACTGATGAGTATCTCAAAAAGGGTGCGTCAACAGATTGCACAGGACGCGCATGCCCGATGCGGCTATTGTTGTACTCAAGAACTAGTCAGCGGCATACCACATCAATATTGCAACCGTCTCTGCAATCGTTGCAACAAGAGGGCCACGACTACGAGTGGCAGAAACGTTTGTAACGTCAACACCAAGCCCAGCGCCAGCCGTTGCGAGGTGAAGGCGTAGTTAAAAAAGATCACCGAGAGCAGCCGGGCCTCGTTGTTGCTGCTCAACGCACCCAGCGGAATCAGCTCTTCAAAGACGCCAAACGAGCCGATGAGACAAAAGATCGTCGCAATGATAAACGACGGGATCATCTGTGGAAAGTAGACCCGCCAGAGCCGCTGCCAATAAGATGCGCCATCCACAGTGGCGGCCTCAATCGTCTCCGAGGGGATGCTGAGCAAGCCCGAAAGAAAGATCGCTACGTTAAACCCAGCATATTTCCAACCGATCATGATCGGCAAGATGAGCGTTGTGCCGGTGGGGAGTTGGATGTCAATCGCCTCAACGAGGCCAAACCATTCCTGCAACATCAGGTTGACGGTGCCCGTTGAGCGCGCGAAGAGCATCGTCGCCATGTAGCCCGTCGCCAACCCAGAGACCATCATCGGCAGATAGACCACCGTAAAGAACCAACTGTTAAAGCCTACTTCATAGATCAACAGTGCGATGGTAAGCCCGAAGATGTAGACCATCGCATAGTTCAGCGTGACAAAAGTCAAGGTGCGCCGCAGCGCCGGAAAGTACTCTTGTTGGATATTTGGGTCGGTGAAGAGCCGTGTAAAGTTGGCCCAGCCAATCCCTTCGACGCCCGTATCATTAAAGGCCAGCCGATCTGTAAAGAGCACCGGCAGCGCCACAACAAACGGCAATAAGGTCAACCCCACATACAATAGCAGTTGGGGGGCCAACAACAGATAATCGCCGATCATGCGACGGCGGCGGAGCGTACGCTGCGTGCGGGTCATAATGGACGGCGTAGAGACGCACGGCCGTGCGTCCCTACACGGCCGTGCGTCCCTACGTCCCTATAGATAACTTGCCTCGTAATTGGCCTGTGCTTTATCCAGGTACTCCTGCACGGTGATCGCACCAGTCATCAGGTCGGCCCAGTTGGTGGCGATGTTGCCGGATTCGACATCCCACACGCCGGGGCTGCCACCCTTGCGTTGCGCCCCCATCTGCGTTTCACCGCTGACCGAACGTTCCCAGGTGACATTTTCCCACACGCCACCTGGTTTTTCAATCTCCAGCACGGTGTTTACCAATTGCGGCCCTTGCAGATCCGGTGGTGGATCGAGCCGCACTGCGGGGATAAAGCCGATCGCCTCGCCACGCAGCCGGATGATCTCCGGGCTGTGCCACCAGATAAAGAGCTGGCGGATGGTGTCCCACTCTGGCTTGGTCTCGTTGCCGGCGCGTATAAACATGGCCTGTGACCCGGTGTCGATGCCCGGGTCGGACTGGAGCTGCATCCACTGGCTTTGGCCCTCGGCGGGCGGCGTGGCGGGGATGCCTGCCTGTTGCACCGTGGGGTCGATAGCCAGCGATTTGTCCCACGGCCATGGGCCATGCAGCATCACTAGGCTGTTCTTGGCGGCAAAGCTGCTCTCCATATCTTCTTCCCACCGGCGAGTCCAGAAGTTCTCCGGCAGCCAACCTTTTGCGTAGGCTTCCTGATAGAACTCCAGATAGCGACGATAGGGTGAGTCCTCGGCGTTGAAGGCCTTCTCGCCCTTCCAGCAGGCGATCTGGTGTTCACGCTGCCCTTCGGGGAAGGCCAGGGGGATCGTATCATAGTTCAGATGCCAGCCAAACCACGGGTTGAGCCAGCCCTGATCCCAGAACAGCTTGCCTTCGCTCTTGGCAAACTGGCTCCCCTCATCCAGCCACGTCTTGAGATCCTCCCACGTATTGACCCGGCCGATGGGGTTCAGCCCGGCGGCTTCGAGCACATCCTCGTGGAACATCCACGTCATCACCACGCCCAGGTAGGGATCGATCACGCGCGGGCCAGATTGACCATAGGTGTTGGCCCAGGTGTTTTTCAGGTCATAGAGAAACTCATCGAAGTACGGATAGTCGATGGTGCTCAGGTCGATGTGATTTTGGTAGGTGTCCAGATTGACCCGATAGCTATTGCCGCTCGACCAGCAGGTCTCCATCGCCGGGGTGTAGCCGCCCGCAACTTTGGCGACATAGGCCGGCTGTCCATCCTCGCTGTGGGTAATCAGCGTGACGGTGACGCCTGGATTCTCTTCGCTAAAGAGATCGAGGATTTGCTGGTGCTGGTTCTGATACTCCGGCGTATCCATCACTACTTCCAACGTCAGCCCTTCGGCGGCGGGCGCGGCGGCTTCGGCAGGCGCTTCGGTGGCTTCGGCGGCGGGCGCAGCACCTGGCGCAGCCGCCGGCGCGCAGGCCACCACCATCATACCCCCTGCGCCGATAGCCGTCAACCGCAAAAATTCACGACGACTCAACGCTCTCTGCTGCATAGTTCCTCCCTTGAATGTGTAGTGTATGGTTTATACTTCGTACTCCCTACTTCCTACTCCCTACTCCGAAGTAGGGAGTAGGCATCACGCAGTACGGTTTACGCATCAAATCGCCGTGCTGCCGCCATCGACCAACAGCGGTGTTCCGGTCATATACTTCGATTCGTCCGAGGCGAGGTAGACGGCGGCCCAGGCGATGTCGGCGGGCTGGCCCAGCCCCAGCGGGTGCATCCGCACCACTTCGGCGTTGACGGCAGCTGGATCGGCCTGCTGGGCAAGAAATTCCTGGTAGAGTTCGGTATCAATCGTGCCGGGGCAGAGCGAGTTGACGCGGATGTTTTCGCGCGCATAGCGCACCGCCATGCTGCGGGTCAAGTGAACGACAGCCGCTTTGGAGGAGGTATAGGCCGGGTGCATGGGAAAGCCGATAAAGGCCGATTCACTCCCCATGTTGATGATCGATCCACCGCCGGCCTGACGCATGTGGGGAATCACCCGGCGGGAGACCAGAAAGATGCTCTTGACATTCACTGCATACTGGTGGTCCCACTGTTCTTCGCTCAACTCTTCCACTCCGCCGACCACGGCAATACCGGCATTGTTGAAGAGCACCGTCGGTAAGCCGAGCTGATCCACCACATCCGCCACGGCTCGGCAGATGTCAGTATCGCTCGTGACATCGACCCGGCTGAAGATCGCCGTGCCGCCTGCCGCCGTGATCTGCTCAACCGTCGCCTGGCCGCGCACTTCGTTCAGATCCCACAGCGCCACGGTGGCCCCTTCCTGCGCAAAGAGTTCCGCCGATTTCGCCCCGATCCCGCGTGCGGCCCCGGTGATAATGGCGACTTTGCCACGCAAACGGTCACTCATGATGACACCTCTTCATCTGATTTCTCGGCAAAGTATAGCTTCTGCAAGTGGGAGGCGAGCGCCGTCGGCGAAATCACCGTGTTGTCGATCACCTCGTCATATATGGTAAGCTTTTCTTCCCACCGGTAGAGCAACCGGACTTCGTCATCGGTTAGCCACTGGCCGCGTCGTTGGTTGCGTTCAATCACCGCGCCTAAACTTGGTAACAACAACACAATGCGATATTCAATGTCGGCTAACAGTTGCTTGTAAAGCGCAGCGGTCTCGTCGATCAGCACATCTAAGACAATCACCGCATACCCCTCCGCCACAAAGTTGCGGACAAGCAGAGAAGCGTTGCGTGCACCTAGCTGCAACTGCGCCAGCCCCTCCGCATCTTTCCATGGCGCAATATGCGGTTGGACTACCATCCTCCGTAGCTGATCGACATCGATCACGGTGCATCGGCGGAGCCGTTGTGCTAGCAGCGGCCCGACAGTCGTCTTGCCAGCGGCTGGCGGACCAGTCAAAATCAGCACCATCATTCAATTCCATATACTCTGCGCCGGTTCTCGCGATCGTTGCGGAAATGTTCGCGCATGGCTTGGCGTGCGCCTTCGGGGTCATGAGCAGCGACCCGCTCGTAAACAGCAATGTGAAAGGGCAATACATCGCGCCCCGCGTCCAAATGGGGAGCCATACGCACAATGTACTCACGCAACACATCAAAGATCGAGTCAATAAAAATCGCCAGCAATGGATTATGGGTCAATTTTGCCAGCGTGCGGTGAAAATCGGCATCACAACTGGCGAGCAGGGTGGGGGTCTCTTGGGCCGCGATCATCGCGGCAATCGCCCCCTGCAACTGGGCAATATCCTCAGGCGTCGCCTGGGCCGCGGCCAGACTGGCGTTTTCGATCTCCAAAATCGAGCGCACCTGGTAGAGATGCTCAAAGGTGATGGCCCCGCGGCTGGTCTGCAAAAGCAAGCTCAACGGCTCAGCCAATTGCTCTGGCGAGACGTGCCGCACGACGGTGCCGATGCCGTGTTTGGCTTCGAGCAGCCCTTTGGCGGTCAGGATACGCACAGCCTCCCGCACCACGGTGCGACTCACCCCCAGTTGAACGGCCAACTCGCGTTCGGGCGGCAGGTTGGTCGCGGGGGTCAACTGCCCTTCGACAATGGCGCGCTCAACTTCGGCCACGACGCGGTCTACCAGGCGTTCTTTTTTACCGACTGCGCGCAGAGGCGGAGCCGTCGGGCTGATCGTATGCACACTAGACCTTGAACAAACGGGAACTGGTATGGGCAGAGAGAGGGAGTGGTCATACCTCCTACCGCATACCAAGAGGTAGCTTACCACATTTTAGCGACTTGTCAAGCCGTGAATTTGCGCGATAATAGCTAATAATTTTATGTGCCTGGCCAAACGCCCCTGCGCAACGCTCGCCCTGCGCCAGGCATCCAAAGGGCAAAAGTAGGTTGTTTTTAAGATAATCTTCAGCTACACTCACGAAAATTGTCAATTGCTTTGTGCTTTGTACTGCTACGTGACTTTTGTTTACCCAAAACAAAAAGCTTTAACCCCCAAGACACCAAGAAAACTGAGCTGTGCTTCGTGTCTTGGTGTCTTCGTGGTTAAAGTTTAGATCAGGAAAGGGGCGATCGTATGAGCCGACCACAACCGCCATCCACCCCCCGTGGAGCCGCACGCCGCGGTGCGCATGAGAC
>Ga0224722_1001321_pt1 | contig 13784 bp, 9 predicted proteins | sample Balambano_FR1_Me_FD_161646 | JGI IMG/M metagenome (GOLD analysis project Ga0224722, IMG submission 161646) | Freshwater sediment microbial communities from Lake Towuti, South Sulawesi, Indonesia - Balambano_FR1_MetaG | ecosystem: Environmental > Aquatic > Freshwater > Lake > Sediment | place... | reverse complement strand
TCTGATAGTAGGCAGCGAGCGGTTCAATCAACTCAGCCCAATCGTCTGCCGCTGCAAAGTTGGTAACGAGATCTGCAGTTCGGTGGCCTTGCAGTTCCCCATTGGAGTCGTCGCCTTCGTTTACTCCGGATTCTGGTTGCCAGGAAATCGGGGCTTGGGTCAGTCCTGCGATCTTCTGCACCCACGCCGCGATCTGCTCAGCCGGACAGGTGCAAAGCTGCTGCAGCATCCTCAAATCGTGACGGACAGCCTGAACCAGGGCAGCAGGCATTTCAGCCAGGGCAATTTTCTGAGCTTGCTGCGTAAAGGGATTCTCCGCCCTGAGAACCTGATTTACCAGATGCGATTGCCAGCTCTGGTTTAGATCTGCCAATGTTTTGAACCAGTGACCGTAAGCTTTTAGTGCCTGAATTGCATTTGGTTGAGGGGATGTGAGCGTCTGAAGCAGCTCTAAAAAAGCAGTGCCTGCCTCTGTTTCCAGCACCGATTGATAAAGCAGCAGGGCAGCAGCTTGTTGCTGCAACAGCAGGAGATGGGTAGCGTCTAAATCCGTCATGGGGTCAATCTATCAACAATTAACGCTTTCATCAATGCAGCGAACTTCCGCGCAGCGACTCGAATACAGCATTCACAAGTTGTTGGTGAACAAGGAAGTGGGGGGGCTGTGGGGGCTGTGCCCCTGCACCCCGCTCAAACCCTAGATGGGATTGCTATGGCAGCATGAAGGACGTTTGTCTGACATCCTCCCCGTGGCTAGAAGCCAGGGGGTTCCTCTTTCATCCAGCCGACTTGTCCAAACCAATTGCTTGATTTGAATAGCGGTCGTTCTGTCGGGAGGCGTTAATTTCCGTATGCCCTACGGTATTGATTCCAGCCAATCTCAATCCCTTCTCCAGGATGTTCCACGCTGCATTCTCATCTCTGCAACGGACAGAGCCGCAGTGAGGACATACATGGGTTCGGGTACTCAACGTCTTTTGGACTGGCTGTTTGCAATCAAAGCAATCAATCGAGGTGTTCTGGGGTGGAACCGGTTGCTGCACTTTGCCGAAGATCTGGGCATAGTATTTCACCCAATCAACGAATAAACTCCAGGCTGCATCACTGATGGACTTCGCCAAATGATGATTGCGAACCATGTTCCGCACCTGCAAGTTTTCGTAGGCAATCAAGTCGCTAGACATGACCAACGCACGGGCTTGTTTTACAGCCCAGTCTTTACGCTGCCGACTTACTTTCAGGTGTTGTCGTCCCAGACGATTAATCGCTTTCCTGCGATTTTTAGATCCTTTTTGCTTGCTGGACACTCGCCGCTGCAAACGCTTCAGTTTGCGCTCCGACTTCCTCAAGAACTTGGGGTTCTCTACCTCAGTGCCATCGGTTGCCTTGTAGAAATACTTCACCCCAAGGTCAATGCCAACGGCTTTGCCTGTGGGTGGAATGGTTTCCTGTCGGTCAACTTCGATGCAGAACTGAGCATAATAGCCATCGGCTTTACGAACTACCCGAATCCGCTTAATCTGCGAAATCTGGTAGAAGTGCAAATCCTCAGCACCCATGAGCAAAAAGCTTCCAGCCTTGAAACCATCGGTGAAGGTGAGATGCTTCCGGTCAAAAGAGAGCTTCCAGCCCGTTGTTTTGTACTCAACAGAGCGGGAATTTTTTCTGAATTTGGGAAAGCCCTTCTTTCCGGGTTTTTTAGCTTTGCAATTGTCGTAGAACCGCTTGATAGCAGACCAGGCACGTTCAGCACTTGCCTGTCTTGCCATCGAATTGAGCTTACCTGCCCATTCAAATTCCTTTGCCAATACAGCACAGAGCTTGGAGAGGTCGTACTGTCCTACCCCCGTGTTATCCATCCAGTAGCGAACACACTTGTTGCGAATGAACTGAGCGGTTCTAATCGCATCATCAATCAGCGCAAACTGAGTAGGATTTCCTCTGAGCTTGGTTTCCAGAACAATCATGAGCGACAAGACTCAAATCTTACAGAGTTATTTTACCATAAGCAGGAGTACAGACGTATGCAAAGATTCTGGTTGAGTCCGATGGATTATTGTCCGTTTCCGCTCATCGCTGCAACGGACTTGAAAGGGGATTGCTACATCCCCGTGGATGAATCGCAGGGGCTTTGCAATCCCCTCTCAAACTCTCCCTTTTTGGTAAAGCAATTGTGTAAAGCAATGCGTAAAGCAATGCGTAAAGAAAGATTTTAATCCCCGGTCAAACTGCAAAAGCCGCTGACGTTTGCTGGCATAATTTGCAGTCATTAACAACTTGATTTAAGGGAAAAAAGCTGTGAGTTTAGACATTCTGGCAACCTATGTCTATGGCGTTTTAGCCCTGGTCGGCGGTGTTTTAGGCTATACCAAAGCAGGCAGCACAACGTCCCTGGTTTCCGGCGTAATTAGCGGTATTGTGCTGATTGTAAGCGGCATAGCGCAGCAGCAGGGACTTGGTTGGGGATTGCCTTTGGCGACAATTGTGGCGATCGTTCTCGTTGCTGTGTTCGCCGTGCGTCTCTCTAAAACTCGGAAGTTTATGCCTGCGGGGTTGATGGTGCTGGCAGGCGTTTTGACGCTGTTATCGCTTGTTTTTGGTTAAACTTTTCCTTACTCCAAGCATGAAGTAAGCAATTTATCTTTCCGTGACGTTCACGGTGTTTTTGCCATTCAAGAACAAATTAATCAACCCTTAAAGCTTTATTCGTTTGTCTTGCTTTTTGTCTTGCTTCGTTGGGTTCTGGCAATCGTTTTCTGGTCTTGCCCAATCGTGTCTTGAATTGTTTTTACGCGATTTTTGTCCAACTTATAGAAATCTCTTTAGATCTCGCATTGCTAACGCGATCGAATTAATTCTGTTTCGCCCTAGCAATATTGGCTGATATCCTCGCCGCAAACGTCTGCCAGGTAGCACAACGCCCGGAAGCGCAGCCCCACAACCTGTTCATAGAGGGGATTGAGCTTGCACATGGGCGGAATGTGAAACAGCGTTTTGCCGAAAAGCTGAACGTCACGCTCGAAGGGGCACTGTGCCGGAATCAAACGGCAAATTTGATGCGCCAGTTTGGGGTTTTGCAGTTCAAGATTGTCGAGCCAGCGGCGCAGGGGCAGGAGCAGGTCAACGGAGGGTTCATAGGTAGCGTGGGATGCGTTCATGATGTCCTCGTGAGGGTGAAGTGGTTTGGTGAAGGATTGGTTTAAGCGGGTTTTGCAGATAGGTAACTTTAGATTGGAGCTGCGATGAAGCTTGTTGCAGTCGGTCTATGGTTTGAACCTTGTCCCTATCTCTGTATGACGAGATCTACAAGGGTTGACTGGCTCAAATCGGAAACGATCGCAAATCCTGGAAACGAGCTATTTATAAACGAGCCTTTGTCATCTGTCCTTAAGTTAGCGATCGCGCCGCTCCGATAGCGTTCTCAAAACGTTCCTGAATCGCTCTCAGGCTGCAGAGCTGATCTCAATCCTGAATTTCTCAATCCTGAACTTCAGCGAGTTTTAGTTGGCAATACGTCCTGTGAATCTAGGGCAATTTTGCCGAAACCCGCTCTAAACGATCGCTGTAATAGCACGTAACTTTTAGCAGAGCGGTCAATTCTATCCGTAGATCTACTGTCCGAGTCGCCAATTCTGTCTTGGGGAACGAACTTGGGGAAACGGAATGAGCGGAGATCAGGGAGAACCAAATCGCTTTTATCAGGAGAATCCACTAAAAAACGATCGCCCTCCGGAAAGAAGACGATCGCCTTAGCTTATAGCAGTTCTCTTTCGGGTGAAGGTGGGGTGTGGGGGTAAAAACTCCCATACAGGGGGCAGTGCCCCCTGCACCCCCGTACCGCACCAGTATGGGAAGCGCGATATTGGAGATTAAGTCAACATCAATTTAGTGAAGAGCTGCGGGTCTCAGGAAGCGACTTTTGCAGTCGATCGCTGTCTGCGAGCAGTACTTACAGGCTGCTCGGTCGGCTTTTGCAGCAGGAATAGCAGGGTTGGGTTGTTTTGAAGCTCACGCCGCAGCATCCGCCGTAGTTCCGTTTCGACATCGACTCGAACCCGCTCCCAGTCCACTTCCACAATGCTGCCGATCGTGCGGCTGTAGTCTGACCAACGGCTGTCTACCACAGTTTCGATCGTTTGCATGATCGACTGCTCCAATTTGGCAGCTTCGATCGTCGTCGCCACACCGCGCAGGTGAATTTCGGGCTTGGCGATCAGTTCGCCTCTCCAGCCCAAAGCTGCGGCGATCGTGACAATGCCTTCTTCAGCAAGCTGCTGACGCTCCTTAAGCACCTGCTGATGCACCACCCCCGCATGGGCAGAATCCACCAGTTCAATGCCTGAAGGAACTTTATCGGCAATGCGGATACTGTCCTTCGTCAGTTCAACGACATCACCATTATCGATGATGACCATATTCTCAGCCGGAACGCCCATGCTTTGAGCAGTCTCCGCATGTTTGACCAGCATTCGGTGTTCGCCGTGGACGGGCAGGAAGAACTTGGGACGGGTCAGTGCCAGCATCAGCTTCTGATCCTCCTGAGCGCCGTGACCGGAAACGTGGATGCCTTTGTCGCGTCCGTAAATGACCTTTGCGCCCTGCATCATCAGCTTATCGATCGTGTTTACGACTGCAATCGTGTTGCCAGGAATCGGGTTTGCCGAGAAGACCACGGTGTCGCCCTCGCGGATTTTGACCTGACGATGCGACTGATTGGCAATTCTTGTCAGAGCAGCCATTGGCTCACCCTGCGATCCGGTCGTGAGAATCAGCACGTTCTCATCCGGCATCTTGTTAACCATGTTGAGCGGCACAAACAGGTCATCTTCGCACTTAATGTAGCCCAGGTTGCGAGCGTGCGCGATGACATTCAGCATCGATCGCCCAATTACCGCAACGGCTCGCTTGTGCTTTTTCGCCAATTCCAGAATCATGTTGACCCGATGCACCGACGAAGCAAAAGTCGTGACGATCAAGCGTTTTTGTGCCTGGCTGAAAACGCGATCGAGGTTGGGGAAAACCGAACGCTCAGACGGGGTAAACCCAGGAACTTCTGAGTTTGTCGAATCGCTGATCAAACAGAGAACACCCTTTTCGCCGTGTTCTGCAAGTCGCTGAAGGTCAAACTTCTCGCCGTCTACAGGCGTGTGGTCAAACTTAAAGTCTCCGGTGTGGATGACCACGCCAGCGGGAGTGTGGATTGCAACGCTAAAGCTGTCTGCGATCGAGTGAGTGTTGCGAATGTATTCCACCAGGAAGTACGTACCGATCCGCACAATCTCGCGGGGTTGCACCGTTCTCAGCTCCGTGCGCTCTGCCACGCCTGCCTCTTCCAGCTTGTCTTGCAGCAGCGCCATTGCCAGCCGAGGACCATAGATCACAGGCACATCAAACTGCTTCAGATGAAAGGGAATGCCGCCGATATGGTCTTCGTGCCCGTGGGTGACAATCATGCCCTTAATTTTGTGGCGATTTTCCCTCAAGTAGGTCGTGTCAGGCAGCACCACGTTCACACCGTGCATTCCATCCGTGGGAAATGCCAAGCCTGCATCCAGCAGCACAATCTCATCGTTGTACTCAAAAACGCAAGTATTTTTACCAATCTCGTGCAGTCCTCCGAGCGGAATGACTTTAAGCGCACTTGTAGAACCGTTTTGACTCATGTGTAGTTGTAACTAACTTTACTAGGTGTTAATAAACGACGGAAATTGAAGACGAGAAAAGCTCAGATAACGATCTCAAAGCAGTTATAAAGTCATAAATTGGCGATCGCTAAGGGCATCAAAGACATCACAATGAAAAAACGAGCAAAAAATGCCTAAGGTTTCTCGCATCAGCTTTTGCATCAGTATTCAGTTTTCAGAAACTTGACAGGCATCAGACCAAGATTTTTAGCTATCCTGCCTCCAGCAAGCCCAGGTCTGCCATCACTGTTTTAAGCTGCGTCTCAAAGCTTGTCGAGTCTTCGGCAAGAGGCAAGCGTGTGGAGCCAACCTGCCATCCTTGAAGCCGGAGTGCTGCCTTCACAGGAATTGGATTCGTGACTGTAAAGAGTGCTTTGAACAACTGAAATAGCTGCAGGTGCATCTGAACTGCTGCCTGAACTTTTCCCTGCTCAAAGGATCGAATCATCTGTTGAATTTGTGAGCCAACCAGGTGACTTGCAACACTGACAACGCCATAGCCACCGACCGATAAAATCGGCATCGTCAGTGAGTCATCTCCAGAATAGATCAAAAACTCAGGAGGGGTTAGGCGGCGAACCTGACTCACCTGGTCGAGATTCCCGCTTGCTTCTTTAATTGCGACGATGTTTGGAATTTCAGCCAGACGGGCAGTGGTTTCAGGCAAAAGATTCTGTCCAGTACGACCAGGGATATTGTAAAGAATCATCGGCAGATTGGGACTTGCTTCAGCGATCGCCTTGAAATGCTGATACAGCCCTGCCTGCGGCGGTTTGTTGTAGTAGGGAACAACCTGAAGCGTTCCATCTATTCCTATCTTAGAAGCTTTTTGGGTAGCTGTGACAGCTTCATGGGTAGAATTTGATCCCGTTCCTGCAATCACTTTGGCTTTGCCTGCCGTTGCGCTTTGCACTGCCTGAAACAGATCGTGTTCTTCGCTCCAAGTCAGCGTTGGGGATTCGCCTGTCGTACCGCACACAACCAGCGTATCCGTCCCATTCGCAACCAAATGGGCAGCCAATTCTTCAGCGACCGCATAGTTGACGCTGCCATCTTCTTGAAACGGCGTAATCATTGCGGTTAAAACTCGTCCAAACTCGGTCACACGCTACGCACTCCTCGTTGAGCGATAAATCAAATATGAGATTCAGGCAATAGATACTGAGCAGTCAGTAAACAGGAAATTAGCGATGAATGCTTGATGCAAGATTAGGAAGTTTCGGCAACCCCTTTCTGGCAGATGCAAAGCAGTTTTCCAGTTGTGAGTCAGGGCAGGAGTTCGAGCGGGATTTTGTGGGATGGGCTGGGCGATCGCCACAAGGTATCCACTCTAAGTTTTTGAAGTCCCCGCTTGATTCCAACACATCCTGCGCAAACTGTGCTCGATCGGTCTAGCAAACCGTAGCGATCGGCTCAGCCGGACAAATCAGGTTTTGTGCCGCCAGCAATTCTGCAATCTGCACTGCATTCAGGGCTGCTCCCTTCCGAATCTGATCGCCACTCAGCCAGAGTTCCAATCCGTTCGGATTCGATAGATCTTGACGAATGCGCCCGACTAAAACATCATTTTGACCGCTTGCTTCGATCGGCATCGGGAAGTAGTTGGTTTGCCAGTTTTCTACCAGCTTGACTCCCGGAGCCTGACTTAAGATTTCGCGTGCCTGATTGACGCTAAACGGTGAAGCAAACTCCAGGTTAATCGCTTCTGAGTGGGCACGCAGTACGGGAACCCGAACACAGGTTGCAGTAATCCGCAAATCGGGTGCGCCGAAAATTTTGCGCGTCTCATTTACCATCTTTAGCTCTTCTTCACAGTAGCCCGACTCGCTCAGGGCAGAATTGTGCGGAAAGAGATTGAAAGCAAGCGGGTAAGGGAAAATCTCAGCTTGGGGCGTTTCTCCAGCAAGGATGGCGCGGGACTGCACCTTCACTTCTTCCATTGCTCTTGCTCCAGCTCCGCTCGCCGACTGATAGGTCGCTGCAACAATACGCTGGATGGGCTGCACCTGATGCAGCGGGTAAACAGCAACCGACATCAAAATCGTGGTGCAGTTTGGGTTGGCAATGATGCCCCGATGCTGAGCGGCTGCCTCTGAGTTAACCTCTGGAACCACCAGCGGGACTTCGGAATTCATGCGAAACGCGCTGGAGTTGTCGATCACAACTGCACCTGCTTCTACTGCTTTGGGCGCAAAGGCTTTCGAGACAGAGCCTCCTGCCGATGCCAGCACCAAATCCACTCGATCGAAGGAGCGATCGTCTACAGGCTGCACCGTTAAAGACTCGCCCTTAAACTGCACCTGCTGCCCTGCCGATCGCGGAGAAGCTAGCAGTTTGAGATCTGCGATCGGGAAGCTACGCTGCTCTAGCAGTTCCAGCAATTCGGCTCCAACGGCTCCAGTTGCGCCCAAAATGGCAACGCGATATGACTTGGGCAAATTACTTTCCTCCGTACAAAAGATTAGATTTTGTTCTTAAACCTGCTTCTTAAATGCGGAAACTGAAAAGAAAAATCTTAGCTTAAAGAATTTTTTGAGTAATGCTCAACTCAATGAGCAGGAAATAAGAATCATAAAGTTGATTAGCTTAGTCTGCTCATTCTATCTCGATTAATTTGATGAGTCTTTTGATCTTTACACCGATAATAGCTGACTTTTGCTGCCCAATTTCGCTCTGATGGCGATAATGCCCTGTCAGACCTATTCCCAATTCAGGCAAACCTGCTGATTGGCAGATTCGTTACATCGATACTCGCGATTCAGCATCAGGATAGGTCAGAATCAGTTACCATAGCTTATTGCGGCAGCACGAATTTGTAGCTCAGCCGTCTAGACCTGACGATTGACGAGAGAATGATGAAAGTAACCCAGGAAAAACTGCCCGCGAGTCAGATTGGTTTGCAGATCGAAGTGACCCCTGAGATGTCACAACAGGCATATGAAAAAACATTGCAGGAGTTTACGCGCTCTGTCAATATTCCTGGGTTCCGCAAGGGCAAAGTGCCGCGCCAGGTTTTGATCCAGCGATTTGGCTCTGAGCGTATTAAGGCGGCTGTGGTCGAAGATCTGGTGCAGAACAGTCTGAAGCAGGCTCTAGAGCAGGAAAAAATTGATGCCCTCGGCAACTTTGAGCTGAAATCCTCATTTGAGGAGCTGGTTGCCCAGTATCAACCCGGTGCGGCTCTCACCTTCTCGGCAGCAGTAGACGTTCCCCCGACCGTGACGCTGAAGGAATACACCGGACTGACGGTGCAGGCAGAAGAAGTGAAATATGATCCAGCGAAGGTAGAAAGCACCCTGGAAGACTACCAGAAGCGATCGGCAACGCTGGTTCCCGTCGAAGATCGTCCGGCACAGCAAGGCGATATTGCGACCGTTGATTTTAAGGGACGGTTGACCGCTGCAGACGCGCCCGAAGGCGAAGAACCGACCGAAATTCCCGGCGGCAGCGCAGAAGATTTTGAGATCGAGCTGCTGGAAGGTCGATTTATCGAAGGGTTTATCGACGGCATGATCGGCATGAAACCGGGCGAAACAAAAGAAGTTTCAGCGCAGTTTCCCGAAGGCTATCCGCAGGCAGACTTGGCAGGCAAGCCAGCCGTCTTCACCGTGACCCTGAAAGAGCTGAAGGCGCGGGAACTGCCCGAACTAGACGACGATTTTGCCCAGGAAGTGAGCGAGTTTGAGACGCTAGAAGCGCTGCGCCAGTCTCTCGAAGAGCGCTTTCAGGAAGAAGTCGATCGCAAAACAAAAGACAACAAGCAAGAAGCACTGCTGAACGAGCTGGTTAACCACATCGAAGTCGAGCTGCCCGAAACGCTGATTAAGCGGGAAGTCGATTACTCCATTACCCAGACAGCGATGCAGATGAGCCAGCAGGGGATGGACGTTAGAAAAATGTTTACCGCTGAGATCGTCGATATGCTGCGGCAGCAGGCTCGTCCCGAAGCAATCAAGCGGCTGATGCGCACCCTGACCCTGGGAGAAGTGGCAAAGGCACATGAAATCAAAGTCGAGGCGGCAGAAGTCGAAGCAAAGGTCGCTGAGCTGATCGAAGGACAGTCTACCGAGGGCATCGACATGCAGAGACTGCGCGAGGTTGTCGAAGAAGACTTGCTGAAGGACAAGATTATCGATTGGCTGGAGCAAAACAACACGATCGAGCTTGTCCCTGAAGGAACGCTGAAGAAAGACGAAGACGACGAAGACGAAGACCCGGAGATCCCTGAGACAGAACAAGCAGGCGAGATCTCGACCGATGAAACGATCGAAGTAGAAGCTTCAGCAGTTGAACTGGAAGCTGAACCTGCTCAGGCAGAGGCTACACCAGAAGCTGAAACAGAAAGTGCAGCTGCGGATCCTGAAGCAGAGACTCAAAAATCGAAGTCAGGAAAGTCAAAGAAATAGTTGAGGGAAGCCGCACAAGCGATCGTTTTAGCTTACGTTTAAGCTTGACACTACAGCAGTGTGTGAAAGCATTGGCGATGCCGCTCTTGTAGTATCACGCTGGATTAAATGTAGGATGTCAGTAGCATCGTTCGTCCTGTCGCGTGTCAATTGTGCTTGGATTTGTCAGAATGAACTCACGACATTTCATTCCTGCTATGGCTAAACCTCAACTTCCTTACTCCGATCTGCTCAGCATTCGGACACCCCAAATCACTTCAGTCGGCAGTCATCCTGTGACTTCTGCATCCATCTCTGGCGGCGTTGTGCCAATGGTGGTTGAGCAGTCGGGCCGGGGTGAGCGCGCCTTCGACATCTACTCACGGCTACTGCGGGAGCGAATTATCTTCCTGGGAACTCAGGTTGACGATACGATTGCAGACGCGATCGTGGCACAGCTTCTGTTTCTAGACGCAGAAGACCCAGAGCGCGATATCCAGCTTTATATCAACTCACCGGGAGGCTCTGTTACGGCGGGAATGGCAATCTATGACACGATGCAGCAGGTTCGTCCAGATGTCGTGACCATCTGCTACGGTTTGGCTGCCAGCATGGGGGCGTTTCTCCTGTGCGGCGGCGCAGCCGGAAAGCGCCTGTCGCTGCCAAATTCCCGCATTATGATCCACCAACCACTGGGCGGCGCACAGGGTCAAGCGGTCGATATTGAGATCCAGGCAAAAGAAATTCTCTATCACAAACGCACGCTTAACGAGCTATTGGCTTATCATACTGGACAGCCGCTTGAAAGGATTGAAGCGGACACAGAGCGCGATTTCTTTATGTCTGCCGAGGAAGCAAAAAACTATGGTCTGATCGACCAGGTGATTGCACGACAGAATCTGCCAATGCCCGGTGAATCGATTGCCGCAGTGCAGTAAGGGGAAAATATGTCTAAGTACGACTCCCATCTCAAGTGTTCATTCTGCGGTAAGTCGCAGGAACAAGTCCGTAAGCTGATTGCTGGACCTGGAGTATATATCTGTGACGAATGTGTAGACCTCTGTAATGAAATCTTGGATGAGGAGTTGTTCGACTCAAGTGCTACAGTTCCTCAGCCCTCTGCTCGCCGTGAAAGTCCGCCCGAAAAGCGTCAGGTGCGAGCATCTAACCTCAACTTGAGCCAGATTCCTAAGCCGCGGGAAATCAAAAAGCATCTGGATGACCACGTGATCGGGCAGGACGAGGCGAAAAAGATCCTTTCGGTTGCGGTCTACAACCACTACAAGCGTCTCAGCTATGCCCAGTCCAAGGGCAGCAAGGGCGATGATGCGATCGAGATTCAAAAATCCAACATTCTGCTGATTGGTCCCACAGGCTGCGGCAAAACCCTGCTGGCACAAACCCTGGCAGAAATGCTGGATGTGCCTTTTGCAGTTGCCGATGCCACGACATTAACGGAAGCAGGCTACGTGGGCGAAGACGTGGAAAACATTCTGCTGCGCCTCCTGCAAGTTGCCGATCTGGATGTTGAGGCAGCCCAGCGCGGCATTATCTATATCGACGAAATCGACAAAATTGCCCGCAAGAGCGAAAACCCCTCGATTACGCGCGATGTGTCCGGTGAAGGGGTGCAGCAGGCGTTGCTGAAGATGCTGGAAGGGACGATCGCTAATGTGCCCCCTCAGGGAGGACGCAAGCACCCCTATCAGGACTGCATCCAGATCGATACCAGCAATATTCTATTTATCTGCGGTGGCGCGTTCGTGGGTCTGGACAAGGCAGTCGAGCAGCGGATCGGCAAGAAAACGATGGGCTTCATTCAGCCTGGCGAGGGTCAATCCAAAGAAAAGCGTGCCTCGGACGTGCTGAAGCATCTGGAGCCGGATGACATTGTGAAGTTCGGCATGATTCCCGAATTTATCGGGCGAGTTCCGGTGATGGCAGTGGTTGAGCCGCTCGACGAAGATGCCCTGACCGCGATTTTGACTGAGCCGCGTAACGCTCTGGTGAAGCAGTACCAGAAGCTGATGCGCATGGATAACGTGCAGCTTGAGTTCAAGCCGGATGCGGTTCGGGCGATCGCCAAAGAAGCCTACCGCCGCAAGACCGGAGCAAGAGCACTGCGAAGCATCGTGGAAGAACTCATGCTCGACGTGATGTATGAGCTGCCTTCTCGCAAAGATGTGACGCGCTGCGCAATTACCCGCGAAATGGTCGAGAAGCGATCGACTGCGGAACTACTCATGCACCCGTCCTCGATGCCGAAACCGGAGTCTGCCTAAAAGCAATCATCCTTCGGCACGGCGGGAAGTAGCGGGATTTCTCATTAACTTCGCGCATTCAATTCAACTTTTGTCCTGTAAACATGTGCTGCAAACGAGGGTTGGGTCTGGTTGGACTCAGCCTTTTTGTTTTTCTAAGTAGGCAGGATTAATTATTTGTATAGCGCTACGCAATAAAAATAAAAAAGAGGGCAGGCGGGACACCTACCCCACAAAAACCGATTTCAACCAATATCGAAATTATCGGGATCGATGCCCCTACAGCGATGCCATTACTTCACGCGCAGCCGCTAAGGTGCGATCGATATCTTCATCCGTATGAGCCAGCGACGTAAATCCAGCTTCAAACTGAGAAGGAGCCAGATAAACACCCTGCTCCAGCATGCCGCGATGGAAGCGACCAAACTTGGTCAGATCGGACTTTTTCGCGTCTTCGTAGCTGTGGACGGGTCCCTCGGTGAAGAAGAAGCCGAACATGCCGCTAATCTGTCCGCCGCACGCAGCATGACCCGTTTCCTGAGCAATTTGCAGCAAACCGTCCGTCAGCTTTTTGGTAATGCGATCGAGATACTCATAGGTTCCGGGACGCTTCAGCAGCTCCAGTGTTTTAATGCCTGCGGTCATTGCCAGCGGATTTCCCGACAGTGTGCCTGCCTGGTACATCGGACCTGCGGGAGCAACAAGCTGCATGATGTCTTTGCGTCCGCCATACGCGCCCACGGGCAGACCGCCGCCGATCACTTTACCCATCGTGGTCAGATCAGGCGTGATGCCGAATCGCTCCTGTGCGCCACCGTAGGCAATGCGGAATCCAGTCATGACTTCGTCAAACACCAGCAATGCGCCATGCTCTTTAGTCAGTTCGCGCAGTCCTTCCAGAAAACCCGCATCGGGAGGAATAAAGCCTGCATTACCGACGATTGGCTCCAGGATCACACCTGCGATCTGGTCAGGATTTTCAGCAAACAGCGCTTTGACGGCTTCCAGGTCGTTGTAGGGTGCGGTCAGGGTGTTGGCGGTCGTGGTTTTGGGAACGCCTGGAGAATCGGGTAAGCCCAACGTTGCCACGCCAGAACCCGCTTTCACCAGGAACATATCAGCATGTCCGTGATAGCAGCCCTCGAACTTGATCAGCTTTTCGCGTCCGGTATAGGCCCGCATCAGCCGCAGCACTGCCATACAAGCTTCTGTGCCGGAGTTGACGAAGCGCACCATTTCCACGCTGGGCACAGCATCGATTACCATTTCCGCCAGCACGTTTTCTAAATAGCAGGGCGCTCCAAAGCTCGTTCCCTTCACGAGTGCCTCTTGCAGGGCAGCAATCACTTCAGGGTGGGCATGACCACAAATTGCCGGACCCCAGCTTCCTACATAGTCAATGTACTGGTTGCCATCCACGTCCCACATGTACGCGCCCTGCACATGATCAAAGA
>Ga0224722_1001320_pt1 | contig 13786 bp, 12 predicted proteins | sample Balambano_FR1_Me_FD_161646 | JGI IMG/M metagenome (GOLD analysis project Ga0224722, IMG submission 161646) | Freshwater sediment microbial communities from Lake Towuti, South Sulawesi, Indonesia - Balambano_FR1_MetaG | ecosystem: Environmental > Aquatic > Freshwater > Lake > Sediment | place... | reverse complement strand
CACAGGGGGTGCTGGACGGCCTGGTGCTGGCCATCGTCGGCAGTGGCGCTGTGGTGTTGGCCAGCCTGTTCGTCAGCAACGGCGTCAACCTCGTCACGGTTGCGATTGCCGTTGTGACGGCGGCGCTCACGTTCACCGGCCGCGTGCCGTCGTGGCTATTGCTGCTGGGCGCGGCGGTAGTGGGGATGGTGTTGTTGACGTGACTTTCCCATTAGGTCACTCACGAAGGACTTACGGCGAAACTAACGTGAGCTTTAGTTGTTATGAAACAACTAAAGCTTTGGGGCAATTCCTTTAATTGCCGATCTCCGCGCTGTCCGATGTGCTTGATGCACACTACCAATTCGTCACGCTGCCATCCTCACGCCGCAAGTGTGGTAATTCGGCCATCTGGAATGGGTGCTTCTTGGCCGCCGCCCGGTCGAACTCGATGCCGAGGCCAGGCCGCGACGGCGGCAGCAGATAGCCGTCCTGCCATTCCGGCTGCACCGGCACCACGTCGGGCAAGGTCTCGCCCGGCTTGCGCGGCTGCTCTTGCACGCCAAAGTTCGACACGGCCAGGTTGAACTGCAAACAGGCCGCGCTGCTGACCGGGCCGAGTGGGTTGTGCGTGGCCATCTTGACATAGTGCGAATCACAATCCAACTGGCCATAGCACTGAGGTGGACACTTCATGTAGTGAGCGCCCTAGTCACACGCGTTTTGTCCTCATCACGCGCATCTTTCACATCGCCGGAAGCTTGGTGGACAACATTCTGCCCACCCAAAAGAAGACGCCAGCGCTGTTACCAGTTCGTAAATGAACCGTCCAACCGACTAAGGTGCGGCAATTCAACCATTCGGAAGGGATGCTTTTTAGCCGCTTCTCGGTCGAATTCGATGCCAAGACCGGGCCGAGTGGGTGGAAGTAGATATCCGTCCTTCCATTCAGCCTGAACGGGGACAACGTCGGCCAGCAAAGTTCCGGGTTTGGTCGGTTGTTCCTGCACCCCAAAATTTGGGCAAGCAAGGTTGAACTGTAAGCAAGCTGCCGACGATACGGGCCCAAGCGGGTTATGGACTGCCACCTGAATATAGTGGGTTTCTGCCCAGCCAGCCACTTTCCTCGCTTCGGTGAACCCACCGACGATGCATAAGTCAATGCGAGCGTAATCAATCCATTCGTTCTCGATCATCTCGCGGAAGCGCCATTTACTGCTGAACTGTTCGCCGGCGGCCAGGGGCACACGCGTTCGGGGCCGAAGGGTCTTGAATGAGTCGGGGTTTTCACTTCGCAAAGGGTCTTCGACAAAGTAAGGGCGGAACTGTTCGACCTCGGTGCAGAACAAAAGTGCATCAGGCAAATCCAGCCGGGTATGCACGTCAAATGTGATTTCGATGTCATCTCCCACTGCTTCGCGCACGGCTTGCATTTGCTTTATCCCGGCACGAACAGCCTCGCGTGGCTCGATCAACATACCATCTTGGGGCAGACCCCAACGCACGAACTTCCAGCTCTCGGCCTTGGTCTTCAAGCAACTCTCGACCAAAGGCGCGACCTCCATTGCATGGCCCGTATTGTGGGGATAGCAGACAACCTTGTCGCGGACTTGCCCGCCTAGAAGTTCATATATCGGCACTCCCAGCGCCTTGCCTTTGATGTCCCACAGGGCAATGTCAATCGCCGAAATCGTGGCCGACAAAATTCCTTCGGCGGGAAAGAAACCACCGCGCCAAAGCATTTGCCAGATGTGTTCTATCCGAAACGGGTCTTGGCCAATCAGAAGTGGCTTCAGATGCTCAATGAGCGACATTGAGGCCAGTTCGCGGCTAGTGATACCACCTTCCCCTACCCCATAAATGCCTTCATCTGTATCAATGACTAGAAAAAAGTAGTTGCGATGGCCGCCCCATACGGGATACCCTTCAATGTTGGTGATCTTCATCGTAAGGCGTTGTAGTTCAGCCCTACACATTTTGCAATCTCTTATTAGGGCGAAAAGTCGGTATGTGGTTCCCTATCTGGCGTAAATGCTCCTAGTCCAAACGTGACCCTCCCAAAGTTTGCGTAGTTCTGTGGGCTGAAATTCGGTGTCCAATTCGACAGCAAGTCTGTTCATGAAGTAGCCCGCGTTGGCGATCATTTCTTGAAGTTCAGAGAGATAAAAGTTACCCAGTTGTGGACTACCGTCAGCGACGATTAGCCCGAAAAACGTATCGTGGCCGTCAAACTCACTTGCATACCACCGCCACGTTCCAAACGGCATAGAGAACTTTGCGAAGGCAGTCGCCTCAAGAGGATGGTGTTCATGGGTCCCCAAAAGCGGGAGTTTGTTTGCTATGTCTTTTGGAAGCAGGTTCATGCTCAATAATTCATCTTCTATTACGTCTAAATGTTTCCAAGTGAGAACATTTAATCATATCCAGATAATGTTTTCAAGTGAGAACATTTATCGTATGCTTGAGAGCTATGACCGATGAAGAGGTGAAGTGGTGGCCGATGAATATGGCTGCCGAAAAGTTCGGATATAGCGTGGTGGGCCTACGACGACGCATCCGGCAATTGCGGGAGATGAAACTGGTAGTCGATCTCGGAAGGCCGCCGGAGGACTATAAGGTCAGTAAGCGGATCGATCCCAATAAAGTGACCGTGCTATGGGCAAACCCACAGACAGCGTTGATATCTAATGCTTCGCCAGCTCGCCTGTTCAATTCCAAGAGGGGACGACGGGCTCTGTGATTTGGCCTATTCTTGATGCCTGATTGGTCAAATGAAGGCGCGAAACGGAACTTGTAAACGCTCCCACTGCCCCGCACCATTATTTATGGGAACATGTGCACTCATTTGTGCTACTGAGACCTTCATTAGGCTGGGTTCCGGTAGAAGTGACCAGAGGTGAAAAGTGTAACCATCTCCAGAGAGGGACGCTACTTGCCATTCATTTTTGGACAGAAAAAGCACGCTCTCTTCAGGTCTTGCTTGAGCTGTTTTCACTTCAATTCGCAAGTAGTTAGGATCATCCCTGCTAGTAATTGAGAGAATATCGTATCCCGATAGGTTCGACTCTATGGACTCCCACCGAGGGGCTTGCTTCGTTCTCTGACATTCGTGTTCAAAAGACAACTTTTCACCAATTCGACCGATATCCAGTTTTGTATCTTTGTCTACGCGCCGTGCGAGTTTTGAGTATCCATCCCACAACGCAATCACATCATCGCTGATGGAGTCGAACAGACCTGCTTCTCGAAAACATTGGGCAACATCAACAGGGAGGTATCTCCTAGCTTCTGATCGGCCTTGTTTTAGAACAGGCATCCATCGGGGTGGCTGTGAAGTCAGTATGTCTCCAATCTGAAACCGAAGACTGACTTCACGGTTTCGAGCATCAGCAATGCGCCTGCCGATATCAGTAATAGAGAGTCTTCCACTGGGATCAAGCCGTATCCATCCACATGCCTGCGACAACTCTATTACGGCCCCAAACGATGCAACAGCGAAAGTGCCAAACGTCTCACGAACAGTCATATCAAATCCAGGCAAGTCACGAATAAGGCGTAAAAAGTCCTGAGAGGAGTAGAGAACGCCCACTGAAAAGCTCATCTCGCGCCTCTCAAATGCTGTAAGAGATCCACTACGTCTTCAGGCTGAAGTCCATCCCCATCGAGATCGGGCACTTCCGGTTCCAATCCAATTGAGTCATCATTCAATACTTCGCTCATCCGCAGAATTTTCGTGTTTAGGCGGCGTGATACAGACTCGTCTATAGTGTCAGGTGAATACAGTATCTCAATTGAGGTCACTATCTTTTCTGGAATTCCAATCCGATGAATTCTGTCTTGCGATTGAAGATACTGCGCGGCGTTGTAATTCCGATCAACGTAGATTGCGTGATGGCAGACCTTGTGAAGACTAATGCCCTCTGAGCACGCAGCGGGGTTGGCAACTAAAACAAAGGCATCTGGATCATCATGAAACCGCTTGATTTTGCTCTCGCGCGTGTCCGCTTCTTCATCACTTCCTGCCTCGACTCCACCATGTATATAGTCAGCCCCCAAGTCGTATAGCCGATGTGCGATTGATTCAACAGTCTCGACAAATGTTGACCAGATAATCGTTTTCACCCCTGCTTGAGCAAGCTCTCTTGCTCTGAAACACGCAGCCTGCAACTTCGCGCTATCTCCTTCATCTAAGGCAGCTTGAAGCTCGTTGGGCACACCGAAATCGCCCTTAATCAGCAATGCGGGGTTAGAGACAACTTGAAGCAACCGGATTACGCTCCTGCCAGCTTGACGAAGCTGTGATCTGTCTTTCAGACTAAGGCCTGCTAGTTGTCGCAGTGTCTCAGATCGCAACAGTTCATAGAGCGCTCGATGCTCACGCGGCAATTGCACTGGACTAAAGAATCTTTTTATCTCCGGCAATCCCAGTTCGTGTTTTGTGGTTCTAACAAAGACTGGCTGAATTGTTCGAGAAACATTCTCCTCATCTGCGTCAACTTCGGGAAAGATAAAGTTGAATTGTGGAACCAGATCAGACAATGCATTAGGCATCGGCGTCCCTGTCATGATCAACTTTGCCTTAGGCAGATGCGCTAGACTCAATACTGTGCTGCCCCACTGGCCATCGCTCCCTCTCTTAATATGATGACTCTCGTCTAGGATCATGAACACCGAATTTCGTGACATGAACTCGGCAATGGCGCGCCGCACAAGAGATAACTGCTGATATGTCACCAAAAAAATATACGCATCGCCGTCCAGTTTTGCTTGAATCGCGGCGGCACCACCCACAAGTCGAACAACTCGCGGTGGACGTGCCAAGCACTCCTTAAGTTGTTCCTCCCATGCAGCAAACGCATTTTTAGGACAGACAACCAAGAGTTTGTCTTCTGGCGCTTTGCGAAAATAGAAGTACGCTAGTGCCTCTGTCGTCTTTCCCGCTCCAGGTACTGAGAAGGTCGCTCCTGATGGCAAAGACGCAAGCCGCAGCACATTACGCAATTGTTCATGTGTCAGCGAACGTTTGAAACTTTCTGTGGAGAGCTTGCGAGCAAGTGAATCAATGTCGATTGGTTCGCGCGATACTGCTTGGGCGTAGCTCTTCTCCCTCTCACCTGATCTAGAAAGAATTGACTTCAGTTCATCGTCGACTTCCAATGCAAGCTTGTGCTTTCGCAGGGCATATTGCAGCGACCTGCGACACGACAAGAAGGCCCACACTGGTAAGGTCAAGCTGTCAGAACCAATTGCGACAATCTCTTCTGCACTATCCTGGAACGCACTGCGGATGTCCGCCCAAGCAGGTTCGTTATCTCGTAAGGTAGCCTGTACGAGTTGATGATTGCGATGGTAGCGTAGCTCAAGCATCTTTGGCTATCCAAGCTCGCAGCTTCGCAACTGATTCATCAATAGCTCTTAGTTGCTCCTCTACCCCTGATCGTGATGCCGAATTCTCAATATATGTGACGGCAGTCTTTAAGTGTGTGTTCGCTTCGATGACCTCTTTCAGTACGGCATTAGCCTTCGAACGCTGCCTTTGAGCTGCTTTACGCGAATCAAGAACATCTATAGCTATGTCTACAATTCCATCTCTCTTGTCTGAATCAGTTTGTGACAAGGCCTGGGCAAGCATACCGAGTCGACTCGGCTCAGTTGCAATTCCAAGCACCTGATAGTCCTCGGATGCTTCGCTTGCTACTGTCACCACCGGTATCTCGTGCTCAACAGCGTCGGCAATATCGTCGATGCTCTCCTTCAGCTCGGGTATTCGCTCGTAAAGTCTATCTCCAACAGAATCGCCCCGTTCAATCAGACAATAGGCCATTTGAGTGAAGAAGTCCTTTTTATCCTCCTGAGCACGGAAACTTTGTCGACCTTTGTACAACTGCTGGAATGCATACATATCCTTTGTTACTCGGTCGTATTGCTTGGGCCAGCCTCTGCTGTCAAGATAGCTATCTACAAGTGCTAATTGCGTGAGTGCGGCTTCTATGTCGCGTTCACTTTTGCCATGCTGTTCAGCAAGGTCCTTTATCGAGTAGTTGTGGCTGTGCTGTCGTACTCTAAGCATGCAGGCCAGAGCAATCCAGGAATATTCGTCCTTAATGTCTCCTTGAATTTGGAGATAGGCTTCTAGCTCATCAACGTCCTTGTCGCTACATACTGGAAGCACCAACACATCTACATGTGAGTACCTGCCATATGCAACTTTGTCGGAGTAGTACAGCTCCCGCATGGCACACAATCTGCGGTTGCCGTTAACAACGAAGCCCTGATGTGTCAGGATAAGAGGTTGTTCTTGCTGAGTTGCTGGATTGCGGAAATAATCAAATAAGCCCTTTCTGCCTACCAACGTTTTAAGTAGATGGTGTTGCGCTCGCTGCGCAGAATCTGCTTCAAGGTCACGAGTAAAGAAGTCTGCGCCAAGATTAGGATTCTTTGCCAGATATTCCTCTTGTGCAGCCTGCGTTCTGCCATTAGCTAGCCGGTATTTAGGAAGGTCAATCTCTACAGAGTAGACACTCAAAGTCAGTAGCTTCCCTTGAAAACGAACTTGGTCACCATATTTTGGTGACTGTGAGTCCTTCAATTCCTTCAGAAACTGAAGTCTTTTGTGATAGGGCCAGCCAAGAGGAATTTCAAGCAAATCAGCCACTAGAGCCTCCTAACTTAAACCGATAATGTGCAAAGGTATTGTGATGATTTCAAAGAAAATGCTCAACTCAGCTGTGAGTCGCTCGAAGTGAGCAAGATTGCTACCCATCTCGCATGCCAACTTTCTGGTAGGCACGATATACACTCCCGACCCAATTACGCCTTTTGTGTATAGGTATTGAAGCTTTAGCAAGTCTGCATATATGCGACTCATGTTGCCAGTTTGAAGACACAATCCAACATCGCCACTAATTGCGGTAATCGTGATATTAGATCCGTGAGCGACGCGCACTTGTGAAGACCAACCTTGAAGACGCAGTTCGTTAACTATTGCCTTTCGAACACTTTTTGGCGTGCAGGCTCGGTCGGAGCGACGAATCGTTCTTAGCGTGCTCGACACTTTCACGATTTTTTCGCTTTGCAAATTGTTATCGTGGCATCGGTGCGAGTGAGTGTGAAGTTCCATGTTTCATGATGTTTCAAGCTTTAGAGCTAGAGGTCGTTGTGAGAGCTTGGATTTTGTATGGTCGTAGATTGGCTTGTTGAGAGGTCGATACTTGGCTTTACCTTGGAGTGCATCTACGATTCTTTGACTCCCAATTTCCAAGTAATCTCGTGACGTGTCACAACCGCAGAACTTGCGACCAGTCACAGCAGATGCAACTCCGGCAGATGCAACTCCGGCGAAAGGATCAAAGACCCAATCCCCTGGATTGGTCAAACTCAGCACTAAACGTTCAATCAATCCCACTGGAAATTGACAAGGGTGAATCGTCTTTTCGACGTGATTACTCTTTACATTCGGTATGTTCCAAACATCCTCTGGGTTCTTGCCCTTTGGGTTACTCGAATATTGGCCGGCTTTTGGTCCCTTGAAATGCTTTTTCGCAGGATATTTGGACGGCACCCTAACTGGATCAAGATTGAATAGGTAGTTGTCTGATTTGGTAAACCACAGAATGACTTCGTAGCGACCACTGAACCGTCTCTGCGTGTGTAACCCATGGCCGAAATGCCAAATTATTCGATTTCGTAGTTGCAAACCAAACTGCCTAAAAATCGGCGCAAGTTCAATATCAAGAGGCCAAATCGAGCCATTTTCTACATAATTGCCAACCTGCCAGCAAATACTTCCCGTGTCGCTCAGTCGAGGTATCAGCCTCTCAATCACACTTTTCTGCCATTTCAAGTACTCCTCAAGGCTGGATTTGCTCTCATACTCCTTTCCCAAGTTGTAAGGTGGAGACGTAACGATAAGATCGAATTTCACACCACCAGGCAAAGATGTGAGGTAATCAATTACATCGCCATGCCATAGATAGTAGTCGTTGGGATGACCCGATGGCGGTAGATTTGTCACAACCTCGACATAAGATGTATTGCTAATCACGCCAGTTAATTCCTCTCGGACAAGAATTTCTTGAGATTGTATTACCGGGTCCCGATTAGATGGACTGGCTATGATCTAGGCGACTCACTGTGTTAGTCGCGTGGGCAAAAGCAATTCCGCAAGTTCTTAACGAGTTAAGTTACAGAGTGACGGGGCAAGTCAGAACATATGTGCAATAGAATATGTGTTCTGTTATAAAGCAGGCCAACTATCTACAACATCATGAATCCCGTAACCGACTTTGCTCGTCAGCTTGGAATTCAGTCTAAAAACCATTTGGCCTTGTGGCACAAAATTGATCTGCACAATCACACGCCGACTAGCTATGACTATCTTTATCACGAAGCTGATGTTGTTGAGAAGATGGCCGAGCAGATAATCGCTTCTAACTTGTCTGTAGTCATGTTCACCGACCACGAGAGTTTGCCCAAACAAGAATTCATTGAGGGAGTCAAGACAGCTCTACATTCTCGCGGCCACACAGCTTTAGTCCTCACTGGTGTAGAGCTGAATGTATTCGTCGAGGGGTTTGATTTTGGTCAAAAGAAATATAGTGATTCGCGTCACTTCTATCACATGCTCGTTGGTTTCGATCCAGACAACAGCAGACCACCTGACTATTGGCTACAACATATCTATCAGACTTGCCACGAAGTGAGCTACGAGATAGGTGGTCGAACATTCAAAGGTGTATCCGACCCCATTCATGTTCTCAAAGAGTGCTTGAAGCCTTCGAACGCGGTAGTCATTCCAGCACACTTGCATACCGATAGTGATCTAAACACTACTCGTAGCATTGACAATCTTTATTCGGATGAAACCTTCCTAAAACACGCGCGAGAAAATTTCACTGCTTTAGAAGTTGTTAGTATCTCGACAGCTAGGTTCTTTGACGGTAATCACGTTGAAACCGGCAGGCTGTATAAGGGTTGTGTGCGGTCAAGCGATTCGCATCAACCGTCAGAGCTCGGTCGCCGACACTTCTATGCTCAATTAGAGCAATTGACATTTGCAGACCTGAAAGCTGCGCTTGAACTACCATGGCGTATCGCGCTTGAAGTGCCAGATTATCCTGAATCATATGTGGAAGGAATTCATGTGGCCGGTTCATTCTTGTCTGATGTTTGGTTGCGTTTCTCGCCTCATTGCAATGTTCTCATTGGGGTCAAGGGGTCCGGAAAGACATCAGTCCTTGAATGTTTGCGCTTTGTGCTTGGTGCAGACGTTCCTCAGCCTCGAACGAACGAGGTGAACGCACACCTTCAGTCAATATTGGGGTCGACTGGAAAGATAACTGCACTAATAAAACGAAACGATAGCACCCTCATCTTGATATCCAGGTCTCTGGCCGATCCAGCCTTTGAAATCACTTTCGAGGATGGCGATGTTCGGCGCGTATCTAGCCCAGACGCACTTCACTTTCCTGTGCAAATACTAGGATGGCATGAGATTGAGCAGGCGGCAGGAAATGCCAACATCCGCCGTGCTTATATGGATGCAATGGCTGGGAAGTCGCGTGTTCGCGAGTTAGAAAACGAAGCAAGCTCAATCGCCAGTCGAATAAAGGATCTACACGAAGCAGCAAGGGTAAAGTATCGCCTGTATAGCGACCTTGATCGACAAGTCTCTCACCTACAGGAACTCCGAGACGGCCTACAAACACTCACAGACAACTCTCTTATTGCCTTACGTGACGAATTCCAACATGCTGATGAGCAGCGGCAGCGACTCAAGGATGCTGTTGAGGCATTGCGTCGCGTTACTCAAGATTCAACCGCCCAGATCAAGCAGGTTTTTGCACAAGTTCCCAGCACACTGCCAGCAATGCCATCGCCGATAGAGGCCCAGTTAAGTGAATCAAGGCATCTTCTATCAGGCTATCACGCCAAAGTTGAGCAATATGCAAGTCAGATAACACAATCGACCACTGAAACACTCACAAGTTTTGAAGAACAGCAAGCCCAAACGGAGTCGCTTTTTAGAGACTTCTTGAATGAATACAACCAAAAACTAGAGGGGTTATCTCCTGAGCAACGCCGCATACTTGAATCGCACAGGGATGTGCTGGAACAAACGAGAACACTGAGCGCCAGGCAGGCAGAAAGAGATAGTGAGCGGCTGCAACTTGAAGATTTGTTGCGTCAGTTAGTCGATTTGTGTGAGCAGTTGGCAAAATCACTTGACCAACGCACTGAACTTCGGCGCAACGCAGTTGATAATCTTAATCAAACTCTTGCTAGTTCCGGCGTGCGCCTTGAACTTGATCCACAACAGGCTTCATCAGAATTTACAGAGTTAAGCAACCAGTATCGTGAGGGTGCTCAACGGCTCCAGGAATTGCGAGGTCAGCATAGCGAACGAGGGATGCATCGGTCGCTACGAAAGGCATATAGTGACTTTCTGAATCGTTTCGATCCCAGCCTCGCCAAGCTGTTGTTTGCTTCAGTGGAGCTTGCGTTACTGATTACAAAATATGAGACAGATGATTTACAGATCAGCTTGAAAGTGGGCAAGCCCGGACAAGAGTTCAGTCCAATCAATCAGCTTTCCGCAGGTCAAAAGTGCACGGCCATCTTCCCCATTTTGCTTTCGCTCGACGATGGGCCCCTTGTGGTAGATCAACCGGAAGACAATTTGGACAATCGATACATCGCCAGCTTTATTGCAGATGCACTACGAGTCAACAAACGCAAGCGTCAGATGGTTTTTACATCCCACAACGCTAACCTTGTTGTATTGAGTGACGCCGAATCGATTGTCCATTTCGATTCTGATGGGACGGTTGGCAAACTCGAATGTCAAGGCTTTTTCGCTCATCAGAAGTCGGCGATTCGTAAGTCAGTAATGGAAGTCCTTGATGGTGGAGAGAGCGCTATCAAGCTACGGTCCCTAAAATACGGTCTACAGCGAGATTGATTTATGCACTGCTAGTTTGACAAGTGCATAAGTTCAGTTAAAACTCGCTAAAGCGATTCGTGTACGACATTCTCTGAGGGGGGATCAGAGATGAACAAAGGCAAACATCGACTCCTTGCAACAGCACTTCTACTGATAACCTGTGCTGCTACAACAGTCCAGCCCCTATCAGCTCGTGATTCGCTGGTACGATCACTCACATCGCAACTTGCCAGACAGACAACCGCTCGTGTCTCAGTGTCTTCGACCGGAACACAGGGCAACGATACTTCTGGGTTAATAAACCTTAGGGTAGTTCCTGGTGGACTGGTCGAGACCCCGCTCGAAGTTTCTTCAGACGGCCGATTTATCGCCTTTCTATCAGATGCGACGAACTTGGTCACCGACCAGTCATACTATCCTCCACAACTGTTCTTGCACGACCGGCATTCCAATCAAACAACACTCTTGGTCAAACGCTTCGATGGACAACCGCTGGAGTTAGGAGCTGCAAGCGATCCTTCGTTCTCAACCGATGACCGATTCGTAAGTTTCAGGGCTTCTGCCAGTGACGTGATTTCGGATACAAATGTTCTCTGGACGCAGGTCTTTCTGTTGGACAGATCATCCAACAGTGTCAATCTTATTAGTCGAGACCATGAAGGCCAGCCTAAGATTGGCGGCGTCCGCAATCCAGTTTTGTCTGGAAACGGGAGATACGTTGCTTACATTTCAAATACCTACTATCAACCAGCACTTGTGCTACAAGATATTCAGAGTGGTACAGAGATCACTGTTTCGTCCCCGATTAGCAACACAGACTTTAGTAATCTCTCCATTTCGTCCGACGGCACATATTTGGTGTTTGCGGCACCTTCGACACTATTGCCGGGTAGTAACACGCCACCTGAAAACAATGTCAGTGATGTATATCTATTTAACAGAGCAACAAGCACTCTTAAGCGAATTTCTGTTTCATCAAACGGCGTGGCTGGTGACAGTGCTTCCTATTCACCATCAATTTCAGCCAGTGGGGAGTATGTAGCATTTATCTCTTTGGCAACTAACCTTGCCCCTTGTAATGGCACTTGCTGGGCCGATTTGTATTTGCACGAAGTGGCAACTGGGAAAACCGAAAGATTGGTCAAGGGTATAGATGGACTGCCAGCGAATGACTCGTCAAGTAACCCAACCTTGTCGGACGATGGTCGGTTTGTCGCCTTCATTTCCTCAGCAAGCAATCTGGTTCAAGGAGATTCAAACGACTGCGAAACCTTGATTGGCCATTGCCCCGATGTATTCCTGCTTGATCGCACGACCAATATGATTACTCGTGTTTCAGTTTCATCTGGTGGCGCACAGAGCAATGGCCGGAATTTCTCGCCGCAAATTTCTGGTGATGGTCAAGCAGTTGTCTTCACATCGCGTTCTGACAACTTGGTGAATGGTGATACGAATAACGTGGCTGATGTATTTACGTCAATCGTTGACACATCAAGCACACCCCCTGCTTGTTCAAACAACCTAAGTTGGCGCGCAAAAGAAAGTTCGAGGTATCGGGAACACTTGATGGCGCGGGGATGGCGCTTAGGCGCTAGGCAGATGCGGAGTGATGCGCTAGTCTATGGAGATACCACTCTTCACGGACAAACGCATGCTCCGCATCGAGTTGAATGATAACCAACGACACGAACTGCGCTTGCTGGCTCGCCGAGAGATCGGACGGATCAGCGAACGAATTCACTTTGTGCTCATGTCCGATCAAGGCAAGTCCGCACCCGTGATCGCTGACACGTTCGGCTATGACGTGGCCACAGTTCGCGCATGGCTGAAGCGCTTCATCATGTCCGGTGTTGATGGTCTGTTCGATGAACCCCGCACCGGACGACCGAGTCTGTATCGGTATCTAGACAGCGTGGTCGAAGCGCAGGTGGGTCAACCGCCGACATGCTCGGGCTACCTGCAATCGATCTGGACGTTGGCGCTGTTGGTGCTGCACCTGGGTCAGCGATTCGGCCTGTGGATCAGCCCGGCGACCCTGCGCCGCAGCTTGCATCGGGTGCGCTACACATGGAAGCGACCCAAGTTGGCTCCCGCCCGTCGGCGTGACCCCAACCGGGCCGCCAAGGAAGCGCGGCTGGCCGAGGTGTTGGCCGATCCTGCGGCGACGCTGATCGCGGTGGACGAATGTGAGTGTCACTTGCTGGCCGTCGTGCGGGCCATGTGGCAACGGGTGGGTGAACAACTGCGCCTGCCCACGCCCGGCCAAAATCGTCGACGCAGCATCTTTGGCGGGCTGAACCTGCGCACCGGGCAATGGCACTATGCGCTGGCCGATCACAAACGCACCTCGGACTTCATCGCCTTCTTGACGACGTTGTTGATCGCTTACCCAACGGGCACCGTGTATGTCATCGCTGACAATGTCTCGATTCATGGCAGTCGTACGCTGGTGGCATGGCTGGCGCTGCATGCACGCGTGCAGATGGTGTATCTGCCCACCTATGCTGGGCATGTGCTCAACCCGGTCGAGAAAGTGTGGTGGCACCTCAAAGGCTACATCGCCGCTAACCGCAACTTCCGCTCACTGGCTGATCTAGATGTCGCCATCCGACGCTGCCTGGATGCCTGTGCCTGTACGCACGAGGCACTCTTGCGTTTGTGCAACTGCGATGTCATGCGCCGCGCTCAGGCCGCTCAAGCGACTCCGTCACTTCCTGCGTCCGCCGCGAATGTCGAACTTTCTTTTGCTTGATAACTTAGTAGACCGTCAACCAAATTTCTTTACTATTCGGAGAATGTGGCGATACTGCCAGGATGAAGAAGAATCATGTCAGGCTCCGCCAAGCGGATCGAGAGTATTTGGAG
>Ga0224722_1001317_pt1 | contig 13799 bp, 13 predicted proteins | sample Balambano_FR1_Me_FD_161646 | JGI IMG/M metagenome (GOLD analysis project Ga0224722, IMG submission 161646) | Freshwater sediment microbial communities from Lake Towuti, South Sulawesi, Indonesia - Balambano_FR1_MetaG | ecosystem: Environmental > Aquatic > Freshwater > Lake > Sediment | place... | reverse complement strand
CCAGCTTATTCTCCAGATTTCAATCGGATTGAAAAGTGCTGGGCTTGGCTGAAAAGTCGCATTCGCCAAAGTTTATCCAACTTTGAGTCTTTACGCCAAGCAATGGAGTCGGTACTGAAGGATGCTGCGTCCTAATAGTCCTGTCTATAGCTATAAATCCACATTGCAAAGCGATCTCCGCGATCGTCAGCTTCGAGGTTTTCAGCAATGCCTGCGCTCGCTCAACAAGATTCTGATAATCGCGCAAAAATCAAGTATTCCAGAGCTTGTACTTCCCTTATCGTAATTCTAGGTGATCGAGTTGCAAAGCGTAATAAACGCGAAGGGCGCTACCAGTAGCCCATGGTTATTTACGTTTAGCAGTTCTGAGAGCGGGAGGACATGCATGGAAAAGCGAGTTTTAATGGTTCTATTTTTTTATGCCAACTGGCTCTCAATTCTGAGTAGATGCTGCACCCCGATTAGCGGCAATTCTGAAGGGAATCGGAGCGCTTTACATGCCCTTGAGCCATAACCAGTAATTTGAGGAGTTTTGCTCATGACCGCTCTGCAACAACGATCGCGTTTGCGTACCGAAGTTCGAGAGTTTTTAAAGTTGGCTGTGCCCCTGGCCAGTGCCCAGGTGGCTCAATCGGCGACTGGATTTGCCGACACCGTGATGATGGGTCGCATGGGAGCGGATGTACTGGCGGCTGGGGGCCTCGCAGCAGTCATTTTTCTGTCAATTATGACGATGGCCAGTGGGATGGTGATGGGCATCAGTCCGCTAGTGGCGGAGGCATTTGGGGCTGAGCAGAAAAGCCGCATTCAGCACGTGATTCGGCAGGGACTCTGGTTAGCGCTGCTGGTCTCTATTCCTACGATGCTGTTGACTGGGCAGCTCGATCGCTGGATTCGCCATGCCGAGATCGCCGAAACAACAGTCACATTGGCTGACACCTACCTCGATATCATGCTGTGGGGGCTATTTCCGGCAGTCGGGTTTGCCGCCTTGCGGGCCACGGTGTCAGCCCTGTCGCAGGCGCGGCCAGTGATGATAATTGTGGTCACGGGTACCGCCTTTAACATCGTCTGGAACTATATTTTGGGCTTTGGCAAGTTTGGCTTCCCCCGTTTGGGCATAGCCGGGTTAGCCCTGGCCAGCGTGTTGGCATTATGGGGGATGTTTTTGGCTCTGGCGCTCTATATTTTGATGCATCCAAAGTTGCGCAGCTATCGGGTTTTCCAGGAGTTACACCGGATTCGCCCCCGCACTTTGTGGGAGTTGATCTGGGTGGGAGTGCCGATCGGCATTTTTTCTGGACTGGAAGCTGGCTTTTTTATGGTGATTACGTTTTGGATGGGCACCCTGGGCACTGAAACGTTAGCCGCGCATCAGCTTGTGTTTCAAAGCATCATTGTGGTGTTTATGGTGCCGCTGGGAATTTCTTATGCCACTACTGTCCGAGTGGGGCAATGGTTGGGACGGCGTGACTTGGGGGGCATTCAGCAGGCCGCCTGGGTGAGTGTCGGGATCAGTACGGTATTTGTGGTGGGAGTCTCGATCGTTTTCCTGCTGTTCCCCCATCAAATCATTGGCATCTACCTGGACATTAATGATCCCAACAATGCGGCTGTGGTGGCGCTGGCGTTGCCGTTGCTGGTGGTGGCAGCGATCGGCCAGGTGCTGGATGGCCTTCAGAAAGCGGTGTATGGCTCCTTGCAAGGACTCCAGGATACGCAAATTCCGATGGTGTTAAATGTCCTGGGTTATTGGGGCGTTGGGCTATCGACGGGCTACGGGCTGGGCTTCTCCCTGGGTTTGGGCAGTGCGGGCTTGTGGATTGGGCAATCGCTCGCGATCGCCGCCGTGGCTGGTTTGTTTAGCTGGCGATTGTGTCGGCTCATGGCTCGTCGGAAACAACAATATGAAGCGCTGGATGTCAAAAATGCCGCGAGGGGTTATTCTTCAGTGTAAAGGAGTCAAACGCGAGAGACTGTTTTTCTGATTTCTCTGGCCTGTTCGTTTTATGCAAAGCACTCGATTAAACACGCTGTTTGATACGACGGTTGATCGCTTGAGTGGCTGGTTGCGCAACCCCTGGAGACAGCTTTCTGTTATCACTATTAGCTTGCTGCTGGGCAACTTTTTGGGAACTGCAGTTTCCACTGTCTCTGGGCAACAGGCCAAGCTAGACATTGTGATTGCGGCCATTCTAACGGCGCTAGTGGAATTAATGAGTCGCTTTGCTTATGGAGGCAATGCTCAACTGCGGCGAGCGTTCCTGATCCAAGCGTTGAATGCCCTCAAAATTGGATTCATCTACAGCTTATTTGTCGAAGCATTTAAATTGGGATCATAAAGCGGCCAACTGAACCGATCGCTGGCTCGTTCGTCATTCTTGGTTCCCGTTGATTGCAGCCTTTTGCTTGCCCACATCGCTCGTTCACGTTTTGAAGCCTTACCCAATGACTAATCTTGTGCAATCCCCTGGCCAAACCACCGTCGCCACAAAACTAGCAGCCTTGCGATCGCGCCTCACTGCGCTCAACCTGGATGCGTACCTGGTGCCCTCAGCCGATGAACACTTGAACGAATATTTGCCCGAAGAAAAGCAGCGGCGCAAGTGGCTCAGCGGTTTTACAGGCTCGGCGGGGGACTTTTTGGTGGGGTGTGATACCAGTTGGCTATTTGTTGACCCCCGGTACTACGAACAGGCAGATTTGGAAGCAGATGCAGCCTTCATTCAAGTGGCAAAAGTCGGGTTGGAAGGCCATCAGACTTTAGAGGAAACGTTGGAAGGATTGGGGCGATCGACCAGCCAGGCGGGCCAGTCGTTTCGGTTGGGATATGATCCATTCACGGTGTCGGTGCAGCAGTTGCGTGACTTGCAGGCACGGTTAGATCCCTGGGGAGTGGTGTTGGAACCCTGCGAAAATCTGGTTGATCAGGTGCGATCGCAGTTGCCCTGGGCCATGCGTGATGAATCGGATTACGCTCGATCACCTGTATTTGTCGTGCCAGATGAGTTGGCAGGCGAATCTGTAACCGCCAAGTTAAACCGCGTTCGAGAGAAGTTGAAGGCAGCCAATGCAGATATTTTGCCGATTACCAAACTGGATCAAATTGCCTGGTTATTGAACTTGCGGGGGTGGGATGTGCCCTACAATCCCGTGTTCATTGCCTATGCGATCGTTACTCAAGCCAAAGCTTTTCTATTCACGAACTTGCACCGAGTCGATGCCACGATTCAACAGGCGTTAAGTGGCACGGTGGAACTGCTGCCCTACGAGGCTTATCCCAATACGCTCACCTCGCTGCTTGCTCCCTCCAAACGGGTGCTGATTGATCCGAAGCACACGACGATGGGCACCTACCAGCAAGTTCAACCAGCCCAGCAACCAGCAACTTGCAAAGTTGTGGAAATAGCCACCCCGATCGAGGAACTGAAGGCGCGCAAAAATGCGATCGAAATTGAACAGATGCAGGCCGCTAATCTGAAAGCCAGTCGTGCCAAAACTCTCACGCTCAAATGGATAGAAGCGCAAGTTGCGGCAGGTCATCCCATCACAGAAGCAGATGTGGCTCGCACTATTGAAAGCTATTACCAGGCCGAACCAGGGTTTCAGGGATTGAGCTTCAACACGATCGCGGGCAGCGGGGCAAACAGTTCGATTGTGCATTACGGCACCCCCAACCCAGCGGTGGTCTTGCGAGCGGGCGAATTGCTGTTACTCGACTCCGGTGCCCAGTACGCCGGCGGCACCACGGATGACACGCGCACGATCGTGATTGGCGAACCGACTCAAGCGCAAATCGATCGCTACACCGAAGTCCTCAAAGCTCACATCAACTGTGCCATGCAGAAGTTTCCCAAAGGCACCACAGGCGCACAATTAGACGGCATCACGCGCGCAACCTTGTGGCACAACGACTTGGATTACGGCCACGGCACGGGACATGGAGTGGGAGCTTTTCTGAATGTGCATGAGGGGCCGAATGGCATCAGTAAACGAGTGAACCAGGTGCTGGAACCGGGCATGATTACCAGCATTGAGCCGGGATTTTATGAACCGGGTTGGGGGGGAATTCGGATTGAGAATTTGTATGTGGTGAAGGAAGTTTCCTCGGAAAAGACCGAGGCTGACCCACCGCCAACGCCGTGGTATTGCTTCGAGTCGTTAACCTATATTCCTTTTGAGGCGCGCCTGATCGATGTGAGTCGCTTGGATGCCCGTCAACGGGAATGGCTCGCTCGCTACTACCAAGCCATCCGCACGAAACTCTCACCCCATCTGGATGCTGAAACCCTGACCTGGTTAAACACGGCCTTAGACATCAACTTGCTCTAACCAGGGCAAAACGGAATTAGCGACGATCGCTGCTTGAGTGCGATCGCGCAGGTTGAGGCGAGTCAGAATGTGTGAAATATGGTTGCGCACCGTCCCTTCGGACAGGAATAAGGCTTGCGCAATTTCGCGATTGCTGGCTCCAGTGGCAATCAAGCGGAGAACTTCCCGTTCGCGGGTTGTGAGATCCGTGATTCCAGGTGGCAGTTCGTTTGGTTGCTCTCTACCAGCAACGGGGGTTGTTGCAATCAGTTTTTCTAAAATTCCGGGGCCAAACTGGGTATACCCCCGATGAATCGAGCGGATGACTTCGGCCAGTTCTTCCGATGGCGTATCTTTGAGCAAGTATCCTTTTGCGCCCGATCGCAACGCTTCCGTGACATACTTTGTGTCGTCAAACGTGGTTAAGACCAGGATTTTAATGTCGGGAAATTGCTGGCATAACCGCTGAGTTGCCGTAACTCCATCCATCACGGGCATTCGGATATCCATCAACACCACATCAGGCGGTTGCGATCGCGCGTAGAAAGACTCAATCAATTCCAAAGCCTGTTGCCCATTTCCAGCCTCGCCCATCACCTCTAAATCGGGTTTGATTTCTAGCAGGGTTTTTAAGCCGCGACGAACAATTTCCTGATCTTCAACTAAGAGTAGTTTAATCATTGAGGGTTTTATTAAATCTTCGATGCAGAGTTAAAGCTAGGATACCGTGCAGCGAAATCAGATCTGGTTTGGATTCACAAATCTCATATCATTTGTTCAATTAATCAATTTATTGGTAAAGAGGCTTTGATTAGACAACCGGCTCCGGGTTTGCTGGTAATTTCTAATTGGCCGCCCAGCGCTGAGACTCGCTCTTGCATTCCTTGGAGACCAAAACCGCTGGGGTTTTCATCTACTTGAAAGCCTTTGCCGTTATCTTGCAAAGTCAGGTGTAGCGCGTTGTTTACTTGTTGCAGTTGGATGGTGACAGCGCTGGCGTGGGCATGTTTACAAATGTTGGTTAAGCCTTCTTGCACAATGCGGTACAGGATAGTGTTGGCCTGATTGGAGAGGCAACTGTTTAGAGCAATGGCACAATCAGGTTGGATGCCCGTTGTGCGGTGAAACTCTTGTAACAGGAGGTCGATCGCCTCTGTCAATCCTTTGCCTTTTAACGGATCAAATCGCATGTCAGCCACTGATTGCCGCGTTGCCTGCAAGGCTTCGGAACCCAACTGCTTGGCCTCTACCAGAAACTCGTAGGCTTTTGCAGGATTATCTTTCCAAAGCGTAATTGCTGTTTCCATCTGGATGTTCAGGGCCACCAGCGCATGACCGAGTGAATCGTGAATATCGCGAGCGATGCGGTTGCGTTCTTCCAGGGTGGCCAGTTCTTCAATGCGTTGGTTCAGCGCTCGTTCTTGGGCCAGCGATCGCTCCAGTTCCACCTGCAACCGTCGCAACTGGAGTTGATTTTCTACCCGCACCAGAACTTCTTCTACTTGAAACGGCTTACTGATGTAATCCACGCCACCCGCGGTAAAGGCTTTGACTTTATCGAACACTTCGTTCAAAGCACTAATGAAAATCACAGGAATGTGTTTGGTATCTGGCTTGCTTTTGAGCTTTTGGCACACTTCATAGCCGTTCATTTCTGGCATGTTGATGTCTAGCAGAATTAAATCAGGAGCTTGTGCCTGAACTCCCATTAAAGCCGCTGAACCACTACGCACACTCCGAACGTCATACCCTTGGTCGGTCAACATGGCTGACAGCAAACGGAGGTTATCGGGTGTGTCATCCACCAGCAGAATGTCACCTTTGATGGGTTGGCTGGAAGTCATAAGGGATTCAAGAAGGTAGATTCTGAGACAGATTACGATCGCACTCTGGGATTATAACCTTCTATAAAAAATCTAACGGTTCTTCGCCTCCATAGTGACTTCCGAGACAATAGAAGAGGTTCCTGTTGCCCCCCCTTAACATTGCAAGCCAGAATGAATAAACACCCACTCCTCCGTACATCCGATTGGTCAAAAATTCAGCGCAGTTCCCGTTGGGTTTTACCTTTAGCGGTGGCAGTGGTGGCAGTCGGAGGTAGCATTGTCTATTTCTTCATTGATTCGAAAATTGGAGAAGCTCAGAAAACTCAGCACATTGATTATTTAGAAAACCTTAGGCAAGCTCAAGTTTTAGATACTCAAATTAATCAAAACGTGTTGCTGGAATACAGCCAGTTATCAAATCAAACTGATGCTGTTTCTTCTTCGATCGCGGCTTTGAATCAGGTTCACACTGACTTAAGAATACTTCCAGACTTTTTGAACCAGGTCGCCCAGGATCGGGTAAATCAACAATTGCAAACCTATCTTCAAACTTGGCAGCAAAAAGAATCGTTAATTAATCAATCTCAACAAAATACAGCTCAACGGAGCGTCCTCAACCAGCTTTTGGCCATTCCCGTCGATCGCCAAAGTATGGCATTATTGCAAGTCTATTCTGACCAAGCTAACGAGGCATTTGCCCGCGCCAATACTTACCGAACTGGGATTTATCTTTTATTTGTTGCTCTGCTTGCTGGACTTGCAGCCTTGATCATTCAGCAATTTCGCCAGACGGCGATCGCATTGCGCCAAAACGAGTCCAAGTTTAGGCACATTTTTGATAATTCCCAGGTGGGAATTTTCCGAATCCGCCTGGAAGACGGCATGGTCTTAGACGCAAACCAGCGCTTGATTGATGCCCTGGGCTACGACTCGGTGGCGGAAGTGGTAAATGTTAAACGCACGACAGATTTGTATCTAGATCCCGCTGATCGCCCACGTGTGCTGAACTTACTCAAAGTGCAGGGCGGTATTTACAACTATGAAACCCAATTTCGCCGAAAGGATGGTTCTGTATTCTGGGGCTTATTCTCCGCTCGCTTCAACCTGGATGACGATTGCATCGACGGAGTGATGACCGATATCAGCGATCGCAAGCGCATTGAAGAAGCCCTCAAAGCCTCTGAAGCGGAAATGCGGGCGTTAATCTCTGCCATGCCAGACACCATTATCGTGTATGACCGTCAAGGTCGATGTTTGAGTATTGCTCCCACCAGTCCAATTGACCAACTGGTGAAACCTGCCGCCGATCAAATTGACCGCACCCTTTACGAGGCGCTGCCGCCCGATCGAGCCGCTGCCCATCATCGCCACATTTTGCAAGTTCTGGAAACCCAGCAAACTCAGCTCACTGAGTACAGTTTGATGATTGCTAACCAGGAACGTTGGTTTGCCGCCAGCGTATCCCCCTTATCGGCGGATACGGTCTTGTGGGTGGCTCGCGACATCACCGATCGTAAACACACCGAAAAAGCCCTGCGCCAAAGTGAACGGACTAATCGTGCCCTGATTCATGCAATTCCCGATCTGTTGCTGCGACTCCGGGATGATGGCACCTATTTGGATGTGTTGAATCGAGGGCGAATTACCTTACTCTACTCAGATCGATTGGTGGTTGGGTCTAGCGTTTATGATTCACTCCCACTAGACCTGGCCGAAAAACGAATGTTTCATACTCATAAAGCCCTTGAGACAAAAGATTTGCAGATTTACGAGCAGCAACTCACCATCCAGGGACAGTCCCGCTATGAAGAAGTCCGAATTGCGGTGTGTGGTGAAAATGAAGTACTGGTGATGATGCGCGACATCACCGATCGCAAACAAGCTGAACTGGAACTGCAAAAAGCGGTAGCCGCCGCCGAATCTGCTAACCGTGCCAAGAGTATCTTCCTGGCTAATATGAGCCACGAGCTACGCACACCGCTGAATATCATTCTAGGATTTACTCAACTTTTAAGTCGTGGCGGTTTGCTCAATCCCCAACAACAGGATCAGGTCAACACGATTAACCGCAGCGGCGAACATCTCCTGACCTTGATTAACGATGTGCTGGAAATGTCAAAAATTGAGGCGGGTCGAGTCACCCTCAACGAATCTGAGTTTGACCTGCACGATCTGCTGGACTGGCTCTATCAAATGTTCCAGTTCAAAGCGCAATCGAAAGGGTTGCAACTGGCGATCGAGCAAAGCCCCGACTTGCCCGAATACATCCGCACAGATGAAAGCAAACTGCGGCAGGTGCTGGTCAACCTGGTGGGAAATGCTGTCAAATTTACCCAAAGTGGCTCAGTCACCTTGCGTGCCCGCGTTGCACCTCCCGACGCTGCCTTCTCTGCTTCCAACGGGGCTACTTCTTCCCTGCGAATTCAGTTTGAAGTGCAAGATACTGGCCCTGGCATTGCGGCAGATGATCTGGCGTTGTTGTTCAAACCGTTTGTGCAAACTGAGTCAGGTCATAAATCGCATGAGGGAACGGGGTTGGGACTGGTAATTAGCCAAAAGTTTGTGCAACTTATGGGTGGTGAAATTAGCGTCAGCAGTCGAGTAAACCAAGGGGCAACCTTCCGATTTTCAATTCAAACTGAAGTGGTGGAAACCGGAAGTTGGAAGGAAGTTCCTTTAACTCAGCAAGTGATTAGCCTGGAACCCGACCAACCTACCTACCGAATTTTGATCGTGGAGGACAAGCCAGAAAATCGCCAACTCCTGATGCAGTTGTTGGTGCCAGTTGGGTTTGAGGTGCAAGAAGCGACGAACGGCTTGGAGGCGATCGCCCAATGGGAAGCCTGGTCGCCTCACCTGATCTGGATGGATATCCGGATGCCAGTAATGGATGGTTATGAAGCAACCAAGCAGATTACTGCTGCCAGCACAGCGGCCAAACGAGAACCACCCATCATCATCGCCCTGACAGGCAGTGTCTTTGAAGAAGATCGCAAAATTGCGATGGAAATGGGCTGCCGTGATTTTGTCCGAAAGCCATTTCGCACGGAAGAGATTTTTGCCAAGATGACTGAGTTTTTGGGAGTCCGCTATATTTATGCCGATCAATCGCCCCTAGTTGCCTACAATGCCGATGTCCCGGAGGCGTTTACTTTGACGAGCGATCGTTTATCTGTGATGCCGCTAGATTGGATTACATCACTACATCAAGCTGCAACAAAAGTTAATGCAAAACTGGTGATGAGTTTGATTGAGCAAATACCAGAATCAAACTCATCGTTAAAAGGTGCGCTTACTCAATTGGTAGATGACTTTTGTTTCGAAGAAATTGTGGAATTGACACAATGCATTCTTCCACCTTAAACCAACGCTTTCTTCCAGTTTTCACCTTTACAAGTACACGCCCACGAGTCGCTTGAGGAGATGGAATGACAATTCCGTCACGACCGTTTGGAAGTGTGACTGGAGTACCTGGAAGAAGTGACATTGAAACCTCGTTAAGAGTACAAAAGAGAACTGCTTAGCAACCGCTTAGACTGATGACAACAACATCAGCATGACTGGTTAGCAATGCTGTAACCCAACAAGCAGTTAATATAAAGAAAACATAAAAGCATAATTAGTTTAACTTTTCCTTAGAATCCTTCACCTTCTTTACATATTTCTTTACGTTGGTCAGTTTAATTCATGTGACGGTTTACATCCTTAGATCGACGGTTTATCATGAGGCGATCCACAAAAAAGTATGAAGCATTAAAAATTAACAGAAAAGACATTATTTTACTGAACGCTTTTTATTTAACACTCTAAATGCGGGCCTATCGCTATCGAGAGGAATACATCGTGCAATTACTCCCCAAGCCAAAGAAACAGGGGTTTTCCTCACACCCAACTAACTTGAATCGCTCCGCCGAAGTTGAACCCCGATCTCAACCTTCGCCATCTGACCCGGAACTCCCCAACTCAGATGGTGGCGACTCGGAATCTTTTGATGTTACACCTGGAATTGAAAGAGTGCTGCGATCGGACGAGTTGGAGTTGGCTGCCCAACGAGTGGTGGTGTTGATTGACGGCTCAAATTTGTTTTATGCCGCGTCTTATCTAAACCTGGAAATTGACTACGTTAAGTTATTGCGGTGTTTGGTGAATCAGCGTCGTTTAGTGCGGGCGTATTTTTACACTGGAGTCGATCGCGCCAATGAAAAACAACAGGGATTTCTCCATTGGATGCGGCGCAATGGTTATCGCGTGGTTGCGAAAGATCTGATCCAGTTTCCAGATGGCTCTAAGAAGGCAAATGTGCAAGTTGAAATTGCTGTTGATATGATGACCCTGGCAGACTACTGCGATACGATGGTCTTGCTCAGCGGTGATGGCACTTTGGCCTATGCTGCCAACGCGATCGCATACCGAGGGGTGCAAATTGAGTTAGTCAGTTTGCGATCAATGACGAGTGATAGCTTGATTAATGTGGTTGACCGCTACACAGATTTGGATTCGTTGAAGCCTTACATTCAGCGATCGTAAGGATGAATAAACCAGTAGAGACCTTACATATCAGGTCTCTATCAGGTCTTGCGCCAGGTGAAGTAAAAAGTAGCTCCCTCACCTTCCTGCGATTCAACTCGAATAGTGCCGCCTTCGATTTCCACAATTTTTTTGACGATCGCAAGACCGATCCCCGTGCTTTCTTTGACATCTCTAGCTTGCAATGTTTGAAAAATGGTGAATATCTTGTCGTGATAATTAGGATGAATGCCAGGACCATCATCTGTTACAAAGAACTCGTAAAACTGATCTTGCTCACTGACTCCAACCTGAATGTGCCCCTCGGCGCGATGGTGATGGGAAATGGCATTGCCGATCAGGTTTGCGAACACTTGACGTAGCAATAATACCTTCGCTTTAAATGTGGGCAGGTTGGAGGCACATTCGACGATGAAGGTTGCTGGCGGATCTAAAGAATCCACAACCTCGTTAACTAGCGTTGCAACTGAAACCATTTCTTTAGAGGCATTTGTGCGTCCGATGCGGGAATATTCCAACAACCCATTGATCAGCGCTTCCATCCGATGCACTCGCCCCCGCAAAAGCTGCATTTGCTGCTGATTTTCTGCCGGAAGTTGATTGCCCAGATCTTCCTCAATCCACTCAGACAGGTTCGCGATCGCCCGTAATGGCGCTTTCAGATCGTGGGATGCCACATAGGCAAACTGTTCCAGTTCTCGATTGCGATCTTCCAACGTCACATTAGTTTGGGCCAGAATTGCGGAGATCCGGGATAGTTCATCGGCTCTTGACTGCAACTTTCCTTGAATTTGCTGAACTTCAGTCATGTCACGAATGATTGCAATTAGCCGGTGATCATCCAACTGCACATCACTCACAGACACCGAAACAGGGAAGGTTGAACGATCGCGGCGGACTCCCTGAGTTTGCCAAGTGTAACCCGTGAGAATTGCATCCTCCAAATGAACCTCAGTATCTTGAGGTGTAGGGGCTGCAAATAAAATATCTAAATCATGACCTAACACTTCACTGGACTGATACCCAAACAATACAGAAGCTGCGGGATTAAACCCTTCAATCTTGCCAAAATCATCCAAGATAACGACTCCATCCACCACATTGGCAATGATTGCATTCAACAACGAACGGCTTTCCTTCAGACGTTGCTCGCGATCGAACAGATCTTTGTCGAGCTTTGTAAAGAGATAAATTGCAGCCCAAGAACCCAGGGCACTGATAATGGCCGTAAACCATAAGGCTGCAGCGGTCGCTTCTTGAAGATTGGTGCGCTGCTCGATGTATAAGTTCAGCAGTTTTTGTTCTTCTTGTTGAAACAAATCGATCGCCGATCGCAGTTCGTCCATCACCAATTTGCTGCTTACAATCTGCCCCTCCAGTTCTAAAGCGCGACTACCTTGTGGTTGAACTGGTAGAGCATCCACAATTTGTCGCAGATTCACAATGTTCTGCCGACTTAAACGCTTTACTTCTTGTGCTTGCTGTTTTTGGGCAGGATGCTGTAGTTTGGTCAAGCGATCGAGGACTGGTTCTAATGACACTAACGCTTGAGAAAAAGGTTCTAAAAATTCTGGATTACGGGTAATTGCGTAACCTCGCACTCCAGTTTCTGCATTTAAGTTTTGCGCCAACACCTGATTGCTCGTCAGGATTCTGCTTTGAGAGTTCTCGATGTTGCGTCTGATGGCAATTAAAGCTTCTCGCGACCACACCCAAGAACCTAGGGTGATTAACAAACAAGCCGCTGGAATGGCGACCACCACCGCACCTTTATATCGCACTGGTAGCTTTGCCCAGGAAACCCGAATCGTTTTAAGTGGAGAACGATAAACAGAGTATCTTTTCACAACTCACGCTGAGCAATCTAAAACCGTATTCGTAAGTCAAACACTTGCTAGAAACTATAAACCTTTTACCCAATTGTAAAACTATATCTGAAGCAAGATTTTTTACTGATAACAGTTTGCCAAGTTGCTGAGTATGTCATTTATATCCTTACTCAGCAACCTGGCACGAAGGATGATAAATTAAATAGACTATAGGGTGAGTTTTCCCCTTAAGGATCATGGATTAAATAAAGTGGCATAGCCGTCTTGGCTGTGAGTGACAGGCAGGATGCCCATTCCACAGAATTTGCTACTTTATTTAATTCTCCCTCCTAAGCGAACGGACAAGTTACCCATCTCAAGAAATTGGATTAAACTCACCCCCCTTAAGCAATTTTTAGCGAACTTGAGCCATGCGTTCTTCGTGCTTGGCAATCGCCCAAACCGCATGAATGCTACCAGGAACCCAGCCCAGTAATGTCAAAACAATGTTGATCAACAGAGTAGTACTTACGCCGTAGGTCAGGAAAACTCCAACTGGAGGAATTAAAACACCAAGCAAGAAACGTACTAATGTCATAGCTTTAACCCGGTTATCAACTCTTTTGATAATCTCCATTATCGCCATCAGCGCTCAAGGTTCTCTCTGCCCTAAGGCATTAACGCTAACTCACTAAAGGGAGATTTTTAACAAGTAGAGATGTTTTGTGGTGTTTTAGGCGCGATCGATTTCTGCTCAAGCTTGAATTTCAGCTAACGTCTTCAATGCTTCGTCAATATGCCCTTTGAAATTGAATTGGGAGTTGAAGACTTTGCGCACAATTCCCTGTTTATCAATGACGTAGGTAACACGACCAGGCAGCAAACCTAATGTAGAGGGCACACCAAAGCGCTTTCGCACCTGGTTGCCTGTATCGCTCAACAACGTGAAGGGCAGCTGATGTTTCGCCGCAAATTTAGTATGCGAGTCAGTGGAATCTCCACTCACACCAATCACTTCGGCTCCAGCATCTTGAAACACTTGATAGCTATCTCGAAAAGCGCAGGATTCCGCTGTACAGCCAGGAGTGTCATCTTTGGGGTAAAAGTACAGCACGACTGCTTTTTTACCAACAAAATCTTCGAGGCGAATGGTTTCGCCAGTTTGGGAGGGCAGCGAAAAATTGGGAGCGATGTCGCCTTCTTTGATCGGGGAACTGACTGCCATGCGTCTTAGGAATGAGAATTAAATAAGATCGGTTTTTGTAGGATGTGTTAGGCGCTAGCCGTAACGCATCGCAAGCCCAGGAGTCGATGCGTTACGCTGCGC
>Ga0224722_1001316_pt1 | contig 13805 bp, 13 predicted proteins | sample Balambano_FR1_Me_FD_161646 | JGI IMG/M metagenome (GOLD analysis project Ga0224722, IMG submission 161646) | Freshwater sediment microbial communities from Lake Towuti, South Sulawesi, Indonesia - Balambano_FR1_MetaG | ecosystem: Environmental > Aquatic > Freshwater > Lake > Sediment | place... | reverse complement strand
CGGATGGTTGGGCCGTAGGCGGCGCAGTGGTAGTCGGCGCCGTGGTGGTCGGCTGGGGAGTGACCGTCACCGGGTCGGGGGTGGGCGGATCGGCAGAGGTCGAGCTTGCGGACCGCCGCGCCGGACGCCGCGCGGGTCCGGCCGCCGGTTCGCCAGCCGCTGCGCCAGCCGCAGCACCTTGCGCTTGCGGATCGGCGCGGGCCAGCAGCGCGCGGGCCGAAACCGGCGCATCGGCAAGCGTGACGGGGGTATCGGCGAGCTTGGGCACGCTGCGCCCGCCGATGGTCAGCGTGATAAGATCGGGCCTGCCGGTATTGATGCGCGGATCGATCGCATCGGGCGGCAGGGCAAAGCGTTCCCCCTTGACCAGTTCGCGTTCGAGCAGACGATCGCCGCCCTGCTCGAAAATCCGCACCCACACGTCCTCGACAGCGGTCAGGACCACCTCGCCGCCGGGATCGGGCGCGCCTGTTGCAGGCGGCGAGGTGCCTGCGGGCGCGGGCGACGCCGTCGCATCGGGCGGCACCAGCGAGGCAGGCTGGGAACCGGCGGCGAAATAGGCGTTGTAGAACGCGATCATGCCGATTGCCAGGATCAGCGCCGCGAACGCCCCCGCCCAAGCCAGCCCGGCCGAGGGCAGTTTGGCCGGATCGCCCGGTTCGAGCCCCGCCGCGGGCACGCTGCGGCGCATGGTGCCATCGGCAAGTTCCGCGCGCACGATCGCGGTGATCCGTTCATCGTCGAGCCGCACTGCCTTGGCATAGGTGCGCGAAAAGCCGATGGCGTAGGCGCGCGAGGGCAGGCTTTCGAAATCGCCCGCCTCGATCGCTTCGAGATGGCGCAGGGGAATCCGCGTTTCCGCAGCAATATGGGTCAGATCGAGCCCAAGTTCCTCGCGCGCTTGGCGCAGCAGCACGCCCGCGCCATCGGCCTCCGCGGACTCGTCGATCGTATCGCGCGCATCTCCGGCATCGCTAGTGTGTTCGCTGTCCATGACCCGATCCGCGCCTTCTATCGAGGCTGTCTGAAAAATTGAGCATCGAATGCTCTTGGCCACGGTTCACAGGTTGCGCGCGGCTGTGTCAAGCATTGAGGATGCAAGGCGACGCGATGGTCACACGGTCAACCGCAAGCATCAGTCCACTTCGATGTCGCGCGCCTCGGCCCATGCGGCCAGTTGGCCGCGCAGATCGCGCTGCGGATCGGCCAGCCACTGGGTCATCGCCGCCGACAATTCGCCCAGATCGACCTTGCGCACCAGTTCCTTGAGCGGGCCGACCGCGGCCGGCGTGATTGACAGGCGCCGGTATCCGATCCCCATCAGCGCAAGCGCCTCGAGCCGCCGCCCGCCCATCTCGCCGCACACTCCGATTTCCACCCCGCTCCCAACGCTGGTCTGCATCACCCGGCGCAGAAACCGCAGGATCGCGGGGCTGAGCCAATCGTAGCGTTCGGCGAGCTTGGGATTGGCACGGTCGGCGGCGAACAGGAACTGCGTGAGATCGTTGGTGCCGATCGACAGGAAGCTGAGCCGGGGCAGAAGCATGTCGAGCACCTCGGCAAGCGCGGGCACTTCGAGCATCGCGCCGAAATGGATGCGTTCGGGCAGCAGCTTCTTCTGGGTGCGCAGGAACGCCAGCTGTTCGTCGAACACCGCCTTGGCGGCGTCGAACTCCCAAGGTTCGCTCACCATCGGGAACATCACGTAAAGCGCGCGGCCCCCGGCCGCCTCCATCAGCGAGCGCGCCTGCACCTTCATCAGCCCTTCGCGTTCAAGCGCGAGGCGCAGCGCACGCCAGCCCATTGCCGGGTTTTCATCCTGTTCGGCGATCTCGCTGGCGAGGTAGGGCACCGATTTGTCGCCGCCGATATCGACCGTGCGGAAGATCACCGGCTTGTCGCCCGCCGCTTCGAGCACGTCGCGGTAGAGCCGGGTCTGGCGCTCGCGCTGCGGAAGCGTGGCGGACACCAGAAACTGGAACTCGGTACGGAACAACCCGACCCCGTCCGCGCCGGTCATGGCGAGCGCGCTCATGTCGTCGCGCAGCCCGGCGTTCATCATCACCTGTATGCGCGTGCCGCAGCGGGTGAAGGGTTCGACATCGCGCAGCGACGCATAGGCGGCCTGCTTTTCGCGCGACCGCGCAAACCGCGTCTGGAAGGCATCGGCGACCTGCGGCAGCGGGCGCACGATCGCACTGCCCGCGGTCGCATCGAGCAGGATTTCGTCGCCTTCGCGGATGGTGGTGCGCACCCCCCCGCCCTTGCCGTGGTTGACCCGCCCGATCACCGGCACGTTCATCGCCCGCGCGACGATCACCACATGCGAGGTGAGCGACCCTTCCTCGAGGATCACGCCCTTGAGCCGGCGGCGATCATATTCGAGCAGTTCGGCAGGCCCCAGGTTGCGGGCGATCAGGATGGTGTCACGGCGCAGGCCTTGTGAGGCAGCGGTGCCGACCTGCCCGGCGACCGTGCGCAGCAGCCGGTTGGCGAGATCTTCGAGATCGTGCATCCGGTCGGCCAGCAGCGGATCGTCGATCTCGCGCATCCGCATCCGGGTGTGCTGCTGCACCCGCTCGATCGCGGCTTCGGCGGTGAGGCCGGAATCGATCGCTTCGTTGATGCGCCGCGACCAGCCTTCGTCGTAGGCGAACATCTTGTAGGTTTCGAGCACCTCCTCATGCTCCCCGCCGACCCCGAATTCGGCCTGGCTGGCGAGCGTGTCGATCTGCTCGCGCATCCGGTCGAAAGCGCGGTAGACCCGCTGGCGTTCGGCCTCGATGTCGTCGGCCATCACCTGGGTAATCTCGACCCGGGGCTGGTGATAGACCGCGTGGCCCGCGCCCAGGCCCTTGACCAGCGTCAGCCCGCTCAACGTCTGCGGCCCGGTCTGCTCCTGCGTAAGCCCGCGCGCATCTTCCTCGTCGACCAGTTCGGCATTGGCGATCATCTCGCTCAGCACCATCGCGGTGGTCTGGAGCGCCTCGATCTCGACCTCTTCGTAACGCCGCGGCTCGACATGCTGGACGCACAGCACCCCGACTGCGCGTTCGCGGTAGACGATCGGCACCCCGGCGAAGGAGTGGAACTTCTCCTCCCCGGTTTCGGGGCGGTACTGGAAGTCAGGATGGGCCTTGGCCTCTGCGAGGTTGAGCGTTTCGACCTTGAGCGCGATCGCCCCGGTCAGCCCTTCGCCGATCGCCATCCGGGTGACGTGCACCGCGCTCTGGTTCAAGCCGCGCGTGGCGAAAAGTTCGAGCATGCCCTCGCGCAGAAGGTAGATTGAACACACCTCGCTCGACAGGCATTCGCCGATGATCTCGACCACCTGGTCGAGCTTGGCCTGCGCATGCAGGCGCGAGGCCATGACCTCGGTCAGGCGGGTGAGGATCTGGCGGGCGGAGGCGACGGCGCTCATAGCCATGCGGGCTTATTCATTCCGCACGGCAAATGCAAAAGCCGATCGCGGCGCGCGCCCCGATCAGTGACCGGCGATTTCCTCTTTCAATCGCAATTTCTGTCTTTTGAGGAGCTGGATCGTCGCGGTGTCGGGGGCTGGCCGGGCCAATTCGTCGCGCAGACGGGCGTCGATCCCGGCGTGCTTGCTGCGAAGGGCGTGGAGGTGGGAAGACACTGCGGTCGATGCCATATCGCGTTCTCCTGTTGTGCGGGGGGATGCCCCCGGAAAGGCGACTCGGCACTATGCGGCCGGGCCGCAGGTTCCAGTGAAACCACAAGCAGTCTGGCTTTGAAAGCCCTGACAGAACGTAAATCGGCGCAACCTGTCCCGCCCGCGATAAACCGTTGGCGGCGCGGCGCGCACGGCGCAGATGCAAAAACGCGCAGGGCATCTTACCGAATCGTCGGCTTAGGCGTAGCGCAGCGCAGCGCCAGGCAGCACGCGACGGCACGAAAGTGGGAAAAGACCAGGCATGACCGAGCAGGAGCTGCGCAAAATGCTCGAATTGCTGAGGACCGAGCACCGCGATCTTGACGCGGCAATCGCAGCCTTGACCGAGGCTGCGCGCCAGAACGCCAATGCCGACCAGCTCCAGATTGCACGCCTCAAAAAGCGCAAGCTCAGGCTCAAGGATCAAATCGCGATCATCGAAGACACACTGCTGCCCGACATCATCGCCTGAACCTGCCGCGATCGCGCCGTGTCGCCATGGTTAGCACGAAGTGAAATATGTTCCGTGCAGGGACGCAGCCAAAAATTGCTTGGAAAGTAACCATAGGCGAGTGGCGAAGCGCCGGATCGGGGCGTAATCTTGCGCCCATGATCGCCCGAACCTCAAGTCTTTCCCGCCCGATCGTCGAGGCACTCTACACCGAAGCGCTGGTGCTTGCCGACGAAGTGCGCGCGGTGTTCGCGCTCGGCACGCGCGAACCGCTGACGGGGGAAAGCGCCTTCATCCGGCTCGCGCTTTCGACCGAGGGGCTCAAGACCACCACCCGGATGATGCACATCCTCGCATGGCTGCTCAACCAGCGCGCCCTGTTTTCGGGCGATCTCAGCGAAAAGCAGGTCCGGCGGCACGGCGGCCTGCCGCCCGATCGCGGGTCGGACGCGGCCCAGCTGGCGCTGCTCGAACCCGAAACCCGCGAGCTGATCGCGGAGACCGAACGCCTGCACCGTCGGATCGCCCGGCTCGATGAGGCATGGCGTCAGCATTTCGAGATGAAGTCGCCCGCCCGCGCGTTTCAGGACCGCATCGGACGCGAGTTCGGGCGGCCAAGGTAGCGAACTGCCTGCCCCTGCTCTTCCCTGACCCAAGCGAACGGGGATCAATCATCACGCCGCCGCCAGCGCGGTGCGCCAGCGTGCCAGACGCTCGGCACGGCAGGCATCATCCATTTGCGGTTCAAAGCGGGACAGCCGCCCGCGCATTGCCTGTGCGGCAGCGGCAAGATCGCCGTAGAGGCCGGCACCGGTCGCCGCCAGCATTGCCGCGCCGAGCGCGGTGGTCTCGACAAACCCCGGCCGTTCGACCGTGACGCCCAGCATGTCGGCAAGGTCCTGCGCCATCCAGTTGTTGGCGGCCATCCCGCCATCGATCCGCAGGCTCTGCCACGGCGCGCCGTCCGCCGCGAATGCCGCGGCAAGATCGTGGGTCTGATGCGCCATCGCCTCGAGCGCCGCGCGCGCCAGCTGCGCCTTGCCGCTGGCAAAGCTGAGCCCGGCGATCACCCCGCGCGCCTCGGCCCGCCAGTGCGGCGCGCCCAGCCCGGCGAGCGCGGGGACGATCACCACCCCGCCGCTATCGGGGATCGAGCGCGCCAGTTCCTCGGTCTGGCTGGCAACCTCGACGATCCCTAGCGAATCGCGCAGCCATTGCACCAGGCTTCCCGCGACAAACACCGACCCTTCGATCGCATAGGTCCGTTCGCCGCCGATCTGGGTCAGGATCGTGCCGAGCAGGCGATTGCGCGAATGCGGGATCGTGCCCCCCTGATTGGTGAGCACGAAGGCACCGGTGCCATAGGTCGCCTTGGTCTGCCCCGGCGCGAGGCAGGCCTGCCCGATGGTCGCGGCCTGCTGATCGCCCGCGATGCCGGTGATCGGGATCGCGCGGCCGAACAGGCCCGGCTGCGTCGCCCCCAGCGCGCCGACATTATCGACCACGGCGGGGAGCGCGGACGGCGGCACCCCGAACAGATCGCACAGCCCCGCATCGAAGCCGCTCCCATCGAGTTCGAGCAGCAGGGTGCGGCTGGCATTGCTCGCATCGGTAAGATGCGCGCCGCCGGTCAGCTTGAAGATCAGCCAGCTATCGACCGTACCGAAGGCGAGCGTCCCGGTCTCCGCCGCGGCGCGCACCGCAGGCACATTGTCGAGCATCCAGCGCATCTTGGTGCCCGAGAAATAGGGATCGAGCAGCAAGCCGGTGCGGCGCTGGATGTCCGGCTCGTGCCCCGCATCGCGCAGCTTGGCACAGAAGGGCTCGGTGCGGCGGTCCTGCCATACGATCGCGCGGGTAAGCGATTCGCCGCTCGCCCTGTCCCACGCCACCACGGTCTCGCGCTGGTTGGTGATGCCAATGCCCGCGATCATCGCCGCCCCGCCCGCCTGCGGGATTACCTCGAGCGCGCATTGCAGCGTCATGTCCCAGATTTCGCGCGGATCGTGCTCGACCCAGCCGACTTGCGGATAATGCTGCGCCAGTTCGCGCTGCGCGCTCGCCACCAGCACCCCGTCGCGCGCGAACAGCATCGCGCGGGTCGAAGTGGTGCCTTCGTCCAGAACCAGAATGTAATCGCTCATCGATCCCCTCTTTCCTGCGCACCCCTAACCGTTGGTCGCGCGCGAAGTCGAGACACTACCCGCGCGAGCGGCCTCTCGACTTCGCCCGAAGCGAACGGCATGAAGGTCCCATGGTTGTCATTCCGCCCAAACCCTGGCCCACCGGGCTTGCCGAGGACATCGATCCGCTGGTGCGCCGCGTGCTTGCGCCCAACCCTTCGCCCTACACCTATACTGGCACCCAGACCTATGTGGTCGGCCTTGCCGAAGGCCCCGATTGCGCGGTGATCGATCCGGGGCCGAACGCGGCTGCCCACATCGAGGCGATCATCGCTGCGGTGGCGGGGCGCCGCGTGCTGGCGATCATGTGCACCCACACCCACCGCGACCATTCGCCCGCCGCCGCCCCTCTGGCAGAGCGCGCCGGCGCACCGGTGGTCGGCTGCGCGCCGCTGGTGCTGGCGAGCGATCTGCCGCGCGCCGATGAAGCCTTCGATCCGACCTATGCGCCCGACCGCGTGCTGGCAGATGGCGAGGGGATGCGCGGCACCGGCTGGACGCTCATTGCTGTGGCGACGCCGGGCCACACCTCGAACCATCTGTGCTTCGCGCTGGAAGAGTCGGGCGCGCTGTTCACCGGCGATCACGTGATGGGCTGGTCGACCAGCGTCGTCATCCCGCCCGATGGCGACATGGGCGATTACATGGCGAGCCTGGAAAAGCTGATGGCGCGCGAGGACAAGGTCTATCATTCGGCCCACGGCGCGGCGATCGACAAGCCCAAGCAGCTCGTGCGCGGCATGATCGGCCACCGCCGCCAGCGCGAGGCGCAGATCCTGCGCCTGCTGGGCGAGGCCGCGCGCCCCGTCAGCGGCTTCATCCCCGAGATGTACAAGGGCCTCGACCCGCGCCTGATCGGGGCCGCTGAGATGAGCGTGACGGCGCACCTGCTCGATCTCGAGAAGCGCGGCATGGCGGCGCGTGAGGGCGAGGTATGGCGGGTGGTCTGAACGCGGCCTGCCCCGCGGCGGTGCTTGCGGCCCGCGTGCTTTCGTGGTCAAACTTGGCGATACAGCGAAATGGGGGATCATCGCGTGTCAATAGCAGCAGGGGGCATCGCCGCCACGACGCACGATAGCGAGGCACGGTTCCACTTCCGCATCGCCTGCGCGATGGCGCTGGTGCTGGCTGCGGGCTTTGCGATCCAGTTCGCCGCCGGTCGGTCGAGCTTCTCCGCGCCGCCGCTGGTGCATGTCCACGCAGTGCTGTTCACTGGCTGGGTCGCAATCTACCTGCTCCAGAACTGGCTCGTGGCGAGCGGCGCGGCGGGGACGCATCGCAAGCTCGGCTGGATCGCCGCTGCGCTGGTGCCGGTGATGCTGTTGGTGGGGACAGCGACAACGGTCAATGCGGTGCAGATGGGCCGCGTGCCGTTCTTCTTCCTGCCGCAAATCTTCCTGATCTACGATCCGGCGACGCTACTGTGCTTTGCCGGACTGACCACACTTGCGATCATGAAACGGCGTCAGACCGATTGGCACCGCCGCCTGCACCTGTGCGCGATAGCCGCGATGCTGGGGCCGGGCTTCGGTCGTATCCTGCCGATGCCGCTGATGGGGCCTTACAGCTTCGAGATCGCGGCGCTGCTCGGGCTTGTCTTCCCGCTCTGGGCGATGGCGCGCGAAGTGCGCCGGGGCGAAGGCCTGCATCCGGCATGGGCCATCGGCGTGCCAGCGCTGCCGCTGACGCTGCTGGCCGGCTTCCTGCTGGGGCACTCGGCCCTGGGGGCGGGTCTTTACGCTGCCGCCGTCGCCGGGACGCCCGGTGCGGCGATCCCCGGCCTCGCCTACGGCCCGCCGCCGCCGGGGATGTAAGCGCGGCGCTTTTCACTCGATAATCGCGGGCCAGCGCCTATATCGGCCGCTCCTGAACCTTTGGGGATACGACCGATGAGCGTGCTGACCAAGAGCCCCACCGGCGCCGATCTGCTCGCCGAGATCGACCGGCTGCGCAAAGAGCGCAATGCGGTGATCCTCGCGCATTATTACCAGACCCCCGACATTCAGGACCTTGCCGACTTTGTCGGGGACTCGCTGGAGCTGAGCCGCAAGGCAGCGGCGACCGATGCTGACGTGATCGCCTTCTGCGGGGTCAAGTTCATGGCCGATACCGCCAAGATCCTCTCGCCCCAGAAAACTGTGATCCTGCCCGACATGGACGCCGGGTGCAGCCTCGAGGATTCCTGCCCGCCCGAGAAGTTCCGGGCCTTCCGCGAAGCGCATCCCGATCACATCGCGCTGACCTACATCAACTGCTCGACCGAGGTGAAAGCCTTGAGCGACGTTATCGTTACCAGCTCGAGCGCCGAGACCATTCTTGCCCAGATCCCGCCCGAACAGAAGATCATCTTCGGACCCGACCGGCATCTTGGCGGTTACCTCAGCCGCAAGTTCAACCGCGAGATGCTGTTGTGGCCTGGGGTGTGCATCGTCCACGAGGCGTTCAGCGAAACCGAGCTGCTGAAATTGAAGGCCCAGCACCCCGGCGCGCCGGTCGCCGCGCACCCCGAATGCCCGCCCGCGATCATCGACCATGCTGATTATGTCGGCTCGACCAGCGGCATCCTCAAATTCGCCAAGGAGTTCGACGGCGACACACTGATCGTCGCGACCGAGCCGCACATCATCCACCAGATGGAAAAAGCCCTGCCGCAAAAGACCTTCATCGGCGCGCCGGGGGCGGACGGGAACTGCAACTGCAACATCTGCCCCTATATGGCGCTCAACACGATGGAGAAGCTGTATGTTGCTTTGCGCGATCTGGAACCGCGGATCGAGATCGAGGAGGGGCTGCGGCTGAGAGCGAAGCGCAGCCTCGACCGGATGCTCGAGATGGCTAGCGGGACTGTCGGGATGGGGGATTTGGGGCAGGTGCGGCTGAGCGGGGATTGACAGTCTACGCCTTCGCCCTCGCCCTGCTCACCGCCAACGCCGCGCCCACCAGCACCATGCCGGCAATATCCAGCCCGCTCAGCACCTCGCCGAACGCCAGCCAGCCGTAGAGCGAGGCCACCGCCGGCTGGGTCAAGAGGGCGAGGCCAACCACCAGCGGCGGGAAGTATTTCAGCGCAAACACCATCAGCCCCTGCCCAATGAGCTGGCTGAGGACGAACAGCCCGATGATCGGCCCCCAGTCTCCCGGCCACACCGGCTCGCCCAGCGCCAGCGCGATGACCAGCAGCACCGGCGCGCCGAACAGGCTGACCCAGGCGAGCAGGCTCCATGATCCGAACTGCCCGCGCGCGCCCTGCAATGTCAGCAGGTAGACCGCATAGAGGAGCCCCGCCGCAAGCGAGAACAGGTCGCCCACCAGCGTCGCGTTCGAAATCTCGAGGCTGCGCCCCATCAGGATCGCCGCGCCGCCCAGCGCAAAGACGATCGCCAGCCATTCGAGCCGCCCCGGCAGCGTGCGCGCCGCCAGAAAGCCCCAGAACATCAGCACGATCGACCCGGCATTGCCGAACAGCGTCGCATTGCCGAGCCGGGTCATGCCGATGCCGATGTGCCAGCTCGCCAGATCGAGCGCGAAGGTTACCGCGCCCAGCGCCACCAGCCCCAGCGTTCTCGCCCCCATGCCCGTCATCCGCTGGCCGTTGGCGCGGGCGAGCAGCACCAGGAACGGCAGCGCCAGAAACAGCCGCCAGAACCCGGCGGCGACCGGGCCTGTATCTGCCACCCGCACGAACCACGGGCCGATGGCGAGCGCAACATTCCCACCGATCAGCGCGAGCAGCAGCAGCCATGCCGCCGGACGGGCAGGTTCGGGCACAGGTCTGGCGTTTGCGGCACCCTCATTTTCCATGCTTGCGCCCTAGCCCCGCAGCCCCCAAGTGCCTAACCCGAACATCACGTCCGAAGGAGGTTTCCCACACATGCACGATGCCCTGTTCCAGCCGCTCCAGATGGGCGCTCTCACGGCCCGCAACCGCATCCACATGGCTCCGCTCACCCGCGGGCGGGCGGCGGAACCGATGTTCGTGCCCAATGATCTGATGGCGACCTATTACCGCCAGCGCAGCGGTGCCGGGATGATCCTGACCGAGGCCACCGGGATCAGCCGCGAAGGCCTCGGCTGGCCGAGCGCGCCGGGCATCTGGAGCGACGAACAGGCGCAGGCGTGGAAGGCCACCACCAGCGCGGTGCACGAAGAAGGCGGGCTGATCGTGATGCAGCTGTGGCACATGGGGCGGCTGGTGCACCCCGTGTTCCTCGACGGGGCGGCCCCGGTTTCGGCGAGCGCCACGCAGGCCCCGGGCGAGGCCTGGACCCCGACCGGGCGACATCCCTATGCGCTGGCCCGCGAAATGACCCGCGAGGACATCGCGCGCACAATCGCCGATTACGCCCGCGCTGCCGAAAACGCCAAGGCAGCAGGGTTCGACGGGGTGCAGCTCCACGGCGCGAACGGCTATCTCGTCGACCAGTTCCTGCGCGACAACACCAATCTTCGCACCGACGAATATGGCGGATCGCCTGAAAACCGCACCCGCTTCATGCGCGAGGTGCTCGAGGCGCTGATCGCGGTGTGGGGCGCGGACCGAGTCGGCATCCGCCTTTCGCCCAATGGCGATTCGCAGGGCACCGACGACAGCAACCCGCCTGCGACCTTCGGCGCGGCTGCCCGAGTATGCGAGGAGTTGGGCCTCGCCTTCGTCGAACTGCGCGAACCCGGGCCGGACGGCACCTTCGGCCAGACCGACGTGCCCAAGCAGAGCCCGCTGATCCGCGAGATCTATTCGGGCGCGCTGATCCTCAATTCCGATTACGATGCCGCGCGCGCCGAAGCCGACATCGCCAGCGGCAGGTGCGACGCGGTGAGCTTTGGCCGCCCCTATATTTCCAATCCCGATCTCGACAAGCGGATCGCGGCCGGAGCCCACTGGAGCCCCAACAAGGACGTGCCCAAGAGCTGGTATTTCCCGATCCCGCAGGGCTACATCGATTATCCGACGCTGGCAGAGGAACAGGCCGAGGCGGCGGAGTAGGCTTGCCCTCCACTCCTCGGAGAAGGGCAAATCGGAAGCATCACTGCGAAGGCTCGGGTGCCGGGGCGGCGGGCGCGGCTTCGGCTGCTTCACCGGGGGCCGCCGCCCCGACCCCGTCGCCCGGCGTGACTTCGGGCTGTTCGGCATCGACTTCGGTGGCCGAGGGCCCCTGCCGCGGTGCCAGCGGGGCCTGCGAATCGAGCTGATCGAGCGGGATCATCGCATCGCTGATGGTGCCGCCGAGCACCTCGCCCGCAGCCCTTTCGCCCGCATCGGCAGGCGCGGCAGCGTCCTCGGTGCAGGCGGGCAGGAGAGCAAGAGCAATCACGGCAAGAACGGCGGCGCGGGTCATTGGCACGCCCTTCGCCCGGCCGGATCGAGCGCGTCAAGAAAATCATCGCTTCTGGCAATCAGTGCCTCGTCCCACTGCGCCGCCGACACGGCAAGACCCAGCCGCGCCATGCTGGTGACGCCATGTTCGGCGATGCCGCAGGGAACGATGCCGCCGAAGTGGCTGAGGTCGGGGTCGAGATTGACCGAAAAACCGTGCATCGTCACCCAGCGCCGCACCCGCACCCCGATCGCGCCGATCTTGGCCTCGCTGCCGTCGATGTCGCGGGTCCAGATCCCGACGCGGCCCTCGGCGCGCCAGCTTTCGACCCCGAAGGTGGCGAGCGCAGCGATCACCCAGCCCTCGATTGCATGGACGAAGCAGCGCACATCCTTGCCGCGGCGTGCAAGATCGAGCACCAGATAGCCGACCCGCTGTCCCGGGCCGTGATAGGTGTAGCGCCCGCCGCGACCGGCCTCGACCACCTCGAAGCGGGGATCGACCAGTTCGGCAGGATCGGCGCTGGTTCCGGCGGTATAGACCGGCGGGTGTTCGAGCAGCCAGATCAGCTCGGCTGCCGTGCCCACATGGACAGCCGCGTTGCGCGCCTCCATCGCCGCCAGCGCGGCGGCGTAGGGCACCAACGCGGTTTCGCGCTGCCACTCGATCGCGGGGATGGACACAGGTGCAGGAGCAATACTTGCCATGGCGCAGCGGTGGGGGCATTGAGCGGCGAGATCAAGGGGCGATTGCGCCGCCGCCACGCGCTGCGATGACGCGCCGCCAGCCAACAGGGACCGCGACACGAACATGGCAAACCGCAAGCTCGACATGGGCAAGGCATGGACCGAGGCGAGCGCGATGATCGCCAGCAATCGCGACACCATCGGCGCGATTGCCGGGCTGTTCTTCTTCCTGCCCTCGCTCGCTGCCGGGCTGCTGGCACCGGAGATCATCGAACCGGGCGAACCCCTGCCCGAGACCGGCGATCCGCAAGCCGCGTTCCAGGCCGCGATCGCGCAGATGTCGCAGGCCTATGCCGACAACTGGCTGTTGCTGCTGGCCATTTCGATCATGCAGTTCATCGGATCGCTGAGCCTGCTGGCGCTTTTGAGCGACCGCGCCCGCCCGACCGTGGGCGAGGCGCTGCGCAGCGGTGTGCGCAGCAGTCCGAGCTATTTCGGCGCGCAGCTGCTGAGCGCGCTCGCAGCCGGGGTGGTGGTGGGATTGCCGCTGGGGCTGCTGGCAGCCTTCGCGCCGCCCGCGATGGTGGCCATCGCGGTTCTGGTGCTGGCGCTGGTGGTGCTTTACATGTTCGTCAAGTTTTCGCTGGCCGCCCCGGTGATCGCGATCGACGGCGTGCGCAATCCGATCGCTGCGCTCAAGCGCTCGTGGCAACTGACCAAGGGCAATTCCTTCCGCATCGTCGCCTTCCTCGTGCTGCTGTTCCTGATTGTCGGGATCATCGCCACGCTGGTCTCGGGCATCGTCGCAGTCGCACTGGCGGCGCTGGGCGCGCAGATCGCGGCGATCGGAAACGGTGTGATCAATGCCGCAGTCAATACCATCACTGGGGTCGTCTTTCTTGTGGTGATCGCCGCTGTGCATCGCCAGCTGGCCGGGGCATCGCCCGAAGGCCTTGCTGCGACCTTCGAATAGCGGCGCGTCGGGGCGATGGCCGAAACCGATCCCGATCCCACCCGGATGGCCCCGAGCCTGCCCGCCACCGGCGCGATCACGCCGGGGCGCATGGCGCTGCTGTTCGTCGTGATGCTGGTGACGGCGGCGGGCAACACCGCGATGCAATCGGTGATGCCCTCGATCGGCACCGCGCTCAAGGTCGACGATGTGTGGATCAGCCTCGCCTATAGCTGGTCGGCGCTGTTGTGGGTGGTGTGCGCGCCGTTCTGGGCGCGGCGCTCCGACCGGCGCGGGCGCAAGGCGATGATGGCGCTGGGGCTGGCCGGGTTCATCATCTCCTTCGTGCTGTGCGGCGCGGCGCTGTTTGCCGGGCTTTCGGGCTGGCTGACCGCGTTCTGGACGCTGATCGCCTTTGCCGCGGCGCGCAGCCTTTACGGCGGGTTCGGCAGCGCCGCGCCCCCGGCGGTGCAGGCCTATGTCGCCTCGCGCACCCCGCGCAGCCAGCGCACCCGGGCGTTGTCGCTGATTGCGTCGAGCTTCGG
>Ga0224722_1001315_pt1 | contig 13819 bp, 13 predicted proteins | sample Balambano_FR1_Me_FD_161646 | JGI IMG/M metagenome (GOLD analysis project Ga0224722, IMG submission 161646) | Freshwater sediment microbial communities from Lake Towuti, South Sulawesi, Indonesia - Balambano_FR1_MetaG | ecosystem: Environmental > Aquatic > Freshwater > Lake > Sediment | place... | reverse complement strand
CCTTCCTAGCGACCTTCCTGGCGACCTTCCTGGCGACCTTCCTGGCGACCTTCCTGGCGACCTTCTTGACGACCTTCTTCCAAGATTTCTTGATAAATCACTGATTCCCGCATCAGATCTCTCCGCATTAATCGTCGAATCACAGCTTTGTCTAATGTTAACCCAGCTAAAATCTCAGTCGCAGCAGCGAGGTTACTTTGCTGCCGACGATCGCCCAACTCTTCGAGCTTTTGCACAACCGTTTGTAATACCAATGGGCGGTCGTTCGTTTGGCTGAGTACGGCGTAAGGCAACAGTCCAGGGAAACGCAGAAATAGTTCGGTTGGCTGTTCCCACAAGCGCACAACTTCAAATTCATGCCGCAAGCGATTTGCCGTGAACATTGTTTGGTAAACCAATGCGGAATCCGTGGATCGCAGGTAAACAACCACCTGTACCATGCGTTTGAGTGGAAAGCGGCGATACACTCGTAAGGCGTAATCTGCCATACGAAAGGGCATAGTTGAATCGGGATTGGTTTGAAATTCGCAATGAAGCACCACATCGTCTGATTGCAGCAGGATCAAAGCATCTGCTCGAATTGGCTCCAGGGAGAGTTCAGATGGACTGAGTTCAGTTAGCTCGATCGGTTCACCAATCAACCAGGTCGCAAAATCCTGTGAGTATTGCTCAATGAGGAATTTAGAAACGTTATCAAACATAGAGCAATTGTACCAGATCAAGCCTTTGCCTCTTTGCATTCAAACCAATTGAGCATAGATTGGATCAGGCAACCAATGGGAGATTGAATGGTTTTGCATTACGACGTGATTGTGTGTGGAGCGGGTCCGGCAGGGGCGATCGCGGCTGCCACCGCAGCCCAAGCTGGACTCAAAACGGCGTTAATCGAAAAGTATCCCTTACCCCGTCACAAAACCTGTGGAGGGGGAGTGCCCGTTGTACACAGTGCCCTTTACGATCTGGCTCCTGCTGCCTTTGTGGAGTGCAACGTGAAGTATATGCGCCACACTTGGAATTTTGCCGATCCCTACCTGGGGGCAATTAATCCCGATGGGGCTGAGAAATTGTCGATTTGGATGGTGCAGCGTCCGATTTTTGATGATGCGTTGGCCCAACGAGCCGCCAGTGTCGGAGCTGATTTGAAGGATGGGTTGATGGTGCGATCGCTGGAATTAGACGATCGCAAAATTACAGTCAAGGCGCAGGTTATCAAGCCTGATGGCGAACTCAACCGGGGCCAAGAGTTTGTTGCCACTGCTGATTATGTGATTGGAGCCGATGGGGCAAGTGGCGTGACGGCTAAAGCTGCCGGATTACGTAAAAAACGAACGATCGCTCTGGGGATGGAGTTGGAGTTGCCCTACGACTGGCGGATTGATCACCCTTGCCTCAAACCGGAGATCGCCCATTTAGAATATGGTGCGATTCCCCGTGGCTATGCCTGGATCTTTCCCAAAGCCAATCACTTGAACATTGGAGCAGGTGTCTTTAAGCCAACAGGAGAGGATGCCCGCCGCGATCGAGCACTGCCAGAGAAATTGCGTCAGGTGATTCTGAACTATCTCGATGCTTTACACTTGCCGCCCCCACCTGCCTCGCTGCCATTTCATGCTCATCCATTGCCCATCTGGAGCAGGAAAGAACCACTGCAATCCTCTGACGGGCGCATTTTGCTAGCGGGAGATGCGGCGGGATTGATCAATCCTTTTTTTGGAGATGGTATTCTCCATGCCATCAAAAGTGGCAGTATGGCTGCATGCTGCGTGGTAGAAGGGGCAACCCAGCACTATAGCGATCGACTCCATGCAGAATTTGCAGCTAGTTTTAATGCGGCTCGTCAGTTGGCGCAACTGTTTTATCGCTTCCCCCAAATTGGCTATACCTACGGCGTGAAGCATCCCAAAGCCAGTCGGATTGCCACTGAACTACTGACGGGCGAACTTGCCTACAATCACATCGTTGGACGTACCATGCGTCACATCATTGGAGCAATGCTCATGCCTGGAAAAGTTAGGCGTTCGCCGGTCTAAGTTTTGTGCTACGGTTCAATTTCGAACTTTACCCTCACTGCATTCATGGTCTTTCAGGCTGCGATCGCCCAACTCCTTCCTATCCTCAATGCCGTGCCCCTGCATGGCTCAGATCCCCTTCTAGCCACAGTTGCAACTGGAGTCAGTACAGATACTCGCACACTCCAACCGGGTGATATTTTTCTAGCATTACGAGGTGAAACTTTTGATGGGCATCAGTTTATCGAAACTGCCTTCGAAAAAGGCGCGATCGCGGCGGTTGTTGATTCAACCTTACAACCGGCTGATACTTCGCTTCCGCTGCTGCAAGTTGTCAACACGCTCAACGCCTATCAAGCGATCGCCCATTGGTGGCGCACCCAATTTGATATTCCCGTGATTGCAGTCACTGGTTCCGTTGGCAAAACCACCACCAAAGAACTGATTGCCGCTGTCCTATGCACTCTGTCTGGCTCCACCCAATCAATGACAGTCCTGAAAAGTCAGGCGAATTACAACAACGAAATTGGTGTACCCAAAACGTTGTTAGAACTAGGGCATGAGCATCAGTATGCGATCGTCGAAATGGGAATGCGGGGACGGGGAGAGATTGCCCTGCTGAGTCAAATTGCCCGTCCTGATATTGCTGTGATTACCAACGTGGGGACGGCTCACATCGGACGCTTGAGGTCAGAGGAGGCGATTGCTGAAGCAAAATGCGAACTCTTAGCCGAAATGCCAGCTCACAGCATCGCTATTCTCAATCATGAGAATCCTTTGCTGTTGCAAACTGCCCCAACCGTTTGGCAAGGCAAAACCCTCACCTTTGGCTTAACGGGAGGCGATGTGCAAGGCGAATTACTTGCCGCAAACACCTTACAAGTCGCAGAGTTGCAACTGCCCCTGCCCCTCCCTGGTCGTCACAATGCGCTGAATTATTTGGCGGCTTTAGCTGTGGCAAAAGTGCTGGGCTTAAGCTGGGAACCATTGGCGCAGGGATTGTCTATTGATTTACCCAGTGGACGCGCAAAACGGTACGAACTACCCAACGATGTGGTGATTTTAGATGAAACCTATAACGCTGGACTGGAATCGATGCTGGCAGCCTTGCATCTGCTGGCACAAACGCCCGGTCAGCGCCACATTGCCGTCTTGGGCACCATGAAAGAACTGGGAGAACGATCGCCCGAATTTCATCACAAGGTCGGTGCAATGGTTGCCCAACTGCAACTGGATTACCTGCTAATCCTGGCAGAAGACCCGGAAGCCAAGGCTTTGCAACAGGGCGCAGCGCGAATTCCGTCTGAATGCTTCACCCAGCATGGCGAGGTCACAACGCGGTTGCAAGAATTGGTGCAACCCGGCGATCGCATTTTGTTCAAAGCCTCTCGTTCCGTTGGTCTCGATCGTGTTGTCGAGCAGTTTCATCAGAACTATTCTTAAGGTATTCAGGTGCTGTAGTTCCTCTGTTTGTGATTTATGTCGGAGTCACAGTCTCTGGTATGGGTATCTTCGTGTTGGCGTAATTTTGCTGGAATTTCTATGGCAACGATGATTTGGATGGAAGACATCCGTAAAACTTACCGTCTGGGTGATTTAGCCGTTCCTGTTTTGAAAGGAATTAACTTATCGATCGAAGAAGGAGAATACGCTGCCATCATGGGCGTATCCGGCTCTGGCAAATCCACTTTGATGAACATCATCGGCTGTTTAGATCGTCCTTCTGAGGGGCACTACGTGTTGGAAGGCCGAAATTTGACCACGTTAGATAACGATGAATTGGCCTTTATCCGTAATCAGCGCATTGGCTTTGTGTTTCAACAATTTAACCTCTTACCGCGATCGACCGCTTTGGAAAACGTGATGCTGCCCATGGTGTACGCCAATGTGCCCAAAAAGAAACGCCGCACCCTGGCAATTGAAGCTCTCACCCGTGTTGGACTAGCCGATCGGCTCAACAATCGCCCCAATCAGCTTTCTGGCGGACAACAACAACGGGTTGCGATCGCCCGCGCGCTGGTTAATCGTCCTGCCCTCGTTTTAGCTGACGAACCCACTGGTGCATTGGACACAGAAACATCCCATGAAGTCATGAACTTGCTGACCGATCTCAATCATCAAGGCATCACGATCGTCATCGTCACTCACGAACCTGATGTCGCCGCTCAAACCCAACGCATTATTCGCGTTCAAGATGGATTAGTGGTCGGGTAACTCAACCACCTATTTGTTCTGTTCGAGAATGAACGGCGATCGCTCTAGCTGCCTGTGTGGGTTGTAAGCTTCATAAGCAACAAGCTCGATAGAAAGTGAACAAACGTTAGCAGTCCAAACCGAATTATGGCAGGTGAAATACTTGAGTAGCAGGGTCGAGCAAAAGCATTGAAATATTAAGCGAATTACAACATCAAGGATGTGAAGACGACCATGATCTATACTCATGTCCTGTTTCAAGGTGGGCGAGGAGTGCGAATTCCATTGGATGGTTGAGATGGACGATCGCGCCTATCTTCTATCCTTCGTTGATGAGTCGCAGGAGCTCGTCGGTGGAGATCTTGCCGCTGATGTCGGAGCCTTCTAGAAGGCTATCTGCCAGGTCGCGCTTGTGTTGGTGCAGGTCTACAATCTTTTCCTCGATCGTGTTCTTGGAGACGAGGCGATAAATTGTGACGGGGCGTTGTTGTCCAATGCGATGAGCGCGATCGCTGGCTTGGTCTTCTACGGCGGGGTTCCACCAAGGGTCCATGTGAATCACGTAATCGGCAGCCGTGAGATTGAGTCCAGTGCCTCCAGCTTTGAGGCTGATCAAAAAGACATCGCCTTCCCCCGCTTGAAAGGCATCGACTCGTTTTTTGCGTTCCTTCGCGGGTGTACTACCATCCAAATATTGATATGAAATTTTCTGTTGGTCGAGATAAGCACGAATCAGGTGCAGATGATCCACAAATTGACTAAACACTAACGCCTTATGTCGATTTTCTAAAAGCTCTGAAAGGACTTCACCAAAAAGTTGCAATTTAGAACTAGGGAGAATCATTTCTGGTTTTACCAGTTGTGTATTGCAGCAAGCACGGCGGAGTTTCATGATTTCTGCCAGCACTTGCAAATGTTTGGCTCCAGCGTTGAAATCGCTTTCAGTGAGTTTGGCGATCGCTTCTCGGCGTAGTGCTTCGTAGAATGCCATTTCCTCTTTGCTGAGTTCTACTTGCAAGAGAATTTCGGTGCGGGATGGCAATTCTTGTAATACCTGACTCTTGGTGCGGCGCAGGATGAACGGTTGAATTAGTTTTTTGAGTAGCAAGCGTGCCTGATTATCTTGATAGCGTTCGATCGGTGTAGCAAAGCGCTGGTTGAAGCTTTCCAGGGAGCCAAGCAGACCGGGATTGATGAAGCGAAACAGGTTCCATAGTTCGCCCAAATGGTTCTCGATCGGGGTGCCGGTGGTCAGGATTTTGAAGCCACTCTGGAGGTTCATGGCTGCCTGCGATCGCTTGGTAGCAAAGTTTTTGATGGATTGTGCCTCATCCAGGACGATCGTTTGCCACTGCACTTTTGCCAACATTTCGCCAACCTCTTCCTGTTGTAGTAAGCCATAGCTGCAAATCACCAGGTCAAACGGTTTTACGGCATCTAAGACCTTTTGGCGATTGGCGATCGTCCCTGTGCCAAACTGAATCACATTCAGGGTCGGGGCAAAGCGTTGAGCTTCGCTGATCCAGTTCATGCCAACTGATGTCGGTGCGACGACTAATGTGGGACCATCGGGAGCGCGGGTCAAAATCACGGCAAGCGCTTGTAGCGTTTTACCCAGCCCCATGTCATCGGCAAGGCAAGCACCCACGCCCCAATGCGCTAATCGGGCTAACCAGCGAAAGCCTTCTAGCTGGTAATCGCGCAACTCGGCTTGTAGGGTAGAGGGTAAAATCGGTTCAAAATTCTGAATTTCCTTTAATTTCTCGATGTGGGCTTTCCAGTATTTATCAGCTTTCAAATTTCCAACCTCATCCACCCAGTCTTCCAGCGCCACGGCTGCAAGGGGATGCATTCGGAGTGCTTTGCCCGACTTTTCGGAAAACTTTCGGAGTTCATCGAGTCGTTTCCGAAATTCCTGAGTCAGTGCCAGAAATTCGCCGTTACCGAGGGGAATGAAACGACTATTGGTTTGATTGAGCAAGTGCATGAGTTGCTGCATATCCATCACTTGCTGATCATCCAACCGGAGTTCGCCGCTGGTCGCAAACCAATCATTTTGACGTTGGATCTTGAGGCTAAAGTTTTGCAGTCCCAGTTGCCGACTAACTTTAAACTTTTCGCCCTGAGGATACTCCAGGATCACAGCATTGCCCAACTCTTGCAGTTCCAGAAGCAGTTCTAAGCAGATTTCCGGTTCTTCAATTATCCACTCTCCTTCCTGTTCCGGATTACTGACTAACGTGGGACAGGCGGCGATCGCGGCTTTTGCCAACTGCTTTTCTGCTTTCAAGTTGCGTGTCGTCTGAAACCGTTTGCCATCGAACTCGGCAATCACCGTTTCGCCCCCTACCCCAGGCCGATAGTAAGGCCCATTATCGTTAAACGGACGAGCCAGCACAGCCACCTTTAACCCGCTGCCAGCAGGTAGCAGGTGCACATGGGGTTTGGGGTTGGAGGGCACTTCTTCCGCATTGGCAACCCCACCGCCAATATCCGATTGCACCGTGACGACTCTAGCAACCGCATTAATGGCAGCTAACACCCGTTCTTTGGCGGCTTCCGGCACCTCCAGCTTGTTTTTGTCACCGAGTACAGCGGCAATGCGGCGATGCTCTTCAGTAATTTCGATCACCTTAATCCGGGTAGGCGTTTCTTTCGTCACAATGATGTCTTTTTTGTCCTTGGGTTGGGGCATGAGTTGCAACGTCAGGCGATCGCCCTTCACTCGCTTCACCAATAATTCCGGCTCCCCTTTTACTACTTCTACCCGGACGGTGGGCGTATCTTCCCAAAACACGTAGGGATGCCCTGCTAGAGCCGCGATCGCCCTATCGCTAAAAACATAATCGCTATGCCCGTAGTAATAATCGTAGGAATAGTTCGCCTTTAAATGGGTAATAACCTCTAGATCTTGAGGGAGCAAATAATCCAGTTCCCCAGCATCATTCTTCAGCCGTTTGAGTGCTACAGGGCGACCCTTACCCCACTCCCCTTTTGCCGTAATCGATTGCTCTCGCGGTTGTAATGTCCAGGCTTTAGAAGTCAGTGTCAGGAACCAAGCAAGCCGTTTTCCGGCAGCCGTTTTTGGCTTCGTTTCCGGCTCCTGATACAGATTTGTCAGTGCTGTCAGGCTGAGTTCCCAAGCCTCCTTGGATTGCACCAAATCCACTAAACTCCGCACTCCCTGCACTTGCCGAAAGGCTTCCGCCTCTTGACCAAACTGACTACGAGGTTTGAAACGTCCCAGCAATTCCGCTGCTTCCATTGCTAGCCAGTGATAGCCCACCGTTTTTGCCTGTCCATATAGCCACTCTAGCGCTTTCGGTAAACGGGATTTAGCTTGCTCTACATCCACCCAGTACAGGCAGAGGGCATGGAACAGCATTTCAAAAGTGCATTCACCCCGCTGCATGAAGGTTTGCACAAACCAATTGCGCTGTTCCAGATCGCCTTGCTGAATTTTGATGACACTACTGAAGGAGTCGTAAACTTCGCTTAACCAGGTTCTTGCTTGTTGCCCAGTTGTAGCATAGGTGCGGGCTTGGCTGAGGGATTCGGGTGTGTCTTGTTTGAGCAATGCCAGCACAAAGAATAGTCCACTGATGCCAGGAAGAAAGGCTTTTCGTTTATTGTTCGCTTTGCGATAGGTTTGCAGAGCCGCATTAAAATAGGCGATCGCTCGCTCATCTTCGCCCAACAAAAAGTAAATCCATCCTTGCAAATCCGCTGCATGAGCTTGATATTGGTCGGGAACCTGCGTGAGTTGCTGTTGTGCCGTCTGAAATTGTCCTTGCAGAAGCAGTTGTTCGATCCAGGCCAACCGCAGGGCGATCGGTGGATTTGCCGTTTCGTTTTCTTCCTGGATCAGCGTCAACACTTGACCCAGGGGCACGAGATCTTGCATGGCAATGTGCAAAATCCCAGTCAACCCTTGAGCATACAACTCAGTTGGTAATGTCCGCATCCATCCCGGATCAAAGGGATTGTTGCAAATGATGGGTAAAATCTCATGCAGTTCCACCCGTTGCCGCTGATACCCATACTTGGCGTAATCATCCAGCGTTTGCTGAATAAAGGGCAGATCATGGCGATACACGCCGATCCGCACTTCCCGAATAAGTTGCATCTCATTCGTAAACATTCGAGGGCCGTCGCGTCGCATTTGGGGAATTGCCATGTAAGTTTCAATCGCCTTGACGATCGCCTCAAATTGTCCTACTTCAAGCGTGTGGCGCGTCACAATTTCCGCGATCAGAGGATGACATTGCAGGTTTTGCCCATATTCTTGGAGGATCAATCCTTTTGTTAACAGGCGATCGAGATAGGGCTTCAGCGTCTGAACCACAAATGCCTTACCGCCTTTATCCTTCACGCCAATGTGGTTGATGCAGGGCACCAGCGCTGAGCGACTCACCTGGGTATAAATTACCGACATCAACTGCACAATCTGTTGTTGCACAGTTGGCAACTCGTGATATGCTGCCGTCAGCAATTGGCGTTGAAGCGCAATGTTAGTTTCAGGATTGGACATGGATTAGTAGATAGTTAGGGATGGCGTTCTGGTCTAGGGAGCTAATTCCATAAAGTCGCCACTTTACAAACATTCTTGGCGGAATGCTTGTGTCTCATCATACGGCACAGATTCAAATCGTTCTACTGCTGCTCGAGCCATTTCAGGATTGCTGTGTGACTGGTTGCCAAGCCTTTATAGACTAATGACTGCGGTGACATCGAGCGAATTGCGGCAATCAGTTGCGATCGATAAGCAGCATCCCGCTTCAACATCTGGCAATCGTGAAAATAGGTGCGAATTGTGAAAAGTGCCGCATCAACTTCAGGAAAGCCCCAAATCACCTGCCGTTCAACTCGTAAGTACAGCTGTGGTTCCGTCGGGTTAAAGTCGCGCCCAGTCCATTCCAACATCGAGATATTTAATGGTGGCTCAGGATGATGATTCAGTCGGGTATCCGTGCTTAATCCCCAGGCAAACCGGATCATTGGCGGGCGAGTGATCATTGTATGGACGATCGCGTCTCCGCGTCGGTTGAGTGCTTCCATGCCTGCCACTGGCTCATGTACTCGCGCAAACTCTCGTCCAACCTTTTCCTCGGCTGACCAATGATTGGGAAAACATAGGTGAATGGCACTCACCCAATGCCGCTCTTGCGCCCGACAGACGATCGTCAGATCTTCCTGTACCTGATTTGCCAAGGCATCCAGGGTAGAAATATAATCAATAGATTCTTTTTGAGTTTCAACTCGTTGCAGCTCAAATTCTTGATTAAATCTGAGTATTTCTTGAGTCAATTGACTTTGCAAAATTAAATCATTCGATTGTTGCTTCAATTGAAACCATTGAGGGTATTCTTGGGTCAGGCGGTTGGTTATAAATTGCGCGATCGTCCTTTCCAGTTCCTTTGAAAAATTGCTCGTCTGAAAATATTTACTCAATCGCTCTTTGCGTGCCAGTTGTTTCACCTGTCGGTAATGGGCAAACTGCTCATCAATCTGAAATACCTGTTGGTCTGACTCCTGATTCCCAAAATCGGTTCCAAATCTGACTAGCCCTGGCTTTACCTCATACCGTCCGTTTGTTAAGGGGAAATAACACGCCACGCGATCGAGTTTGTCAATCGTTTGTGCTTCCTCCAACAATGCCTCGATTGTCTGGTGCATTATCTGATTTCCGATTAGTGCTTACTCAAAGATGATACTGATGTTTTAGTGATCACAACGTATCTTAATGGTGAGCAAATGCGTCGTGTGTATTTGGATGAATTGGGAGAGGATGATTCCCAAAACCACTGGAAAGTCGTACCGTAACAAGGTTCTTTGCAAAGAGCTAGTTAAAACTGACAAATAGCTCTTGTCCATTTCATAGATAGTTGTCATTTGTTCAGACTTATTGTCGTGTATATCTTGAGCGGTTGAAGCTCTTCCTGGCAAGGATTTCAGCCCTTTAAATCCTCATTTTACTCTCCTCACTAATTTATTGCTAATTGCCTTTTCCCTAAAACCTCAAAAGTCCTGTTTGCTTTTCTTATGAATAGCCAGAGCCTTCCCCCTTGGCTGTAGGGCAGTTTTCTCAGATTGCTGCAGCCAACGGCTTGGAACAGGAGCAGTCAACTACCAAAGAGCGCATGATCCTTCTCTTCCATCAGGGCAATCAAGTCTTTCAGCGATCGCCCCAAGCGATCGAGTCGCCAGACCACCAACGCATCTCCCGGTCTTACATAGTCAAAGGCTTCTTTCAGCCCAGGGCGATCGGCTTTGGTGCCACTCATCTTGTCGGAGAAGATGCGATCGCACCCGGCTTGTTTGAGGGCATCAGGTTGCAAATTCAAATTCTGGTCATCGGTTGAGACCCGTTCGTACCCGATCAGCATAGTCATAAGTTCTAATGTACTGCAACTGTATCAGAACTCGTTAAACCTGACTCATTTTAAAACATAGATTTAGAGACAAGTTGATTTACAAATTTACAGGCTTAAATGCCAGAGTTGGAAAGAGCGATCGCGAATGTAAAAGAAACGACCGTTTAAGAGACAAGTGCAACTGGCACATACCAGCTAGAACTGTGGAGAGCGTGAGGTAGTTGACCAACCCCGCTTGAAGAACTAACATCGAAGGTAAGCACCGAATTCTGCTCTTGATTAGGAGCGACTATGATTAACCTCGAAATTACGAACGGACCTTGTTGTCTCGTAACAAAGCAGCGATGTTGGAGCAAGGCTCTCATCCTCGTCCTGAAGATGCAGTTACGCCGGAAGAGGAGTTAAAAGATCCCTTTGTGCTGGAATTTTTGGATCTGAAAGATGAATACTCGGAGAATGACCTGGAAGAAGCATTGATTCGCCATATTGAAAGCTTTCTCCTGGAATTGGGAGGCGATTTTGCATTTGTGGGTCGTCAGCGGCGGCTTCGGATTGGTGACCAGTGGTTTAGAGTCGATTTGTTATTTTTCCATCGTCGACTGCGGTGTCTTGTCATCATCGATCTAAAGCTGGGAGAGTTTACCTATGCTGATGCCGGACAAATGCACATGTACCTCAACTATGCTCGTGAGAATTAGACATATCCAGGGGAAAACCCGCCTGTGGGTTTGATTCTTTGCAACAAAAAGAATGAAGCAGTTGCCCATTATGCGTTGGAAGGGTTGTCTAACATTTTGGCAGTCGAGTATCAGACAACCCTGCCGGATGAAAAGTTATTAGCAACCGGGTTAGAGCGGACTCGAACTGTATTGGAAAGTCAGCGTATCGCCAAGCGAGAATTGTTGGAGAGCTAAAGCTTTGATCGCTTCATCAGTTCCCGATCGCCTAGTGACGCAGTGACTCAACCACAACAGCCGCAACAAACATACAGCCCAATACGATCGCGCTTCTTGCCAGCCAGGGACCAATCAACGTCAGAATGAGTGCGGCAATGTGCCCAAAACCAAACGTACCAAATAGGACAATGGCGATCCCAAAGCCCAACAAACCATAACCAAAGTGCTTGAGTAGCAAGCAAGTGAATCGAAAGAAATCGCTATGTTCCACAGCAATCATTTGAGATGTTTCCTTTCTAGTTTGAGTAGTCATGAGATTCCTCTCTAATTCCAGAATGATTGGGGGTTTTGGGCAGATGGATACTCGGGTAATGGAACATCTACTTTGGTTGATTGCATCAAAGCTGTCATAAAGATGGCAAAAACGATCGCTAGCAGAAATGTCGAAAGGTTCGCAGGCTCTGGTGTCTCTAAATCCTTCTCAAAATTACAGGAGAGGCATTGATAATGTCCTTCTCGGCGTTGAACTAAACTTTTGCGATTACAACCTGGACATTCTCCTAAGTACGGGTGTTTCATAATTATTGCCTCCGCTTACATTCTGAAGTGATGAAATGCGCGGATGTGTGACGGTTTGAGCGATCGTCACCATTTCTTTAAAAGGATCACTGATCAGTGGAATGCCCACTAGCCACAGATAAGTCCGTTCAGGCTTACCTCTGGCTGGTGGGCATCAAATTAGTGAGCATCAAGCAATGGGAGGTCAAGATGTTGAAGCTGTTCAACTCATTTTTGGATCGACTGGGAAGCCCTAAGGATCAAAAGAGCGAGAGTGTTGCGCTGACGGTGATTTACTGTATGTATCTATCGTTCGCAATGATGTTGCTGATTCTGGTCATGCCGCTGTGACCGATTGATTGGAATTGATGAATAAAGGCGTAGATTAGCGAATAACCTACGCCTTTACTTAGTTTTTATGCAATTGACGGTTTGAGTCCGTCTCCGAATTAGAGTTGTGTTTCGATCTACGTTCTGTTCGTTCGTCTACATCGTTTTGTTCCAGCGCAGCACCTTTAGGGCGGATAGGTACTCCGGCGTGTTCGTTCAGCAGTGCTTGCTGATCTTGATAAGATTCGCAGTTGGCTTGGCTCATCAATCCTCTATCGTCAGCGAGATCTTCATCCACTGCCTCGATTTTTGAACTTAACTCCTCGTTATCGATCGCCAGATCTAAAATTGCCTGTAAATCGTCGGCTTGTGCCTCGGTTAAGGTTGGTAGTGCCGCCAAGGTTTCATACATTTTCACGATTTGTTCCAGGCTCATAGTGGCGATTGCATGAAGCTGCTTGTGTTCCTTGACAAGTTCAGCAGGACTGGAGACTTTAATTAACCTTCTAAACAAACTACCCACAGAAAATTCTCCCTTACTGAATGGCAATGTTTTCTCAGTAGTATTCATGCGACTTGCATCATAAACGGCGATCCAGTGATAAAACCGAATCCTCAGTTGATGCAGTTTCAACATTGAGATGAGCATTCAACGGTTAGCAGCCTGGAAGTTAGAACGGTAGACTATACAAGCCGTTGAAGCTTGGGTGGCTGAGAGTGAATTTAGATCACGGGCAATGGTTCAACGATGGCTGCCATCATGGTGCCATCACTTGTCCAGTTTGAAACACTGCCAATCAACAAAATTTCCAATCCCTGGTTCAGGTAATTTTCAAAGTGCCGATGCAGCCCAGCGCTAGACCTGGCTTGAATCTGCTGCATTGACTGGAGGGTGCAAAGGTACACTTTAAGGAGCATGAAGGATGTGTGGATAACCTTCATTGGGGGGGAGTAAACTAGATTTTTCATGGTGAACGAAAACCCAGAATGGTGAGGTTTGGCTCCTCTGGTTACCAGACTCCGTTAGGTTAGATTTAGAACCTCAAGTGGCAAACACCTATCTGGAGGCTCAACTGGATCTCTCCAATTCTCTACGTGCAGAATGCCTGCAAATAGTGACCTCTTTGACGTTCGCAAGGAATTGTGCAGGTTTGGCGGTTCTTGTGACAGGTCAGGGCAGGAAAGTTGAACGCTATTTACAGGCTATGATGGGCGAGAAAAACTCGAATTCTACTAAATATGGAGAATTTGAGCTTTTCAACCAAACGTCGAACGGTAAAATACATTGTCAAGAACTTTGTATATATAGGGTTCTGATGAATTTTGGGTGCCAACTATGGACAACATCAATGGTTCTGTCTTTATAGCTATAGACAGGACTATTAGGACACAGCATCCTTCAGTACCGACTCCATTGCTTGCCGTAAAGACTCAAAGTTGGATAAACTTTGGCGAATGC
>Ga0224722_1001314_pt1 | contig 13822 bp, 12 predicted proteins | sample Balambano_FR1_Me_FD_161646 | JGI IMG/M metagenome (GOLD analysis project Ga0224722, IMG submission 161646) | Freshwater sediment microbial communities from Lake Towuti, South Sulawesi, Indonesia - Balambano_FR1_MetaG | ecosystem: Environmental > Aquatic > Freshwater > Lake > Sediment | place... | reverse complement strand
TTATCCTCCAGCTGGGCGATAGTGCGCGCGCCGATGATGAGCGAGGTCACGCCCGGTTTGCGCAGCAGCCAGTTGAGAGCAGCCTGTGCCGGTGAGACACCCCGCTGAGCAGCGATATCAACAAGCGCGTCAACAATGTCGAATGCCTGGCGCTCGCCGATCGCCATCGGCGGGTCTCCCTGTGGCGTCCAGCGCACGCCGCCCGGCAGGTCTTCACCGCGCCGGAACTTGCCGCTCAGGAAGCCAGCCGCCAGCGGGCTCCACACCAGGATGCCGACTTTCTGATCGACGCTGAGCGGTACAAGCTCGTTCTCAAGGTCACGGCCGACCAGCGAGTAATACACCTGCTGCGACACGTAACGCGACAGGTGCTCGCGTTCGCTGATCGCCAGCGCCTTCATCAGATGCCAGCCGCTGTGATTTGAACAGCCGATGTAGCGCACCTTGCCTTCGCGCACGAGATCGTCGAAGGCGCGCAGCGTCTCCTCCTGCGGGGCGAGTGCGTCGAAGCTGTGCGACTGGTACAGGTCGATCACATCGGTGCCCAGACGCTTCAGCGAACGCTCGCACGATTCGATGATGTGCGTCCGCGAAAGTCCGGCATCGTTGGGCGCGTCGCTCATCCGCATGAAGCATTTGGTCGCCAGCAGGAGTCGATCACGTTTGCCTTTGATGGCCTTGCCGAGAATCTCCTCGGAAATGCCATAGGAATAGACATCGGCCGTGTCAAACAGGTTGACGCCGGCATCCAGACATCGGTCGACGATTGACGTGGCTTCGTCCACGGCTGTCGTGCCGACGCGCTCGAAGCGGCCCGCTCCGCCGAAGGTCATCGTGCCCAGGGACAGCACCGACACACGCAGGCCAGACCCGCCCAGAAAACGCATTTCCATAATCATTCCCCCTTTTGCACGACGAAGAAGTTTACAGCCACACGTCCCGAAAGTCGTGCAGGAACTGCGCCATGGTGATGGGTGGGCGTCCCAGCAAGTCCGAAACGGTGCTGGTCAGCCCACCTGCGCGACCCAGCCGTGCCGTCGTGTAGATGCCAGTCATCACCAGCACAAAGCCCCAGTTCAGGCCTTCACTGCGCTTGCGCTGGATGAATCGGATGAGAGACGGGTTGGCATAGCGAATTTCGCGACCGAGTTCGTCCGACAGCATGCGCGCAACGGTGAAATAGTCCAGCGCCTCGCTTCCCGTGAGCGTGTATGCCCGGTTATCATGGCCGGGCTCTGTCAGCGTTTTCGCCGCGACAGCGCCAATATCGCGCACGTCAATGAAGCTGGTTTTTCCTTTGCCCGCAGGGACAAAGATTTCGTTTCGCGTGCGAATTTCGTCGCGGTGCTGCGTGCTCAGATTCTGCATGAAGAAGCTGGGGCGCAGGAACGTGTATGGGACGCCGCAGGTCAGCAGCAGCGACTCGATTTTGGCATGTGGAACGACCCTGTTTCTCTCGGCTCCCTGCAGCGAGAGGAACACGATTTGCCTGACACCGGCCTGTTTTGCGGCTTCAATCGTCGGTGCGATGACGGCAGGAGCCGAGATGTGCGGAGGCCGCATCAGAAAGAGCCGCGTGACACCCTCAAGCGCTTCCAGATACAGGCCCGGATCTTCAAACAGAAATGGGACATAGCGTTCGATATCGTCAGGTTTTGCCGGCGGTTCCTCATATTCCCACGGCGTCAGCGCAGCACGTATGAGCGCCTTTCCAGACAGCGCGCGGACGACTTCGCCGCCTACATTACCCAGCGCGCCAGTGACCAGCACCCGTTCAGTCATGGTCTGGTGTCTCCCAGACTTACCATGGCAGCGCACGCCCGTCCTGAAAGAAGCCGCCGGTCGGGCCATCGTCCGGCAGGTTGACCGCCCAGACGACACCGGCCGCTCCCTCGCTGACAGGTCGACCACCCTTTCCCATATCGGTATTCGTCCATCCCGGGCAGATCGCGTTGACCACAAATGGACGCCGCAGTTCCAGCGACAGCATTTTCGTCAGCGCGTTCAGCGCCGCCTTCGACACGTTGTAGGCCGGGGCTTCGACGCCCATCCCGGCGATCGAGCCGGCTTCGCTGGACACGTTGACGATCCGCGGGTGCGGGCTCTTTCGCAGCAGCGGCAGAAACGTCTGCACCAACCGCCACGGGGCAAGGGTATTCGTCTCAAAGGCTTCCAGCGCCTCGTCCAGACTGGCATTGGAAGGCCGCTGCCAGTCGTCATACAGGATGGCGGCGTTGTTCACCAGTGCATCCAGACGGCCGTAGTCAGCCTCGATGACCTGTGCCAGGCGGGCCGCATCGTCAGCAGAGCGCACGTCCAACTGCACCGGACGCGTCGTCAGGTCGTCGGCTGCCAGCATGCGAGATGCCGCAGCGCCTTTCGCCGCGTCTCGCGAGCCGAGCAGAACGATCCACCCCTGAGCCGCAAGCTGGCGGCAGACTTCCAGCCCGATGCCGCGATTCGCGCCTGTCACCAGCGCAACCCGCGACCCATTCCCTGCATCAACCATTATTCTTCGCTTTCTGCTCGCAAACCCTTTGCTGATGTCCGATACTATAACTGACCTGCGATTAAGGAAATGAACGTGGCATCAGAGCCGCCCTATCTCTACCTGACCACCATTGGCCGCAGAACCGGCCGCCAGCACACGATCGAAATCTGGTTTGTGGCGCATGCCGGCTGCTGGTACGTGATGTCGGGCGAGCCGGAGTCCTCGGACTGGGTGAAGAACCTGCGCGCCAACCCGGTGGTTTCGTGGCGGGTTGGCAGCCGCGATGCCCCGCAAATGCAAGGAACAGCGCGCATCGTGGGGCGCGAGGACGATCCTGCCGTGGCGCAGGCCGTCGAAGCGCTCATGCAGGCAAAATACAACTGGAACAGCGGCCTGATCGTTGAATTAAGGCCCGCTTAGCAATCCCCTTTGCAGGCGAATCTTCGGGTATAGTCTGGCCCGTCAACAGGACAACCATCGATGAAGTACTTCGGCTTTCTGGCGCGGTTCGTCGCCGTGCCCCTGGCGCTGCTGGGTGTGCTTGCCATTTTTGACGCAGCGCGGGGTAAACGCCTGCCAAAATCGTTCCGCGGCCTTTCGCCTGCAACTGCAATTACCGGCATGATCACCGTCGCTGTGGCTTATACCACGCCATGGGACAACTATCTGGTCAGGACCAAGGTGTGGTGGTACGACCGCAAGCTCGTCACCGGGCTGGTGCTCGGTTATGTGCCAATCGAGGAATACACGTTTTTTGTGGTACAGACCCTGCTGACCGGTTCGTGGCTGGTCACGCTTGCCAGACACCTGCCCGTCAACGCGAAGAAGCCAGCTCATCCGATCCTGATCCGCGCGGGAATGACATTTGCGCTCGGCGTGATCTGGGTGGGCAGCGTGTGGAATCTGTTCCGTGGTCCAAAGTCGCGCACATATCTGAGCCTGACGCTGGCATGGGCGCTGCTGCCGATCATGTTTCAGACGGCGTTTGGTGGCGACATCCTGTGGCAGCACCGGCGGCTGGTGGCGCTCGGCCTGATTCCGACGACGCTGTACCTCGGTGTGGCCGACTCGCTGGCGATCGACAGCGGAACGTGGACGATCAATCCCTCCAAAACAGTGAATATCAACATCGCCGGGCGGCTGCCGCTGGAAGAGGGTCTGTTTTTTCTGCTCACCAACACACTTGTCTCGATGGGCATGACGCTGGTACTGGCAAATGAGAGCCGCAGCCGCGTTCCCGGTTTCCTGCGCAGGTACCTGCCAAAGCTGAGAGACTGACCGCGATGGATGACCGCATCGACATTCGTGCGCTGAGACTGCGCTGCATCATCGGCTTCAACCCGGAAGAACGTCGCAACCGGCAGGATGTCATCATCCACATGACGCTTTTCACCGATCTGCGCAAAGGGGGAACATCCGACCTGCCCGATGACATTCTGAACTATCGGACGGTCAACAAGGCAGTGATCGCCCACGTCGAAGCGTCGACCTATAACACGGTCGAGGCGCTGGCAACAAGCATCGCCCGGATTGCAGTCGTCGATTGTGGCGTGTCGAAGATTCAGGTGACGGTGGAAAAGCCGGGCGCGCTGCGTTTCACGGATTCGGTCGGCGTGACGATCACCCGAACGGCAGACGATTTCGCCTGATACGGTCAGACCAGTGCGATGCTGACATCGATAATGCCCTGGTTGGCACGAGCCGGGTCTGCCGATGTGACCTGCAGCACGTAGACGCCTGATACGGGCACGACGAAGCTCTGGATGGCGGGCATCCGTTCGCCAGGCTGCGGGTCATCGCTGCCGGCCAGCGCCGTCTGGCCATCTGGCCCGAGCAGCAGCAGCAGCGGGTCGGCAGGGCCAGAATCTGCGCTGATATTCACGACCTGGCCGGCGCTGAGCTGGAGCGCGATCTGTGCGGTCTGTCGCGGCTGAAGATTGACCTGCAGCGTTCCGCCGGGGGCAACCTGCTGCGGCGGAAGAATCATCCCGCTGTTCAGGGTGATGAACTGCTGGAAATCGGGCAGCGCATTGCTGATGCTGCCCGTCCACTCATACACATTGCCGCGATTGAGATACGCCAGTTCAAAGCGCGGCTGAAGGCTGACGACCGTTGAGAAATCATTGAGGGCTGCCTCGAAGTCGCTCAGCTCCACATAGGCGCGGCCGCGGTCGTAATAGGCATCATAGTAGTACGCGTCGATCTGCACAGCAGCGGTGAAATCGGCAATCGCTTCGCGGGTAGAGCCATCATAGAACAGGCCGAGGCCGCGGAAGTAGAGCGAACGCGCATCGTTGGGCTGAAGCTGGATGGCACGGTCGAGCGCGATGAGGCCGTTGATAATGTCGTCGGTCTGTACATACGTCGAACCGATAATCGAGAAAATGGCGCCATTGCTGCTGTCGAGGTTGATCGCCTGCTGAAAGTCGGCCGGTGGCGTGAGCCGGTCGCCAAGATACTGATTGGACGATCCGCGCATCAGATAGGCAAACGCGTTGGCAGGATCAAGCTGAAGAAGCTGTTCGGCTTCCATCAGCACTGCTTCGTCGTTTGCCAGCGCCCAGTTGAGCAGCAGATGGGCCATTCGCAGGCCGATGTCTGCGGGCGACCGCGTGATCGTCTGTTCGTACTGGCCGAGCGCCTGGCGCATGATCTCAGGCGCATAATCTTTCAGGCGGCCTGCGTCAGCCGCTGCAATGGAGTAGTTGCGCGCCAGCAGACTGGCTTCGATACGTCCGAGCAGAGCAGTGGGGTTGGACGGGTCACTCAGCAGAATACAGGTGTATGAGGCAAGCGCCCCGGCATAATCGGCCAACTGCTTCTGCGCCGACGCCTGCGACAGGTAATCCGTGCCACTGCACCCTGTCTGCCCGGAAACCGGCAGCGCTGCTGCTGCCACTGCTCCCAGAACTGCTAACCACCGAAGCCGCATCTGACCGTCCAGTACAATGCCAACCGGTGCGGGTTCAAAAAATTCGTAAACCCTACACAAAGCATTGTACCGGACGATTACGAATTGAGAAGTTTAGAGTTCCTTAAGGATTGACAACGGAAACGGTGATGTCGCCGTTGGCTGCACGCCAGGGTTCGGCGGCAGTCACCACAATCAGATACGTTCCGGCAGACTCAGCCGTGAACGCAATCAGCGGGTCGCGCCGGCCAATGGTCGGGTCGTCGCTGCCCGCCAGAGCTGCGTTATCCGGCCCGATCAGCAGCGCCAGCGCGTCCAGCGGGCCCTGGGTCGTCGCGCTGATCTCAACGCTTTCTCCAGCGTCGAGCTCCAGTTCAAGCGGCGCAGCCTGTTCCGGCTCAACTGTGACAGTCAGGGTCTCACCAGGCTCGATTGCGGTCGGTTCGGTGTAATCCTCTGCGTACAGCCGGACGAAATTGGCGAAATCGCCGGTCGCCGCTTCAAGCTGACCATCCTGCTCATAGAGTGCGCCGCGGCGGATGTACGACAGTCGGAAATTGGGATTGATTTCAATGACCCGCGTGAAGTCCTCCAGCGCCTGCGTTCGGTCTTCCATGGCCATGTGCGTCATGGCACGATCAAAGTAAGCGTCGTAGTAGAAGCCGTCGAGCGTCACTGCCTCGTCAAACTCCGGAATCGCGTCCTGAAAATAGCCGTCATCGTAGTAGGCAAGCCCACGGAAGTAGTAGGGCCGAGGGTTCAGCGGGTCGAGCGAAATGGCACGGTCGAGCGCAAGGAAACCGTTCATCGAATCACTGGTCTGTACAAATGTCGAACCGATGATCGAATAGATTTCGGGATTTTCACCGCCGAGGTTCAGGGCCTGCTGGAAGTCTGCCAGGGGCGTCAGCCGGTCTCCTGCATACTGCAATGACGACCCGCGCATCAGATACGCGAAGGCGTTGTTCGGGTCAAGCTCGATCAGCGCATCGGCTGCTGGGATGACCGCTTCGTCGTCGCCTTTCGCCCAGTTGATGAGGATCTCGAACATGCGTGGGTTGATGAACGCCGGGTCGGCTTCGATATCGGCCGCGTAACGAGTCAGGCGCGCATCGAGCAGAATCGGAATGAAGGTGCGGAGCAGGTTGACATCTGTCACGGCGCGGCTGTAAGCGCCGTAAATCACAGCCGACTCCATGCGGTCGACGAGCGCCTCGTAATTGCCCGGCCGCAAAATCAGGTTACAGGTGAAGGCGTCGATCGCAGCGACATAATCGCCTTCGCGAATGAAGCCGCGTCCTTCGCCCAGATAATCGCGGTTCTCGTCACAGACTGAGGTCTGTGCTGAAGCGCCGATGCTGCCGAGCATGACGCTCAGCAGGCAGATTCCAAAACCCTTTCGCCAGCCTGACTGTCGCATTCCGATCATCCCCACTGTTCTCCGGTACCCGCGTTGTCGATGATGCCTGTGGCATTGAAGCTAGTCGCCACAGCGGCTCAGAAAGTGTCGAACCGGGTTGAAGCATATGGAGATTATATCGTCGTCATGCCTGTGGCAATATTACACGGAGCTTAACATAGATCTCCTGACCAAAGCGCTTTCCGTCGGGCGTGAGCGCCTGCCAGGTGGATTTGTGGACGCCGGGTGAAGGGGGTACCGTCATCTCCAGCACGATCTGCACCTCTTCGCCGGGTTTGGCGGGCGGCAGATTGATCGTGAAGACACTTGCCAGATTGGCATTGCCGAGGTGCGAGAAGCGGTAGCCCTGCCCCCAGGTGGTGGCCCCGGTGTTGCGAACTCTCCAGATTTTGGTGAAGCGGCTGCCGACGCCCAGCCGCGTGTCGTCGGGCACAGTCACATCTTCAACGAACGCCAGGTTGTTGGTGCCGGGCTGCACTGGAAGGGGCACATTCGGAGACGGTTTCGGCGTCGAGACCGTCGGCGCAGCCGCGTTGATCTGCGTTGAGACGGACGTCCCGAAAAGCGTGCCATCGGGCGCCTTGGCTTTCCACTGAGAGCGGTAGCTGCCAGGCGTCGAAGGCGCGGTCATCGATACGGTCACGCTGCCGTCCTGGCCGGGTTTCAGCGCAGGCAGGGGGACTTCGTTCTGATCGCCCAGATTGAAGCCCTTTTCGAACACCAGGCGGTAGCCCGGCCCCCAGTCCGTCGTGCCACTGTTGCGAATCGTCCAGCTCTTGGAAAACTTCTGCCCGGTTGTGAAGGTCGTCCCGTCGAGAGGGTCGCCATCGGCCAGATAACGCAGATCATCCACCGGCTTCGGCGGGTTGACGACGACAGCACCCGGCCGATCGAGGTATGGCGTCGGGTCGATCACATCATTGCGATAATTCAGCACCTTGCCATCTGGCGTGACAAACTTCGAGAGCCCGGCGGCCGTCGCGCCGATCTTTTTGAGCGTCAGGTGAAGGTGAGAGCCCTGCGACAATCCCGTATTGTCGGCCAGCCCAATGTTATCCCCTGCCTTGACCATGTCGCCCACTTTGAGGCCATCGCGCACCGAGAGCAGATGCGCATAAATGGTCTGATAGACGCCATCATCCGGGGTATTGTGCTGAATGCGAAGGTACGTCCCGTAGTTCCTGTTGAAATCGCTCGGCGGGGCATTGACCACGATCTGGGTCACACGGCCGTCTGCCGCCGCAACCACCGGCGTTCGCACCGGCGCGAAGAAATCGATGCCTTCGTGGCCGGGCAGGCCGAACTGACTGTAGAACTCAGGGCGCGCCCCAAAGGGCTGTGTGATCGTCTGGGGGACGCCGCGCACGGGCCAGATCAGTCGGAAAGGCATGGTCGATTCCTCACGTGGTTGGGAAAGTCTGCTGCGAATGAGAACGTCACTGAGGGCTTCTGCACCGCTCTGACGCAGGCTGTCCAGCAGCGCCGGCTTGTCCTGCAGACGCAGATCATCGCCCTCAAATCGGTAAAGACATACCCCGTGGACGTACTGATCGCCCGGGCTTTCATTCCAGCGCCGGACATAGTCGTACATGTCGCGAATCCAGCCGGAAGCATCTGCATCCCAGCCGATGCGCGTCTGGCCGCTGCCGCGCAGATACAGGTGATTGGTCTCGGTGACGATCAGAGGCGTATTGCGAAAGCGTGGAAACTCGTCATGGAGCACATCGGCCAGCGGTTCCCACATCCGAAAAGCGCGAAACTGCCACAACATGGGGTGGTCAGTGAACCGCATATCGCTCGAGGGCGGCTGATCGCTGCCGTACGCATACCCGTGCAGGGCGAAAAAGTCTGCACCGAACAGCCGGCTGACCATCTGCCGGAAATAGCCGCGCGGCTCACCGCTTTCGGCGTTGGTGGGATCGACGGCCGCCGGGCTGAGCCGGACCGTACGCGGCACGAGCTGCCACACGCGGTTGAAGGCATCAGCAGCGTCATCCGCCGTGATCGGAATGTGCGGCGCAGGGCGCTCAGCCGGGCGGTTCGGCTCGTTGGCGATGATGTGTCCCCACACCCCTCGGCTGCGAAGAATGCTGTCTGCACACCAGCGGGCAAACGCATCGTACTGTTCACGTGGAGGCAGTGTGCCACCGCCACCGGGCTCGCTGGAGGCATAGCTCAGGTTCCAGCGCACCAGCACCCGGATGCCCGCGGCTTGGTGCACGCTGAAATCGACCGGCTTCGGCGTTTGCAGGCCCTGATCTGCATACACGGTCTCGACCGCCCAGCCGCGCACACCGTTGGCGAGCATCCACGCGGCTGCGCCTTCGCCATGCAGGCCGCGCAGTTCGTGATCCGGGAAGAATGGAGGCAGCATCGGATCATCCCCTGTTTGCTGCCTCCATTTTATGTCGGATTGCAGGAACGTGCAGGGTGTCAGACCGCCTTGTCAGAGATGGCCTTCATCCAGGGAATGTGCTCTTCGTAATGACCAAACGTGTTCCCGACGATCGTCCAGGCGATCCAGTCCTGATGCGTTGAGCCGGGCGACCAGCGGCTGACAGGCGACTTCAGGTCATCGTCGCTCAGTTTCGCAATTTCGTTCAGCATCAGGGTATGCGCTACTTCGAGGCGCGCCAGCGTGCCCGCACGGTCGTAGCGTTTGGCACGGGCATTCTGACGCATGATCTCATTCTTCTCGTCATAGCCATCCATCGCCCACTGCTCAGGCGTCAGGCCCATCGCATCGAGGCGCGATTCGCCCTGCAGCAGGGCCGCCACGCCGATTTCCCAGTCGGCCAGGTGCAGCAGATGATCCTGCACCGTCCAGCCGGACGCGTCCGTCGGGCCGCTGAACTGGACATCGCTCAGACCGGCGATATACGACTGAAGCTCATCCCACCCTTTGGCAATAAATCGATCCAGATTTTCACGGCTGACTTCCGGCTGCTGGTCGGTCATGATCGATCCTGTTCAGCTTGGCGACGAATACCTGTGAATGTCACTTTCTCAGGCGAGTGTGAACAATAAAAAACGAGCGCAGTCAGTTGCCCGATCTGCGCCCGCTGGTTCTGATCTGCTTTCGCCTACTCGACCTGAACCTTGACCTTGGCCGGGCCGGTGGTGGACGGATGTTCGGCGTCCACGGCCGATACCGTCGTGCCGCGCTGCGCTTTCATCTTCTCGTCGATATCCTTGCTGGCCTTATCGATCGCTTCGATCGCAGCGTCGACGAGCACCTTCAGGCCGGCGGCAAATTCCTTGCCAGCGACCTTGGCGTTTTCCTTGAAGCCTTCCGGCAGCAGCGCCTCAAGGGCCTTCACGCTGGCTTCCACTGCCTTCGTTTCGTGGTCAACAAATTCGCCAAAGGCATCCTTCACCTTTGCCTGTTCGTCGGTGCTGTTCACATTCGGGTTTTCAGTCACGATTCTGATTCTCCTGCCCTCTGATGCTTCCGTACATTTCCCAATACGATGCGTTCTGCGAAAAGTTGCAAAACCACTCAGCGCGTCTGGGCATCCATGACGGCGACAGCAGTCATGGCGACGATCGCTTCGACATCATCGCCGGCCTGCAGCACATGGATCGGCGCGCCGACGCCGAGAAGGATCGGCCCGATCGTCTCTGCATTGCCGAGCCGTGACAGCAGCTTGTATGAGACGTTGGCAGAGGCCAGGTCAGGAAACACGAGCACGTTGGCGTCGGTGACGCGGCTGAACGGATAGCGTGACTCGATCAGTTCTGGCACAACGGCGACATCTGCCTGCATTTCCCCGTCAATCTCGATGTCGGGGCGCCTCTGGCGCACGCGTTCGACCGCATCGCGCACTTTCTGAGACAGCGCGTGCGGCGTGCTGCCAAAGTTCGAGAATGACAGCATGGCCACTTTCGGCTCGATTTCCAGCGTGCGCGCAAAATCCGCCGCGAGGATAGCGATTTCGCACAGCGTGGCTGCATCGGGCTCGATGTTGACCGTCGCGTCAGTGAACAGGTAGACCCGCCCCTTCACAATCACAATGTACACGCCGCTGGCGCGCTGGGCGCCGGGCCGCGTATGGAACATCTGCAGCGCCGGGCGCACCACATCCGGGTACTCATAGGTAATGCCGCTCAGGAACGCGTCCGCATCACTCAGATGCAGCATCATCGGCCCGAAGATGTTGCGGTCGCGCAGCATCGCACGGGCCCGCGAGATGGTCACGCCGCGGCGCTGGCGCATTTCGTGCAGCGGAATCAGGTAGCGGTCGCGCCACTTGTCGTCATAGGGATCGATGATCTCCGGCGGCGGGCTGAAACGCAGGCCAAGCTGTTCGATGCGCCCCTCGATCCGGTCGCGGCGGCCCAGCAGAATCGGCGTGGCCAGCCCTTCATCCTGTACCAGCGACGCGGCACGCAGCACCTTTGGTTCCTCACCTTCGGCATAGACGACCCGTTTGCGCGGCCCGTTGCGTGCCTTGTTGATGATGCGGTTGCGCACAAGCTGGCCTACACCCTGCCGGCTGATCAGCTCATCGCGATAGGCTTCAAGATCAATCTGACGGCGGGCGGCACCACTCTGCATCGCCGCTTCGGCCACGGCCGGCGCAACAAAGCGCAGGACGCGCGGGTCCAGCGGCTTGGGAATCAGATAGTCGCGGCCGAAGCGCAGCGCTTGCAAACCATAGGCCGAAAGCACACTGTCCGGCACATCCTCGTGCGCCAGCTTCGCCAGCGCGTTCGAAGCGGCCAGCTTCATCTCCTCGTTGATCTGCTGTGCATAGACGTCGAGCGCGCCGCGAAAGATAAACGGGAAGCCCAGCACGTTGTTCACCTGATTGGGATAGTCGCTGCGGCCGGTGGCAATGAGCGCGTCCGGGCGGGCTTCACGCGCGATCTCGGGCATGATTTCAGGATTGGGGTTGGCGAGCGCAAAGATGATCGGGTCCCGCGCCATGCGCTTCAGCATGTCCGGCCCGAGCACATTGGCTGCCGACAGGCCCAGAAACACATCGGCATCTTCGATGACATCGCTCAATGTGCCAATCGACTTGCCCACGGCGAACGCGCCCTTGTACGGGTTCATGTCTTCGGCACGCCCCTCGTAGACCACGCCGTACAGATCGGTCAGCGTCAGGTTTTCACGGCGAACCCCCAGACGCACATAGAATTCAGACGTCGCGACCGCGCTCGCACCCGCTCCGCTGACCACCACCCGGATGTCTTCCAGCCGCTTGCCGACAATTTCGCAGGCGTTTATGAGCGCTGCACCGCTGATGATCGCCGTCCCGTGCTGATCGTCATGAAACACCGGAATGTCCAGTTCTTCGCGCAGACGGCGCTCAACCTCAAAACATTCCGGCGACTTGATGTCCTCAAGATTGATGCCGCCAAACGTGGGCGCCAGCGCACGCACCACTGCGATGATCTCGTCAACCGTGCGTGCGTCAATCTCGATGTCGAACACGTCGATGTCGGCGAAGCGCTTGAACAGTACGCCTTTTCCTTCCATCACCGGCTTCGAAGCCAGCGGGCCCAGATCACCCAGCCCGAGGATGGCGGTGCCGTTTGAGATGACACCCACCAGGTTGGACTTGGCCGTGTACTGATAGGCAGTCACCGGGCTGCGATCGATCTCCAGCACGGCTTCGGCCACGCCCGGCGAATATGCCAGGGACAGATCCCGCTGGTTGCGCAGCGGCTTGGTGGGCACCACCTCAATCTTGCCAGGCCGGCCCATGCTGTGATATTCAAAAACATCCTGCTTTGTGAAAGAAGCCATGTTTTTATTCCTGCGTCGAGCGCAAATTCATGCTGATTCTAGCGGATTTCGACACGACCACCGTCTGGTCTGCGAACCAATGACAGATCCGAAAGCTCTCAGAACGCCGCGAATCGGCTTTTCCATTGCGCGGTCATGAATTTTCTGTAAATTTTCCACCGAATCTCTAGCATTAGAATTCCGTTTGACATAGATTAATGGTTGTCATTATGGCTTCATTGATCAGGTGAGCCGATCATGGATGTACCGTACTTTTCACAGAATGACCACACGCTTTTGGAAACCACGTCGGCCCGCGAGTGCACGCTGCTGCTGGAGCGCGCGCGGGATCTTCAGAAGGCGGTCTCGCGGCGGATGCGCGACCTGAACTGGGATCTGTACAGCAACTGGGACGGTGCCGCCGTCGTGCCCGGCCAGTCCACATCGAGCCGTGGGCCCATTTTTGGATTGACCATCCCGTTTCTGCGTTCCCGCGAACAGGCCCTTTCGGTCGAACGGATGATGGGGCGTGATGGTGCAGGCCAGACCACCGCTGCAGACTGGATGCGTCACCCGGTCATCGAGCTGCGGCTGACGCCGGACGCGTTCTGCGTCGAGCTGGTCGTGTCGCCTTCGGCATGGTGGGATCAGCGCAACCTGGTGGGCAAGCTCTCGCTGCCGCGCCACCGCGACGCCCTGCGCGCACTGCTGGGCCGCGCAGACGGCGACCTTCGCATCGGCTTCTGGGATGGCGCGTACCTGAGCGATTTCGCGCTGACCAGCCGTCAGCTTGTACGCAGCGGCGCGCTGGGCGAGCTGATGACGACGTTTGGCGACAGCCAGGACTGGATGCGCGCCGGCATGTGGTACACACCGGAAGATCCGCGCCTGAGTGAAACGAATATCGTCCCGGAAGTCTGTCGCGCAATCGGCACGATCTACCCGCTGTACCAGTTTCTGCTGTGGACGAGCAATAACAACTTCCAGAGCTTTCACCCGGCCAACGCATGGATGTCGTCGCAGCGCGAAGCCCAGGCGTAACGCAGACGCAGAACGCGAATCTATTCATCAACGCCAGACCGGGATGCACGCGCATCCCGGTTTGATTTTCAGCTGGGCGCCATCGACGACGATGTGCACGATGTTCGAACCAGCCTCTTCCACCCCGCGAACGAATCCGCCAGCAGATTGACGACATTGCCTTCGTGCTGCACTTTGCCTCGAACGACCAGCAGCGGCGCATGTCGAATGACCCGGCGATAGCGC
>Ga0224722_1001313_pt1 | contig 13825 bp, 10 predicted proteins | sample Balambano_FR1_Me_FD_161646 | JGI IMG/M metagenome (GOLD analysis project Ga0224722, IMG submission 161646) | Freshwater sediment microbial communities from Lake Towuti, South Sulawesi, Indonesia - Balambano_FR1_MetaG | ecosystem: Environmental > Aquatic > Freshwater > Lake > Sediment | place... | reverse complement strand
AGCACATGCTGCTGACCGAATTATTTGAGGTGGATCACTGCGGCATTCTGATGGTGGATCACGGGCGCTATCATGCCGAACTGGTCGCGGAACACCCTGAACGGGTCGGCATTGGCATGACGATCTCGCTGGAAGACAACATCACCATGTCGCGGCTGGCACACAGCGGCGAGGCACTGGCGATTGATGACATTGAGAGCGACGCGCCCGACGAACCGACACGCCAGGCGCTCGAAACAATAGGCACGCGCTCGGCGCTGTTCGCCCCGCTGATCGCAGGCGACAAGTTTCTCGGCAGTATCGGCTTGGATAGCTTCGGCAAGCTGCGAACCTTCACGCTTGAGGAGCGCGAAACGCTGATGACGATTGCCTCACAGGTGGCGGTGGCGATCAACAACGCCGCGCTCTATCAGGAAGCAATAGACGCCAACCGCCTGAAAAGCGAATTTCTCGCCAATATCAGCCATGAACTGCGAACGCCGCTGAACGCCATCATCGGCTACGGCGATATGCTGCTTGACGGTTTTTACGGCGAATTGCAAGCCAACCAGTTGGATCGGATACAGCGGATCGCCACCAGCGGACGGCACCTGCTCGCGTTGATCACGGATGTGCTGGATTTCTCGCGCATCGAAGCGGGGCAGGTGACGATTGCGCCCGCCGTCGTGCGCGTGTCCGAGATCGTGCAGGAATTGATCAAGGTCAACACGACGCGGATCATTGACAAGGGGCTGACGGTGCGCCTGAAAGCGCCGCCCAGCGAACTGCCCGCCTATGCCGACCCCAATCATCTGCGGCAGATGCTCGTCAACCTGCTTGATAACGCGATCAAATTCACTTCTGAGGGCGAAATTGAGATCACCGTTGCTCAGGAACACCTGCACGCGGGAAAATTTACCGGCGGCAGCGCCCCGCCGCCGCGCATCAACGCAGGAGATGGCGAATGGGTCCTCATTACAGTGCGCGATACCGGGATCGGCATCAAACCTGAAGATCACGAGATCATCTTTGAGAGTTTTCGGCAGGTGGATGGCTCGGTGCAGCGCGAATTTGGCGGCGCGGGCGTCGGGCTGGCGCTGACACGGCGGCTGGCGGAATTGCAGGGTGGCTATGTATGGGTGAACAGCCAGCCGGGACAAGGCAGCACGTTTACACTGATTCTGCCTCCCGCGCCGGGTGGTGCAGCGTCGTTCTCGCCGGATGAACGCCCTCTGATTCTGATTGTGGATGATGATCCGTCATCGATTCAACTGTTGCGTGATTATCTGATCTCAGCGGGTTATCAGGTGGTGGGTACAACCGAGCCAAAACAGGCGCTCGAACTCGCCCGCCGCTTCCGTCCTGCGCTGATTTTGAGTGACGTCCTCATGCCGAATATGAGCGGCTGGGATGTGGTTCACGCCCTGCGCGGCGATACGGACACGGCGCAAATTCCCGTGATCATGCTGTCGGTTGTGGATCAGCGCAGGCAGGCGCACTCCATCGGCATTAGCCAGTTCATGCTCAAGCCGATCCCCCGCGACGGGCTGATTGAGCAGGTCGAAACCGCGCTGCGGCAGGGGGTGGGGTAGCATGAATTTGCCTTTGTATCAGACTGAATATGGCAGCGCCTATGTGGGCGATTCACTTGACCTGTTGAAAATGCTCCCAAGTGAGACAGTTGATCTGGTCATAACCTCTCCACCCTTCGCACTACAACGGCAAAAAGCCTACGGGAATGTCGAACAGGCGGAATATGTGGACTGGCTGCTCCTCTTTTGCCGCGACGTTTTCCGTGTTCTGAAACCGACAGGAAGTTTCGTTCTTGATTTAGGCGGCGCGTATCTGGCGAAGCGCCCCGTTCGTTCGTTGTATAACTATCGCCTGCTGATTCGGTTGTGTGATGAAATTGGGTTTCAGCTTGCAGAGGAATTTTTCTGGTACAACCCTGCAAAACTACCATCACCTATCGAATGGGTGAACAAAAGAAAAATTCGGGCAAAAGATGCGGTTAATACGGTCTGGTGGCTGTCTAAAACCGATTTCCCAAAAGCCGATGTCCGAAATGTGCTTGTGCCGTATTCAGAGCGCATGAAAAAGTTACAAGCCAGCCCTGAAACATTTTATACACCCAAAGACCGTCCATCAGGTCATCAGATTAGCGAGCGGTTCGCAGCAGATAATGGAGGGGCGATTCCCTCGAACCTTCTACAAATTCCCAACACGGAAAGTAACTCCCAATACATTCGCCTGTGCAAACTGATGAACGTTGAGGCACATCCTGCCCGATTCCCGGCGAAACTGCCTGAGTTTTTCATCAAATTTTTAACCGACCCGGATGATCTCGTCGTGGATATTTTCGCTGGGTCAAATACAACAGGCGCAGCCGCAGAAACACTTCATCGTCGTTGGCTTGCCTTTGAACAGAATGCGACTTATCTTGCCGCTTCCGCGCTGCGCTTTATGGATACGTTGCAGGATGAAGCGCTCATCCGTGAACAGTTCCGGGCATTGCTGGAAACGCCTCGCAGCATAAGGATTGCGTCACCCTCCCAGATGCGTTTGAACATCTGAGTCAGGGAGCTTTGTAGATGAGTGTTCCCTGTTTGACCAACTTAACCGGGATTTTTGGATTGTTCAGCGCCCCCGTTAAGTCAATCTTTTGCTCCCACTGCTGAAACAGCGGCTCCAAAATGAGAGGGGATACCGTATAGATTTCCTTCAGTTCAATGCCTTCATAAAATGCGACGATCCATGCTTTGACTGTTCCGTATTTCCCTAAAATGATTTTGTTCAAATGGTGATGCGTGGTGATACCTGCGTTACGGTTCAGAGCGCGATTGACGGTTTTGAGTTCATATTCATTACCTTCACTGTCAACAGCATCATTTCCTTCCCGACCGGGTAAGGAACGTAAACCGAGCATGATCAAGACTTGTAAGACCTTACCGCCATTGTCCTGAAAAATATCACTGATTCCATACTCGTGGGCTAACTGCTGCAAATCCTTCAAGTCACCTAAAGCGGCAGACAAACGCTCAATATCCGATCCAGGTTGCAACCTTTCATTTTCGTCAGCCATCAGAAGTTCGGGTAATATCTGTAATGCCTTCGCCAGATCAACTATCGTCTCAAATGAGGGGGAGCGTTCACCGCGTTCCAGCAAACTGACATACTCAACAGAACGATTGACGGCTTCAGCTAAATTTTCCTGTGTAAGATTGTGTAACTGACGAAAGTAACGAACGCGCAGTCCAAATTTCTTGCGGGCAATCGTGTAAATCACGTTGATGATCAGTCCTTGAGGGTTCAGTGAACTGTTTTTCATCGTACTGAGGAATGCGATCTTTGCACACGAACTCACAGTTGGTGTCGTTTTGCTTCATCAGGGGTTATCAGACAAGGTTACATTGCATTTGATGGAAGGAGCATTTCCATGCAGCAAGGCTATTACTTTGAGGATTACACCATCGGCGCACAGATGATCACACGCGGGCGCACGGTCACAGAGGCTGACCTTGTGAATTTCGCCGCGCTCACCGGCGACTTCAATCCGATGCACACCGACGCTGAATACATGAAGACTCACGCGATGGGGCAGCGAATCGCGCATGGCATGTTAACGCTCAGCTATGCCGTCGGGCAGGCATACCAATTGGGCTTCATGGAAGGGACGATCCTCGCCTTTCGTGAGTGTAATATGAAATTCAGCCTGCCGGTGTTTATCGGCGATACCACGCATGTTGAACTGACGGTGAAGGAAATGCGCGAGATGCGGCGGCTCGGCGGTGGGCTGGTCACGCTGGAAATCCGAATCATCAATCAGGCGGGCAAGATCGTGCAGAGCGGCGAGTGGACGGTGCTGGTGATGAGCAAGCCTGCTGCGTGAGCTAACACTTATTGACGTTCGCGGCAGAGCGGACTTGAATCACAATTGAAGCGATCACACATGCTGATCAAACAGGATTGTGTTTCCATCCGGATCGGCAATCATAAAGCTGGCGGGTCCAGTTGTACTTTCATCAGCCTCAGCCTGAAATTCAATGCCCTGTGCTTTGAGCGTTCGTTGAATGTCACGCACATCAGCGAACGACTCAAGCGTGTTGGTGTCCTGATCCCAACCCGGATTGAAGGTCAGAAGGTTGCCCTCGAACATGCCCTGAAACAGCCCGATGACGTGATCACCGTTCTTCATAATGAGCCAGTTCTCTGCGGCATTGCCGCCAAAAACGCTGAAGCCCAATTTTTCATAGAAGGACTTCGACGCCTGCAAATCCTTCACACTCAGACTGATCGAAAATGCACCAAGTTTCATCTTGACCTCGCAAACTGTTCAAAAAATCCTGTCCTTCTCCATTAGAATGACAGAGCATCTGGTTTCTGTGAAAGTTCGACAGAACGTAAGCTATGCCGTGACGACCACCGCCATTGCCAGCGTCGCCGTGTGGGTCAGGCTGATGTCCCATTCGCGCAAGCCAAGCTGTTCAGCAAGTGCCGCCGCCGCGCCATGCAGGATGAGCTGCGGGCGACCCCGTTCGCCGCCGAGTATCTCGATCTCCTGCCAACTCACATCGCCAATGCCCGTGCCGAGCGCCTTGGCGACGGCTTCCTTGCCCGCATAACGGGCGGCGAGGCGCATCGGTTGATTGTCGCAATCGGCACGTTCATTTGCGGTGAAGAATCGGTTGAGAAAGCGTTCGCCGAAACGGGTGATTCCGTCCTGAACGCGCTCCACCTCGATCATATCCACGCCGCAGCGCAGCATTTATTCTCTCCTAGAGCCGGTTGCGAACTTCTGAGCCATATTGTCCCGCTCATGCCCACCGCAGGTTCAAAACCTACGGCTACTAACCTCTCATAAGCCTACTAAATGCTGTTGAACAAAATAATCGTATGACGGTGTGCCAGGCAATAAATTGCCCGGCAGCCGATAAAGACAAGTCTCTTCGAGACTGATTACCAACCTCGAAGAGGTTTGTCTTTGCCGGTGGCGGAGGTTTCAACCTCTGGCACGTCCGTTAGTAGATTAATTTGTCAAATATCATAAAGTAGGCCGTGTGAACCTGCTTGAGCAGGTTTCCGAAGTGATTGATAGCCCGACGTTTTCAACGTCAGGCGGAAAGCGTTCACAACAGCCTCTAGAGAAATGGCAGCCATTTACGGGCGCGGCGTAAAAAGCTGTACAGGCGGATCGTGTTCGGATCGTAGTGCGTGAGCGCCGCGCCGGTGATCATGTTGTTGTCGCTGAAAACAGACTGCACTTTGACGAAACGCAGCAGCCCTTCCTTGCCATCGCGCCGCCCGATGCCGCTGTCCTTCATACCACCCATCGGCAGGTCAGGCGTGCCGAATACGTACTGCGGGTGATTGATCGTCACGTCGCCCGCCTGAATCTGCTTCGCCAGCGCTTCACCCTTGCGAATATCCCTGGTGAAGATATTCGCGGTCAAGCCGTAATTCGTCTCATTGGCGAAACGCAGCGCCTCATCAGTATCCTTCACGCGCATGATCGGCATGAGCGGTCCGAACGTCTCTTCGCGCATACATGCCATCGTGTGATCCACATCCACCAGAATCGTCGGCTCAAAGAACAGCGGTCCCAGGTCAGGGCGGCGCTTGCCACCGACAATGACCTTCGCCCCCTTGTCGAGCGCATCCTGCAACTGCGTCTCGGTACGGCGCAGTTCGCGCTCATTCGTCAGCGAACCAACATGCACATCCATGCCACCTTCAGAGCCAAGCACGAGTCTGGCGGCGTATTCCTGTAGTTTGGTGAGGTAAGACTCGTAAACGGCATCTTCCACATACACCCGTTCGCTGCTCACGCACACCTGCCCGGCATTTTCAAATGCGCCGACGATCCCCATGGCGGCGGCTATATCGAGATCGGCGTCGGCTAACACGATACTTGGCGCTTTGCCGCCCAGTTCCAGGCTGCACGGGATCAGCCGTTCAGCGGCGCGAACCGCGACCTTGCGCCCTGTCGCCGTGCTGCCCGTGACCGAGATGTAATCCACTACGTCGGTCAGCGCCGCGCCGGTGCGCCCATCGCCCGTGACAATCTGCGCGATCTCCATCGGAATACCCGCCGTGTGCATCAGTTCGACGGCGGCTTGGATGGCAAAGGGCGTTATTTCACTCGGCTTGATGAGGACGGCGTTGCCCGCGATTAAGGCGGCGATGGCGTCAATCAACCCGTTTTGCAGGGGGTAGTTCCAGGGCGTGACAAAACCAATGACGCCATAAGCGTGATAGACGACCTTCGCACGGTGCGCCAATGGAATAGTGACGCGGCGCTTTTGCGAACGCAGCAGTTTCGGCGCGGTCTGGCGATAATAATGGACGATGTTATCCAGCACGATGATCTCGCCGAACGCGCCGCCCTCCGTCTTGCCATTCTCGGCGCGGAGAATTGAGATAATGCGTTCCCGATCCCGCCACATCATTTCCGCCCACGCGCCAAGCAACTTGCCGCGCTCTTTCACGCCGAGCGCTTCCCATGCGGGCTGTGCCGCTTTCGCCGTCTCATAGCAGCGTTTCACATCATTGGCGGTCATCACGGGGATTGTGCCGAGCATTTCGCCCGTGATCGGGTTGGTGACGGGGATCGTTTCAGGGGTTGGCGAGGTGTGTATTTGTTCGGCGGGGATGGCGGGAGCTATCATGGTTCAAAATCCTTGTTAAGACCAATTTTGCAAATAATCTCTTAGCAATTGCGCGATTTGATCAGCATTCACATCGGCGGACACGCCATGGCATGTCCCTACAGAACGCTATGTTATGTAGGGACGCGGCATGCCGCGTCCGTCGTTACATTGCGATGATAAATCGGGGCTATCCCCACCGCGCCAGCGCCAAGCCCTGCTGCCCCAGCGAATCGGACAGGTAGCCGCTTTGCCCGCTGAACACGTTGACCGCGTTCATGCCCACGCCCACCTGATCGACCACGACGGTGCTGCCGTCGGGCGCGACCAGCCCGGTTTGCGCGCCGGCGATGCTGGTGAAAGCCGTACAGCCGCCTGCCTGGCAGCCATCCAGTGCGACGAACAGCGCCACGCGATCATTCACGTCGTTGGGGTTACTGGCATAGCCGGTGTAAGCCAGCAGCCGGTTGTTGATGCTGACCAGGGTACCCGGCGCGGCGTTGCTGCCGATGACAGCGCCTGTGCCGCACGACGTCGAGTCAATACAACTGAAGGGCAGGGCAAACACCGTTGTGCCGTCCTGATAGTAGACGAAACTGCCATCGGTCTGAATTTCGCCCGCAGTCGGCGGCAAGACCTGAACGCCGCTGTCCAGCGGATTCGCGCCGCAGCCGTTGAACAGGCAGCTTACATCGGCAGCCTGCACATAGCCCGTCGCGCCGCGATAGAGCAGCTGAGTCGTGCCGGGTCGCCATAAAATCGGCGTGATCGGCGCGGCGCGTCCGCTGTCCAGCGTGACCGTTTGCCCATTTTCGGCATTCGTCACGGAAAGAATTGCATTGCCTTCATAACCCCAGTAGGCGACGAATGGCGCACCGTCCGCCCACAGCCCACTCTGGCGGGTATTCGGGTCATTCACGCCGGGCAGCGGAAACGCACCGCCGCCGTTCAGCCCCATGACCGCGTAACGCCCGTCGCTCTGCTGATAAAACAGGAAACGCCCATCGGGTGATAAAGCACTCGCGGCGGGCAGATTCGGGCGGTTATCGCTGTAAGGCGAAAAGACGCTCGCGCCCGCTTGCCCGCCAACGATGTCAAACACATCGCCGCCTACGCCATAATAGCGAATGACGTTATCCGCGCTCACAATCACGCCGCCGCTGCTGCTGTCCCAGCTTCCGCCGCTCAAACCACCCGTCGAGACCTGCCCGACTTCATGGGTATTCATGCCGTTCACGTCGCCAAAGCGCAGGCTGGCGACCCCGCCAATATCCACCGCGAAGAACAGGGCTTGCCCATCGGGTGACCACGAATAACCCACCGGGTCTACCAGATATTCGCCCGGATTCGTCACAATCCAGCGATAACCACCGGTGTTATCGCTGACAATCAGTTGTCCAGAAGTGTTGACAAACGCGACCAGCACGCCGCCTTGCGCCGCCGCTGGCGTTACGAGAACGATCAGCAGCAGACACAGCGCGACCCACGCCACGAATACGCGCCCTCGCCTGATCATGGAACTTCTTTGCCTTTCTCCATACGCCTGCCTGAGTTGAACATCCCGGCAGCGTCATGATTATAGTCTATAAGAAGTAGCATACGAAAAAACGGGTCGGTTTGCGCCCCCCTAATAATGGGGAGATGACCGTAGGCAATCCGTAGGGCAGGCAGCAGACGTATCCTGTGTGATCGTCTGTCTGGTCGCCGCAGGTTTGGACCTGCCTTATCGCATATGTAAATTCCCTGTTAACCATGCCGTTTTCTCAAAGGCTTCTTAGAACAAATTCGTGAAATTCATGCTATCGTATACGGATAATCGTTAAACTGTGGTTCAGGATCACAGCCATTGTTACAGACATGATTGGCTGAAAAGGTTGACCTATGCGCCGAAGTATTCACCTCATCGGTTTTCTGTTGTTACTCATGCTGGTTTCCGCGTGCAGTGCGTTGCCAGGCTTGCGCGTCCTCAGCGGGGAGGAGGGCGCGGAGTCGGTTCAGGATCAGGTTGTACAAACGATTGATCTGGTGATGGCGGATAAGGACGGCTATACCGACCCGTCGCTGATCGCCGCGATTGATCGCATTGAAGCTGCCGCCGCCGGTACAGTGGACATCATCGAAGCCCGTCTTGACCCCGAAACTCGGGTGTTCACCGTTGACTTACTGATAAATATGCCCCCGCCGGACTTTTCGACAATTGAAGGGCAGGTCGCGTATTACGACACGATCCGCCATGCGGTTGAACTGACCTGGCTTGGCACGATGTATGACAGTGAAGGCGCGGATGTCCTGAGTGTGACTCTGCTCGATCCCGCGCAGGTGGCAACGCTGGACAGCGGCGAAGGCATTATCGGCATTGTCAACACGTCGTTCAGTATTGACCGACCGGCAGCCATGAGCTATCTGTCACAGGGGCGCTCGCTTAACGGATTTTACGACATGATCACGGCGGGTACGTTGACTCTGACCTCACCATCAACGACGGAATTATATGATGGTGAACCCAATCACCCGCTGTCTTCACTGCCTGCGGGGTGAGGTTTGCATTTTCTATTTAACGAGTTGATGGAAAAGTGATCATGAGCGTTATTCCAGCCTCACCGAACCCGCCCGCCCCGCCGCCCAAACGGTACGCATGGGAAGAAGAAAAGACCCTTGTTCAGAAGCGGCGCGGTTTTCGCTACCGCCTGCAACGCCTTATCTTTAACCGCTGGCGGCTCAAGGTAGCGATCATCCTGATTGTCCTGGCGCTGACGAGTGCGGAGTTCATGCGGCTGATTATGCCGCTGCTGGGAACGATCCTGCGTTTTGTATTGGTCGCCTTCGCCATTATGTTCCAGTTCATCGCCCTGTTCTGGTTCCTGGCGAAAACGCGCCAGTACACGATCTGGCCCGGCGACAGTTCAGGTGTGAGCTTCAAGGATTATCGCGGGCATCCCGAAGTGCTGGAACAGGCACGGCAGATCGTCAAGCTGCTGCGCGGGGTGCGCGTGTTCGAGGAAGCGGGCGGTGAACCACTGAACGGGCTGCTGCTCGAAGGTCCGCCGGGGACGGGTAAAACCTGGCTGGCGCAGGCAATCGCCACCGAAGCGGGTGTGCCGTTCTTTTCGATTGACGGCTCATCGCTGCAATCCATGTTTATGGGCGTCGCCCCGATGAAGATCGCCCGCCTGTATGGTCGCGCTCGTAAGGCGGCGAAGCAGTACGGCGCGGCGGTCGTCTTCATTGATGAAATTGACTCGGTTGGATCACGCGGCGGCGTCGCTCAGGTGGAAAAAGACTCAGCCGATGGCACGACACGCCGTAACCGCCTGCCGATCTTCATGGGTATGGGCGGGCAGATGCTCTTGCCAACACTGCTGATCGAGATGAGCGGGTTCAGCCTGGAACATGGCTGGCGGGCGCGGCTCAAGACATGGTTTTATCGAACGTTCCTGCGGCGCAACCCGCCCAAGCCGAGCAAGCGTGTGCTGACCGTTGGGGCGACCAACCGTATTATGGCGCTTGACCCGGCGCTGCTCCGTCCGGGTCGGTTTGACAAGAAAATCCGCATTGATGCGCCCGATATGGAAGGGCGGCGCGATCTGTTCGAGTATTATCTGGCGAAGATGTCGCATGATGACAGTATTGATCCACTCGTCATGGCGTCGGAAACGCCATTTTACACGCCGGCGGACATCAAGTATCTGCTCAACGAGGGGCTGCGAATCGCGCTGTTCGATGGGCGCACCGAGATGACGATTGATGATATTCGCCATGCCCAGCCCGAACACGAATATGGCACCAAGATGCCGATTCGCAATCTCGCCCTTGAAGACAAGCGCCGCCTGGCTGCCCATGAAGGCGGTCACGCGATTGCCGTTCGCCTGTACAAGCCAAATTATCGCATTGCCCGTATCACCATCATCCGACAGGGCGGCGCTCACGGTTATGTGCGTTATTATCCGGCGACGGAGGATTTTGAATATATCAGCACGTATGACACGCTGATGAACAATCTACGTGTTTCGGTTGCTGGCAAAGCGGGTGAGATGGAATTCTGCGGCGAAGGAGCGCAGACGCTTGGCGTTGGCACCGGCTGGGGCGACAGCAGTGATTTTGGCAATATTCGCGCTAATCTCTTTCGTATGGCGAACGCAGGCATGTTCGGACAGTTGGGCGGCGGGGATATGCTCAGCGATGAAAACCTGCCCACTGAAACACGCCAGATGATGGATGAGATGTTCCGCACGGTGTTGAGTGAGGTGCGAATCGCGCTGCGGATGCACCGCGAGATGGGCGAGGCGCTGATTGCCCGCCTGATGGAAAAGGACGAAATGCTGGCAGCCGAAGTTGAGGAATTTTTCGACCAGTACGGCTTGTATACGCCGAAAGTCATGATGCTGCCGCCTGAAACCGGCGATGTCGTCACGGTGAATGATCAGTGAATAAACACTTCGTAGGGGCGAGGCTTGCCTCGCCCGCATGGTTTTCGGGCGAGGCAAGCCTCGCCCCTACAGCCACAACAAGACCTGACTGTGTGGCAGTCTCCCCGCCATGAGCCAGTTCAGCACACGCACACTCGAAACGCCCGTCGCGGGGGGTAAGACGCGCAAACGGCGCGAATTTCACTACCGCTGGCAGTGGCGGCTGCGTTCCAGCCCGGAAGCGCTGTGGGTTTACGTCGCCGATACGGATCGCTTTAACCGCGATACCCACGTCCCGGCGATCACCATGCTCGACAAACGGATGACGGTCGTGAATAACCGCCGTCGTTTGAAAATGCACCGCTTTAATATCCTTGGGTTGAAACTGTTCCCGATTGAGTGGGATGAAGACCCGTTCGAGTGGATTCGCCCGCACCGCTTCGGCGTGGTGCGAAATTATCTCAAGGGACCGGTCAAACAGATGCGTGTGCAGGTCGAGATGACCGTGTCCGCCGACGGCGGTACGGATGCCGTATATCATGTGTGGATCACGCCTGCTAATTTGTTCGGTTACATGGCGATCCCGTTTCAGGTCGGGCTGCTCAGCGGCAATGACTTTCGGCGCGTTTTCAAAAAATATGATGCGCTCGTACAGGCGCAGCAGGAACCGGCACTGGAACTGGGGCGTTCACAGCTTGCGCCCGGCGGCAAAACACGGCTGGAAAATATCCGCCAGTCGTTGATTGCCCAGGGGGCAGACGCGGCGCTGGTGGCATATTTACTCGATCTGGTCGAACGCGGCGATGATCTCACCCTCATGCGGATACGTCCGTATGCCCTTGCCGATATGTGGGGCGTGCCGCGCCGACAAATGCTTGAAGTGTGCCTGAGAGCGACGCGGGCGGGCTTGCTCAATTTCAAATGGGAAGTGCTGTGTCCGCTGTGCCGCGGCGCGAAAGAGACGGACGATCATCTCAACACTGTCAACCCGCAGGTTCACTGCGAAGCCTGCAATATTGATTTTGAAGTCAATTTTGAATATTCGGTTGAACTGACCTTTCGCCCCAACCCGGCAGTGCGCGTGATCGAAGACGCGCTGTACTGCATTGGCGGACCGCAGGTGACGCCGCATATCGCCGCGCAAGCGCTGGTTCCGGCGGGATCATCTACCGAAGTGACGCCCGTTCTGGAAGCGGGTCGCTATCGAGTACGAACGCTGTCTCTGCCGGGGGGCGAACCGCTTGTCGCCCGCGAAAATGGCGGGCGGGCGCTATGGTTTTCTGCTGGCAGTGGCGGCTGGCGCTCGGAAGAACGCGAGAGCGCGTTGCAGCCGATGATGATCTTCGAGAATAAGACGAATGACGAGCAGCTGTTCGTACTGGAGCGCATGGCATGGAGCGATCAGGCGGCGACGGCAGCCGATGTAACCGCGCTGCAAATGTTCCGTGACCTGTTTGCTAACGAAGCGCTCAACCCAAGTGTGCAGTTGAGCGTCGGCAGTATCACGATCATGTTCACCGACCTCAAATCGTCCACGCGCCTGTACCGCGATATTGGCGACGCACCGGCGTTCGGTCTGGTCATGGATCATTTCGAGATCACCAAAACAGCCGTTGCCGAGTTTGACGGCGTGATCATTAAAATTCTGGGCGATGCTGTCATGGCGGCATTTCGACGCCCGGTCAACGCCGTTCGCGCCGCACTCAGGGCGCAGGCGCAGTTGGCAAATCCGCCAGAGGGCATAATGCCTTTAGCGCTCAAGGTGGGAATCAACAACGGCGCGGCGATTGCCGTCACACTCAATGAACGGCTGGATTATTTTGGCTCTACCGTCAATATGGCGGCGCGGCTGACCGAGTTATCGCGTGGTGACGATGTCATCATCGCGGACAGCATTTACAGCGATCCGGAAGTGACGCAGTTCTTCACCATTCATGATGTCTCGCGTTTCGCCGAGCCGATGATTACGCCGCTGCGCGGGTTCGATAATGAAGTTTTCCGCCTGTATCGCGTCGGCATGACGCAGCTGAATGGGTGAGGGGCTTCACCGCAATACACGTTATGATAGTTCAGAGTTGGAACGAGGATAGCGATGGCGACGATTAAGGGTTCTCCAAATCAACCATTTATTGAAACGAAGGATAACTACGAATTTTCATGGGATGATGAAAAGACGCTGGTAGACCGCCAGAATCGGCTCGGCAATCGCATTCTGCGTATTCTGACCAACTTCTGGCTGTGGATCACGCTTGGCATTATCGCGCTGGTCGCCCTGCTTGACGCGGAGGTCATGCGCTTCATCCTGTCAATCATGGGCATTATCGTCGCGCTCGGCACGGCGGCGCTGTATCTGATCTTCCAGATATTCATCATGTACTGGGTTGTCGCCCGAACGCGCCAGTATACGATCATGCCCGGCGCGGAAGGCGTCGGCTTTGCCGATTATGTCGGACAGCCGGAGATTCTTGAACAGGCAAAGCAGATCGTCACGCTGGTGCGCGGCGTTAAGGCATTTGAGGAGGCGGGCGGCGAACCACTGAATGGGCTGCTGCTCGAAGGTCCGCCGGGGACGGGCAAAACGTGGCTGGCGCAGGCGATCAGCACCGAAGCGGGTGTGCCATTCTACTATATAGATACGTCGTCGCTGCAAGGCATGTTCATGGGCGTGGGGAGCATGAAAGTCGGGCGCGTGTTCAGCAAAGCTCGCAAAGCCGCGAAGGAATACGGCGCGGCGGTCATCTTTCTGGATGAGATTGATGCGATTGGCTCACGCGGCGCGGTCGCAAGCGTCAACAG
>Ga0224722_1001312_pt1 | contig 13825 bp, 11 predicted proteins | sample Balambano_FR1_Me_FD_161646 | JGI IMG/M metagenome (GOLD analysis project Ga0224722, IMG submission 161646) | Freshwater sediment microbial communities from Lake Towuti, South Sulawesi, Indonesia - Balambano_FR1_MetaG | ecosystem: Environmental > Aquatic > Freshwater > Lake > Sediment | place... | reverse complement strand
GATCATTGAACAAGCAACCGAATTACAACAGATTGAACAGCAATTTAAACTGCAAGCTCAAGTATCATCATTACAGATTAGCCATAGTTTTACCCACTTTACGTGGATATTACATGAACAACTGTTCCACGTGGAACATGATCAAAAAGAGCAAATCAGTATCGAACTGAATGGCATATGGCTCAGTCCAGAAGCAGCGATTGCCAAAGGCATTCCAACTGCCATGAAAAAATTGATAACTGCAAAACAAAAGACTGGATCATCTTAATATTCTCAATCAAGATCACAAGGAGTGAGTGTGCGCCATTCAATTTCATCTACCCTGCTTGGTATCTTGATTATTCTACTTTCTGCATGTAGCACAACGCCTAAAAAACCAACAAACTTACCGAATACTCAAATCGACAAGCTTAAAAATTTACGTTTAGATAACCGTCTTCCTGTACCAGTCAAAGGTATCAATCGCAATGAATTACGTGATACTTGGGGTGCTGCACGCAGCCAAGGGCGTAACCATGAAGGCATTGATATCATGGCAGAGCGTGGGACGAAAGTGTATAGTGCTACCGAAGGGCTCGTGGCTGATTTACGCAATAATAATTTAGGTGGCAAAATCATTTGGATTATTGGACCTGCTGGTTCTTGGCACTACTATGCACACCTAGATGATCATAAACGTGGTCTCAATGTTGGTGATTATGTTCGTAAAGGTGACCTGATTGGCTATGTAGGCAATACAGGCAATGCACGCGCGACCGCCCCACATTTACATTACGGCATTTATTTAAATGGCAAAGGGCGTGGAGCAGTCAACCCATACCCATATTTACGTTAGGAACACATGATGTCAGAAGCATTGATTGAACGACTGGTTATATTTGCAGAGTCTGGAAATCAGCAAAAAATCATCCTCAATGGTACGAGCTATCAAGGCTGGATTATGGAAATTACCGAAGATGCTTTGTTGATTAGCACAGGTTTTGCGGATAAATCGGGTAAAGACTTTTGGCTTAAATTTACTGATTTAAATACGGCTGAACTGTATTATTGGGATACTCGCCCAAATGAATGGGTGCCATTCACTCTCTAAACTCTGCCTACGAATAATAATAAGGAGCATCAAATATGACCATTCAACGCTGTGGCTGGTGCTCTAACGATCCCCTCTACATTGCTTACCATGACCAAGAATGGGGTAAGGCAGAACATGATGAGTCTCGCTTATTTGAGATGCTTTGTCTCGAAGGTCAACAAGCAGGCTTATCATGGATTACGGTGCTTAAAAAACGTGAGCATTACCGTTCACACTTCTTTCAATATCCGATTACAGACATCGCTGCGTTCACCGATGATCAACTTGAATACAAACTCAGTGATGCAGGATTAATTCGTCATTTAGGTAAACTTAAAGCGATTCGAGACAATGCGATTGCATGGCAGCAACTCAAAAATGAAGTTGGTGATGTATCTCACTGGCTATGGAGCTTCGTTGACCATCAAACACCAAACCATGATGTAATTCATTATCGTGATGCACCTGCTCAAACGGACATCAGCCAAAACCTATCCAAAATTTTAAAAAAACGCGGTTTTAAATTTGTAGGCCCCACGACTTGCTATGCGTTTATGCAAGCCGTAGGCATGGTCAATGATCATGAAAATCACTGCCATTTTAAATAATACCAATTCATGTTCCTTTAAAAGGAGTTCCCGAATGAGCAATAATCAAATTCGTGCTTATGCTGCAATGCAAGCAGGCGAACAACTCGTCCCTTACCAATTTGATGCAGGTATATTACAGCCACATCAGGTTGAAGTTAAAGTTGAATACTGTGGTCTATGTCACTCAGATCTGTCCGTCATCAATAATGAGTGGCGCTCATCAGTTTATCCTGCGGTTGCTGGGCATGAGATTATTGGCACAATTATCGCACTCGGCTCAGAAGCCAAAGGACTTAAACTAGGTCAACGTGTTGGGATTGGTTGGACTGCCGAGACCTGCCAAGCCTGTGATCCGTGCATTGGTGGTGATCAAGTGTTATGTACGGGTGGCAGTGTTGCGACCATTGTGGGGCATGCAGGTGGTTTTGCAGAAAAAGTACGTGCAGGTTGGCAATGGGTAATTCCTTTACCTGAGGATTTAGACCCTGAAAGCGCAGGGCCATTACTTTGTGGTGGTATTACGGTATTTGACCCCTTACTCAAACACCAAATCCAAGCGACACATCATGTTGGTGTGATTGGAATAGGTGGCTTAGGGCATATTGCCATTAAGTTACTTAAAGCTTGGGGTTGTGAAATTACTGCATTCAGTTCCAATCCTGAAAAAACCGAAGAGCTGAAAGCAATGGGTGCTGATCATGTGGTGAATAGCCGTGATACTCAGGCGATTAAAGCTCAACGTGGTAAATTCGATTTATTGCTAAGTACCGTAAACGTGACCTTAAATTGGCAAGCTTTTTTGAGTACCCTTGCACCAAACGGTTCATTACATTTTCTTGGTCTCACTTTGGAACCTGTTCCTGTTTCAGTCGGCTCACTCATTGACGGTGCAAAATCAGTGACAGGCTCTCCAACAGGTTCTCCTTTGGCACTGCGTCAGCTTCTACAATTTGCAGCACGCAAGAATATTGCGCCACAAATTGAGTTATTTCCAATGTCTCAACTCAACGAAGCGATTGAACGATTACATTCAGGGCAAGCACGTTATCGCATCGTACTCAAAGCCGACTTTGACTAAGGTAAGATTCTCTCACCCAATCCGCCAACTGTTGAATCGCTTGGCGGATTTCAGATGTTAAAGCATGTCCTGCATTCAAACGAATAAAATGCTGATAACGTAGGTCTTCACCAAAGACCTCTCCAGGCACGATATTAATCCCTTGGCTGTGTGCCAAATAATACAACGCTAAGCCGGTCATATTTTCTGGAAGCTGCATCCATAATGCATAACCACCTTGTGATTGACTCAAAGCAATCGGAATACCGTTAAATACTTCCAAAATATACGCACGATATTGCTCCACTTGTTGCATTAACTTGGGTCTCAAACCCTCTAAATGCTCACGATAACCACGACTATAAATAAAATCGGCTAAGCCCAACTGTAAAGGTGTATTCACCCCAATGTTATTTGCCAACAATTGTGGACGTAAATGTTGCAACTGCTGCCCTAAGCAAAACCAACCAACACGGTAAGCACTGGATAATGATTTGGAGACTGACCCACACCAAATCACATAGCCTTGTTGATCCCAATAACGAATTGGCAAAGGACGTTCTTTTTGAAAACTACATTCGCCATAAATATCATCTTCTAAAATAAAACACTGGTATTGCTGTGCAAGTTGAGCAATTTTTTGCTTTTGTTGGTGACTCAAACAATAGCCCAATGGATTTTGAAAATTGGCAGTGAGTAAACACAACTTGGCACTGCCCTGTTTCATGAAAAACTCTAGGCGTTCGAGATCAATACCACGATGATCGGCTGGAATCTCGATAATCTTACGTTTAAGGCTTGCCAACATTTGCAACTGACCATTAAAGGTTGGCGTTGGAATTAAAATACTATCCCCTTCTTGACTCATCTGTTGAATCAATAAAGACAAGGCAGGCATACAACCATTGCTAATAAAAATATCGTCTGTGGCGACATAAATCCCATCTTCACGCCAATGGTCTGATAATGCTTTGCGTAACTGCTCATGCCCCTGCCTATTACAGTACAAAAAATCTTCAGGCTGACAATGCTTCAGCGCTCGTTGTAAGGAACGGCGTAGTCCATCAACAGGAATCAAGTGAGGAGAAAGTTGAATCGCACCTAAAGGGGTTAAGTGATTTTGAATCGAGGCGGTTTGGATTTGATTCTGCAAATCCAAGTTTGAAACTTGTCGAGCTTTAGACTCAAAGCTTGGACTGTCAGGGACAGCACTTTGATATTGTCGTGAACTAACAAAATAGCCTGATTTTGCTTTCACATAGATCAAGCCTTTTGCTTCTAATAATTCATAACACTGTTGTGCAGTACTCAAGCTAACACACTGCTGACGAGCAAATTCTCTTAAAGAACTTAACTTCTGTTGGGGTTGTAACTCATGTTGATAAATTCTTTGTGCCAACTGTTCGGCTAAACGCTGATATTGAAAAGTCATTTCTGTACTGCTTTTTTATAAATTTCTGTGTCTGTATTGGTTTATACAACACCGTTAAGCTATAAAAATCAACAATGAAAGGATAAGAGCATGAAAAATAATATCTTATTTATAATGAGCATCTGTTTATTAATAGGCTGCAAAGCTCAAAACCCAGCAGCGCAACAGCAGCAAGAGGTCTGTAAAACCTTATCACATGGTTATTTAAAAATACAAAATCAAAATGAGTATCAGTTTTGGCGATTAGAAAAGATCGTCACTCAGGCACAGCAAAATACTCTAAAACTGACCTATAAGCAGCCGACTGAAAATGGAGTAATGATGTCCAGTTTACTACTACCGACCGTTGAATTTTTATGTACTCAACAGCAACAACATATTGCACTTTCAATTGTACAGCCAACAGGACAACCTATGCAGGTGCTTGAGCTTGAATCCAGTAGAATCAATTACATGATCAAATAATATGTGTTAGGGGTGGCGTACCGTTGGGCTTGAGATCGTATAGATGAACAAACATCGCCCATCGGCTTTTCACAATTTATTTCGCTTCTCATATCAGCACACCATGCAAATGTCGGCTAGTTCGAATTGTACCTAGATCACATAAAACCATTTTTCTGCAAAACAATTTGTATAAAAATTCAATATAATCTGATAGTTAGTTAAAAAATATGACCATTTGGTCTTATAATCGATCAGAGCATATGTACAACAACATGCCAGTCTGCTCGTTGTTATTTTAATCTTGGGGAATTATGGTGACAGAACACACGTTGGTCTTACGCAACACACTCTTGGCACTTTCTTTGACACTGGGGCTAACTGCTTGTGGTGGTGGCAGCAATGACAGTACAAACCAAAGTACCACAACAAAACCTGAAACAACGCAACCTGATAACTCAGTCAATGCGCGTATCAATGAAGCTTTACGTACAGGCAGTACAGCGAACCTCACAGCACAAGATACGCCTACACTGTTAAAATGGGCATTGGCTAAGGCAGAGGCACAACGTGACTGGCAAAAAAATCTGCTTACCGCTCTCTATTCCAATACCAACAATCAAGCCATACAACCTGTTTTACAAGTACCTAGTAACGTTTCTTTAAATCTGTATCCGACTGATCTCAGTCAAAGCATACCCTTCGCTATGGGGGACGCCGTCTGTGAAGATGCCTTGAGTCTGCAAGCAGGTAAAGGCTGTGGTTTAGGCGTTATTAGTCGAATTGATCAAAGTCGGGTATTGGCTTATGGTCAGGAAATGTTTAATAAAATACTGGAAAATAATAGCGATTATATACAGTTTAGCGAAGTGATGAACAACAGCTTGCGTTGGCTCATTACAGGTGATGCACATCAATCCTTGGCTGGAAAGTCCTTAACCATTAGCGCAAGAGGCACATCGGCAGTACAGGCTAAAAATTATTTGGAAAAACAACTTGGTGCAACGGTTCGTGACACAAACTGTAATGTACTAGACCCTGCTAATAGCTGTTGGCAAGCGTTGGATGTGATTGTTCTTGGGCAAGGTATCGAAACAGAAAAATTTGATCAATCTCTCATCGAAAAATACATTGCAGCAGGCAAACCAATTTATTTCCAAGCTTCAACTTGGCAAACTCAAACCAATAGCCAAAAAGTACTCAATGCGTTAAAACTTCAAGTCAATCATAATTTTTTCCGCAACAAAAATACGCTGCTCATCGCTAAAACCGCAACTCTAGAAGAGCGTTGGCAACGAATTAACCAAATTGAAGACAGCATTCAGGTCCTACAATATCTGATTGACCCAAGCACCACGACTTTGGGGGAACTGAACAATAATAACCCACTGATTAAGAGCATTTTAAACCAATCTAATCTCTTACAATTGCTTAATGCTCAGGGTTTATCTACCTTTAGTACACAGAATAAAAATGAGCTCCTCAAGGCTCTCGTGCTGATTGCCGATTTATGGCGACCAACCGTCAATTATACGGGTTTGAAAAAAACCAGTGATGCAACCACCTTTATGCATACCTATGCATCTGATGCTTGGGTCGATTATAACCGCACCAATACTCGTGCATCGAACTATGGCGCTGGGGATTATATGCCTACAGCAGCACAGAATATGCCTGTCAGCAGTGATTGGGAAACCATTACCGTGACAATTCCACAAGGTAGTGGTATGACGAGTATTGGTCGTGCCAGTATCCCAGCCAAGGCAGTACAAATTCAAATTGTCGATGCACAAGCAGCCGATCTTTCGATACAAACTAGCTATTTACGCACTTGGGGCAGCCCATTTGATGATGCAGGTTATAAACGCCCATTGCGTCCAAACAGCTACCCTGTCAAATTATTGCCGCAACAGGATAATGCCTTTATTAGTCCATTTGGCGGCCCTTTGATGCTGAATTATCGCAATGCCACAGCAGGCAGCGTCATCACCTTGAAAATCAAGGGCAGTGCCAAATACGCACATTACGACTTTACCCAAGAAATGAGCAGTGCCGAAAAAAATGCGGCAACTCAAGTGCTGCAAAGCAAAACCTTTGGTTGGAATACCTTTAAATTTGTCGGTGGTGAAATTCAACAAACCAATGCCTATGCCCTCAATGCAATTGGCAATTTAAGTCCAGACGAATATATTAGTCGAATTAAAGCCGTGATTTACGACAGTAACCATATTGCCAATGGTTATAACAATATGCCGCTAGATAACAGTACTCAACAGGCTTGTCGCGCTTTGAATTGGGATTGCACCAGTGCTCTGCATCGTGCGCCAAACGTACAGCATTTTGTTGGCTGGATTGCAACCTGCGGCTTCTTATGTTCGGGTAACCCATCCGATGGCTCTACAGGAATCGATATTGGCTGGGGTTGGGCACACGAATTGGGACACAATACCGTTCAAGCTGTGCTCACCATGACCTTCCCATCTAGCGAAAATGGCAATACGATTGGTTGCGGTGTAGAGTGTAACAATAATATTTTGGCAGGCTTAAGTATGCTGCGTAAATATGAAATTTATGCTTTAGATAATAATGGCAATAACTTTAATCATTCGGAATTGTATAACTACATCAAAAGCAACCGTGATACAGGTTTGGCTGGTGAAGCACTCCGTATCGATATGGAAAAACGCTTATGGCAAGGTAATGATAATGCCAAACAAGCATTTCATCTGCAACTGGCACACAACTATACCAAATTGCATCAGGGCAAGGCTCAACCCGACGCACAAGGGGTATTGGAGTTTATTCGTTTACTCAATATTTCACAGCGTTTATACAATCAGATTGATCTGAGCAAAGCCTCTACCGCAGAGAAAAATCAGTTAGGTCTGGGTGCATTTAGTAGCAAAAACTTGAGTCGTCCTGATCTGGTCTACGTGTTGAGCTCAAAAATTATGGGCTACGACTTAAAAGATATTTTTCAGTTCTATGGTTTATCTGTCACAGATACCGCACGAGCGTCGATTGCAATGCTGAACTTACCGACGGCCCCCCTCACGTTCTATGCACAACCTGTAAATCGGTCTAACCATTTAAATGAAGGCACTTGGTTAACCTTGCCTGTAACAGGCTCCGTTCCAAATTATCCTTATAAATAACAAATGACAACACAAAGCGGCTTTTAGTGCATAAAAGCCGCTTTCTTATAATCAATCAATCTGTTTATTTCAAAATATCAGGCAACTTAGGTTGAGCATACAAAGGATTGTATATCTCTTTCTTCATCTTCATCAGCATTTGATAGGGTTGTTGCTGTACAAACATATTCACAAAACTGAGTGGAATCGAACCTGCTGGATCAGCGTAGCCGCTGGTCATAACTTTGACTCTATTATTGGCGAGCCGTTGAAATGTCCAATCACCCGTATACTGCGTTAGACGAATCACATCAGGCTGTTCAGGATAACTATTCTTAACTGTACTATTTTTAATACTAATACTACCATCTGCATTTTTAATCATTTTACCTTTAATCACCACATCTCGGTCTTTTAAAGGAAACGGAAAATCCAACAACATATATAGGGTAAATTCGCCTTTCTTTTCATCACGAGACAACAGTTGTGCTTTCGCAACATAAGGTACCCATTGTGGCGTACGTTCAACATCCAGTACCACAGCAACAGCCCGTTCTAATGGCACATCAAAAGTGGTTTCTGCTTTATATTGAAAGACAGGATTATTTTCTGTTTGGTAAGTCCAAACTTTAATATTATTACGATGTAAACTCAGTTTAGGTGCTTCTGCGGCACTAGTAGCCAAGCTGGTCGCACTTAACAGTGCAGCAAGAACAATATGCTTTTTATTCATGTCATGCTCAATTGTTTTAGTCATTGTGAGAGCTTGTTTGAAAAGCATCTTGTTTAGATGCCCAACAAGCTCTTTCATCGAAAAAAGAAAGATTAAACTTCAATCTCGTTAAAGCCAAGAACATCTTTCATATCATATTTACGTGCTTCACGACCAACAACCCATGCAGCCGCACGAACAGCGCCTGAAGCAAAATTCATACGATTGGTGGCTTTATGAGTGACTTCAACACGTTCCCCTTCACCAATAAACATTACTGTATGCTCACCCACGATATCACCACCACGAATGGTTTCAAAACCGATCGTTTGACGATCACGTGGACCGGTATAGCCTTCACGTCCATATACCGCAACTTCTTTCAAATTACGACCTAGAGTATCTGCAATCGCCTCACCCATCATAAATGCTGTACCTGATGGCGCATCAACTTTATGGCGGTGGTGTGCTTCGATGATTTCAATATCCACAGTATCACCAAAGACTTTTGCAGCCAGTTCCAATAACTTGATTGAAACGTTTACACCGACTGAATAATTTGCAGCATAGACAACGGGTGTTTGAGTTGCTGTTTCATCGAGGAATGCTTTTTGTTCATCATTCATGCCTGTGGTACCAATCACCATTGCCACACCCGCTTCTCGGCATAACTTCAAGTGCTGTTCAGTGGCAACAGGAGCAGTAAAATCAATGACCACATCACAGTCTTTTAACACTTCATTTAAGCTGCCAACAACCTTAACCCCAAGACTTCCCACACCTGCAAGCTCACCCGCATCGGCACCCACTAAGCTACTTTCAGGACGTTCAACTGCTGCTGCAAGTTGATAGCCTGCTTGTTGTACCGCTTGAATCAGAATACGCCCCATGCGTCCGCCTGCACCCAAGATCCCAATGCGTGGAGAAGTTGACATAATTTTTCCCAGTCTTTTATTTAAACAATCTCGCTACTATAGCAAAACTCTGTGCATACGCTAAAAAATTCCCATAAAAAAACCTGCCGAAGCAGGTTTTTTCTCAGCATCGATTAATCGAATAGACGATCAAAAAATGATTTTTTCTTTGGCGATGAAGCATGACCATCACCATCAAAAGAAGCTTGTAGCTCTTTCAACAATTCACGCTGACGGCTGTTTAAATTGATAGGGGTTTCAACCACAATACGGCACAATAAATCACCGACCATACTGCTACGTACAGGGCGAACACCCTTACCACGTAAACGGAATAATTTACCTGTTTGTGTACCTTCAGGAATTTTTAAACTAACACGACCATCAAGGGTCGGAATTTCAATTTCTTTGCCTAAAGCAGCATCAGCAATGCTCACAGGCACATCCATATACAAGTCAGCGCCATCACGTTGGAAGACTTCGTGTTCACGAACCACGACTTCAACATATAAATCACCTGCTTGACCATCACGAATCGCTTCACCTTTACCAGTTAAGCGTACTCGATCGCCATTATCCACGCCTGCTGGAATAGTGACTTCAAGCGTTTGTTGACGGTCTGCAACACCTGAACCATGACAAGTGTTACATGGATTCTTAATCATTTTGCCTTGACCACGGCAAGTACTACAGGTTTGCTGAACCGAGAAGAAACCTTGCTGCATACGCACTTGACCCGCACCATGACAGGTACGACAAGTTTCAACATCATTTGGATTCTTAGAACCTTTACCATCACAGGCATCACAAGGTGCCGGTGCAGTAAAAGTAATGGTCTTTTTTACACCTTTGACGGCTTCTTCAAGCGTCAATTCCATCACATAGCGAAGGTCTGAGCCACGGCGTTGACGTTGCTGTTGGCGACCACCGCCACCGAAAGCACCACCAAAAATATCACCAAACTGACTGAAAATGTCTTCAGCGCTAAAACCACCGCCAAAGCCACCACCACCGCCGAAACCGCCTTCAAAAGCACTATGACCAGCACGATCATACATACTGCGCTTTTCACCATCAGACAGGATTTCATAAGCTTCCGCAGCTTCTTTGAACTTATCTTCTGCTTCAGCATTGTCTGGGTTACGATCTGGATGATACTTCATCGCCAACTTACGATAGGCTTTTTTAATCTCATCATCACTTGCGGTTTTCGAAACGCCTAAAACCTCATAATAATCACGTTTAGCCATGGTTGGCGATGCTCCTCACGGAATTTATTTAAATCTAAAAAAACAAATAGGCTCTGCAGACTTCAGTAATAAAAAAGTCAACAGAGCCTTAATAAGGGCACTACTCTAAATTTACAAGGTCTCGCACAATAAAAAAGCGATAAAATTAGAATACCGCTTTATTTTTAAAATACTTAGCAAGACCTTTGAGCCATGCATTCAGTAAGAATAACCATGCGATTGCACTAAAAATTACACCTGCAACGGTCATGCCTGTTACCCATAATGCGCTGTCCCATGCAAAAAAGAACAACGGAATAAACCAGAGTGACGCAAAGCAAACGATCATGATAAATAACAGCACGTTACGCATGATCCAGAGGGCATGTGCATGAATCCATACTTCAGCATTATCCACAATCGCAACTTTTCGTGCTAATAGGTATGCAAACACTGCAAACACGATTGTAAATAATGCAAGAAACATGAACACATAAGAAATCGCCACGTAACGGCGATGCTGCTCAATATTGTCTTGCCCCATGCTCTATATCACCTCATTCACCGCATTTTGCCAAACTAGTTAAGCAATAAAATTCAATTATTTTTTGGTCTTCAAATATAGGTGCTACTATATTGAAATTTTCAATATTTCGCACCTTTATTCACAAAATAATTACGATAGCGGTGTTGCTTTCTTCACTCTAAACCACGCTGCATACAATGCAGGTAGGAAAAATAAGGTGAGTAAAGTCGCAACAATCAAACCACCCATAATCGCAACTGCCATTGGACCAAAGAAAATACTGCGTGATAATGGAATCATTGCCAGTACCGCAGCCAATGCCGTCAATACAATTGGGCGGAAACGGCGCATGGTTGCACCAATCACCGCATCCCACGGCGCATACCCTGCCTGAATATCTTGTTCAATTTGATCAATCAGAATCAGTGAGTTCCGCATAATCATCCCTGACAATGCAATCGTCCCAAGCATCGCCACGAAACCAAACGGTTTATTAAACAAGAGTAAGAATGCAACCACCCCGATTAAACCAAGTGGTGCTGTCAGCAGAACAATCGTTGCACGTGACATGCTACGCAATTGAATCATCAATAAGGTCATCACCACAGCCAAGAACAATGGCATACCGGCGTTCACTGAATTTTGACCCTTTGCAGACTCTTCAACCGTACCCCCCACCTCAAGCAAATAGCCATTTGGTAAATCCGCACGTAAAGTTTGTATTTTATCTGCTAACTGCTGAACTACGGTTGCAGGCTGTAGATTGGTTCGAATATCGGCACGAACAGTAATCGTTGGTAGGCGGTTACGATGCCAAATCAAGCCTTCTTCAAAGCGTGATTCAATTTTTGCAATCTGTGCCAAAGGTACGGTTGTTCCTTTGGTGGTTGGCACAGCCAAACTTGCCAAAGAAGCTACTTCTGCACGTTCAGTTTTATCACCACGTAGACGAATCTCAATCAACTCACGTTTTTCACGATATTGATTCATCACTGAGCCTGTTACCGAAGCATTCAGAAAATTCGCTAAATCAACACTAGAAACACCCATTTGACGGGCACGGTCTTGGTCAATTTCAATCGCAATAATTTTACTTGGCTCACCCCAATCTAAATGAACATTGGTGGTATTTGGGTCTTCACTGAGGACTTTAGCCACTTTCTGCGCCCATTGACGTACTGTGCTTAAGTCTTCACCTGACACACGATACTGTAATGGATAACCAACAGGTGGGCCATTTTCAAGTAAGGACACACGGGTACGCACTTGTGGCAAGAGCTGCTTAATTTGCGTCTCTAAAGAACGGCGAATTTCATTACGATCATCTAAAGACGATGCCAACACTACAAATTGGGCAAAACTGGCTTGTGGAAGCTGTTGATCCAAAGGTAAGTAGAAACGTGGTGATCCTGTACCGACGTAGGCCACATAGTTATCAATCCCTTTTTGTTTCGCAAGGAATTGCTCAACCTTATGTACAGCCTGTTCAGTCGCAGCCAGTGATGCGCCTTCTTCTAATTTTAAATCAACCAAAATTTCCGCACGGTTTGATGGTGGGAAAAATTGCTGTGGAACGAGTTTAAACATCGCCACTGACAACACAAATATGCCAACGGTCACTGCAATCACTGTCTTACGGTAGGTAATACAGACTTCAACAATACCACGAAAAGATTGATAAAATTTCGACTGATACGGGTCATGATGCTGACCATGTGCTTCCACGACAGGTTCAGGTTGCTTGCGTAATCTTGCCCATAAGCGTAAATACCATGCCGCTTTTTGATTTTGTTTGGTGAAATCAGGCAGTAACTTTTCGCCCAAATAAGGTACGAATAAAACCGCAGCAATCCATGACACAAGCAATGCAATCGTGACCACTTGGAAAATAGAACGAGTATATTCACCTGTGCCTGATTGAGCTGTAGCAATTGGGAGGAAACCTGCTGCGGTAATCAGCGTTCCTGTCAACATTGGAAAAGCGGTAGTTTGCCATGCAAAGCCTGCGGCTTTCAGTCGACTGTAACCCTGCTCCATTTTAATCGCCATCATTTCAACGGCGATAATGGCATCATCAACCAACAAACCAAGTGCAAGAATTAATGCACCCAAAGAAATCTTGTGTAGCCCTACATCAAATAAGCTCATCCCTGCAAACGTCATCGCCAGTACCAACGGTATCGACAATGCAACGACCAGCCCTGTACGGAAACCAAGCGAGAAGAAACTCACCAGTAAAACGATAATCACCGCTTCAGCCAGAACTTTTAAAAATTCTTGAATACTGCGTTGCACCGCTACAGGCTGATCTGAAACTTTTTGCAGTTTCATGCCCAAAGGTAAGCTCTTTTGTAAGCTATTAAATTCAGTTTCTAGGTTTTTGCCCAGTGCAATGATGTCGCCACCTTTGCGCATCGACACCGCAATCCCAATACCGTTCTCACCCATGAAGCGCATACGTGGCTGAGCAGGTTCACTGAAACCACGATAGACTTCGGCAACATCACCCAATTGAATGGTTTTATTCCCGACCAACAACGGCATTTTTTTCAGGTCATCGACACTATGTAAATGCCCACTGACACGAATTTGAATACGGTCGGTACCTGTTTCAAAGAAACCTGCACCTGCCATATCATTTTGCTTTTGAATCGCTTCCTGAATTGCAGTAACGGGTACACCGAGCTGAACAGCTTTAGTATTGGATAATTCAAT
>Ga0224722_1001311_pt1 | contig 13830 bp, 12 predicted proteins | sample Balambano_FR1_Me_FD_161646 | JGI IMG/M metagenome (GOLD analysis project Ga0224722, IMG submission 161646) | Freshwater sediment microbial communities from Lake Towuti, South Sulawesi, Indonesia - Balambano_FR1_MetaG | ecosystem: Environmental > Aquatic > Freshwater > Lake > Sediment | place... | reverse complement strand
TAATAATACAGATCATCTGAGATTGAGATAGACCAATAAAATTTGGAAAATGCTTTATCTTTGCTTTTTAATCGGCTGATTGTGTTAAAGACCATTGGCTTAGATCGTATAATTTTGTTAGTTTATTCAATTAGATATTGAAATAAAAAACACCCTCTAAGCGAAACTCAGAGGGTGTTTTTAGATACAAAGATATTAGAATTTAAATTCTAATCCCAACCCAGCTACAGGTTGTTTATCTTTTTTATCGGCTTGCTCAAGCGTTAAATACCCTGCATAACCATACGTTTTAACTTGTTTACTAAACGCATAATCTACGCCGCCAATCACTTGTTTAGCTTTAAAATCAGCAGTGTTATTTTTAAAACTGGTATCATTTTGGCTATATTGACCTTTTACAGTCCAGCTTTTCGCTTGTGGAATATTATATTCAGCACCAAGTAACCAACCTTGAGCATCATCAATATTTTCAGATCCAGCAGCATTTCCTGATGCTTTTTCGACTTCAGACGTTTGATAAAGTGCTTTTAATGCCAAACCTTCAACAGGGTTTAAACGACCAATTGCACGAACCGTATTTGCAGCAGCAAATAATGAACTTCCTGCGATAGCCTTATCAGTCGCATTGAGAATACCGCGTCCTAAGAAATTACTAGGGATCGCTTTATCATATCCAATACCGGCTACCAATAATGGGCTTTCAAAACTTGCAGATGCAGACCATGCATCACCTAATCCACGCCCATCAACCTTCGCAACACCTGCTTTACTATTATCAATACCTGTTGCTTCACCTGTTGCCAATAAAGCATTTACTTTAATTGCACCATCTAATACAGGTACTTTTACCGCTGGAGATTCATAAACAACGACATTGCTAATACGATTTTCACCCGTGAAAATACCATTCACATCAGCTCTATTTGCAACATAGTTGTTAAAGGTATCAACCGCACTCGATAATTGTTTAACTGGGGTATCATGTACACCAATTTTAATTGTACCTAATTGACTGTCTTTTAAACCAACAAAGCGGTTTCGTTGCGTCCAATCAGTACTATCACCATCAGCACTCAATCCCCACTCCGCAGCATACACAGCGCTTAAACGATCAGTTAGTTTTTCATCGCCTTTAATCCCAATAAACGAACTATTTGAGCTGATTTCCCAAACATCTCGATTAGCAGTCTTTGCATTCTTTTCTGGTAAATAATCAACACTGGCATCAATCTCACCATAGATTGTTGGTGCTGCAAATGTTGAAGTTGCGAGTAAACCAAGCACTGCTGCTGTTACAATTTTGATTTTCATTGTTTACGTCCTAGCTAAATTTGTAACAAATCCTACACATTAACTTTATATGACAAAACGATTAAAATCTTATTTATTTATTCCATTTTCGACTAAAGTTTAATTTTTATACGCATTAAATACCTATTAAAAATTAGATTAAAAAAACAAATTTATCAATAAATATCAAAATTTTAAAACACAAACAAATAACACTATTCAATAAAAATCACTTATTCATAAAACATGGCATTTCTAGGAGGAATCTGTACTTTAGTCGATAAGTAATCAAAATAATTGCCTCAATTTATTTCAAGAAATAAAAAAAACACCCATAAATTTGTAATAAAAATCTGTTTTTATCTTGTATTATTTTTCCAATAGAAAATAGGCAATAAACATAAAATAGAAATCATAACAATGCAGAGCAAATAGTGATAGTAACCCACTAGATCTCCAATAATGCCACTTCCCAAATACAATAAACCACTTATTGTCGCCATAATAGAAACTTGAAAAGTAAAATCTGTACCTGCACATTGTTTACGGCTGTATTGCATAATCAAGGTTAACATTACAACCAACAGCATAGCTGAACATGCATCCTCAAATGCATTCACGCTATACAACCAAAATGGGGCGATCGAAGCGTTAAGCTCATAACTATAAGCAATGACAGCATAAGCCGCTAAACTGATAATTTTCAAAATAGAAAATACAATTAAGCAATTCACTCTTGAAAAATGTTTTAACAATAGCCCAGCAATCCCTGCTCCTATCAGTGCTGCAACTGCCCCGAATATAGTAATAAAAACACCAATCTGGCTAAAATTTAATCCCATATCTACCATCAGCGGTTTTAATAAAGGCCCTGCTAAACCATCAGCAACCTTAAAGCTCAATAAAACCATTAACCACGTTTTTAACTCTTTGGAAGACGTAAAATAATTGAGATATTTTTTGATGGCTTGGCTAAATAAAATAGGAGTCTTTTGATCTGCAATATTTTTCACTGCATGTATAGGTTCTCGATAGAACAAAACAGGTACGGTATTCAAAAAAACCAGCCCAGCTAAAACTAAAAAAGTTTTCTGCCAGTCCAACCAATCTAAACACCACAACACCGCCCCACCACCCACAATAAACCCTAGACGCGAGCCAATCACTTGAAAGGTATTGCCCCAATGCTGTTGATCATTTTTAAGTAAATTGACAGCTAAGGCATCTGTCGCAATATCTTGCGTTGCACCTGTCAAATTCATCAGAAAAAGTAAGGCAAAGAAAATAAATAAATAACTGGGTTGATCAAGTGCTTGAATAGGGAAAAAAGACAGAATGATGAGAATCAAAACACTGGATAATTGCGTTGGAATAATCCAACTACGATAGTGCCCTAAACGAGAAAGCGTAAAACGATCAACATAAGTTGCCCAAAAGATTTTGATTGACCACGGCAACATCAGCAAACCAAAGCCACCGATATGCGCCAAAGAAACACCTTGCGCTCTTAAAATCACAGGTAAAGCATGGGTCATAAAACCAACAGGTAATCCCTGTGCCCAATATAGAGAAAACAATAAAATGTAAATCTGTCGAAGATTAAGCATTTAAAGTTTTCCATAACAGCACAATAAGGGGGCTTAAGTATCCAATCCTTTCATTCATCTGGCAATAAAATCTTAGTTTTTGCCAATGCAGTGTATGTCATGAATGTTTAACATCAAGTGTAGTTGTCATCATAATTCTGAATTTATGTCACAATATTTTCCAGACCTCCCTCCCTTAGTTCCTCAACGTGGGACAGCATTTAGCCGAGCTTTGTGTCGAAAACTGTTTCTAACTCAAGGTTGGACAGTGGTAGGCGAAATTCCTAATTTAGCCAAAGCGGTTGCAATTATTTCCCCCCATACCTCAAATATTGATGGTTGGTATGGCTTTCTAGCGATTGGTGGTCTTGGTTTAAAAGTGACCGTTCTCGGCAAAGATACTTTATTTAGACCACCGTTTAAGCCGCTTCTAGATTGGGCGGGTCTCATTCCTGTTCATCGAGACAGTGCGCATGGTCTGACAGAACAAGTTGTCACAACCATTCAGAAATATGACAAAATTTGGGTGGGTATGGCACCTGAAGGAACACGTAAAAAAGCTGAAAAAATAAAAAGTGGTTTCTATCATATTGCCCATGCAGCGGGAATTCCAATTGTGATGTTTGCCTTTGACTATGATCACAAGATCATTTACTGCTTAGGTGCATTCACGCCAACAGGTCATTATCAACATGATCTTGAACAAATCATGCAACGTTACGTCGGTCATTTCTCTCCCAAGAATCCACACTGGCTTGCGGAACCATTACAAAAACTTGTGAAAAAGAACTAGAAAATTAGGGGTAAATCTGCTCTGATGTGCCCATCTTTTTGTATATTTTATCTCCATTTCATATGAAAATTGCTCGACTGTCTTGCTTTGCACTTCTTAGCTTAGCTTTATTTGGTTGTGATCAAACCGCAAAGAAAACTCCCCCAACAACAGCGATTAAAGCACGTGAACCTGTCATTGCATTGGCTTTAGGTGGCGGTGGTGCAAAAGGCTTTGCCCATATCGGTGTGATTAAAGTGTTAGAGTCACATGGGATTAAAGCGAAAATTGTCACAGGTACTAGCGCAGGTAGTTTTGTGGGCAGTATTTATGCCAGTGGTCAAACGCCATATCAAATGCAAAATCTTGCATTAAAACTACAAGAATCAGACTTACGTGATTTAACACTGAATAGCCAAGGCATTATCTTGGGTCAAAAACTGCAAAACTATGTGAACACCCAAGTCGGCAATAAACCAATTGAGAAATTCCCAATTCGTTTTGCTGCCGTAGCGACACGTTTAGACAATGGTAAAAAAGCCGAATTTATTAAAGGAAATGCAGGTCAAGCGGTACGGGCTTCTTGTAGTATTCCAAACGTCTTTGTCCCTGCGGTGATTGGGAATACTAAATATGTAGATGGTGGTTTAGTCAGTCCAATTCCTGTCAAAACTGCCAAAGATATGGGTGCTGATATTGTGATTGCTGTTGATATTTCTGCACGCCCAACTGGTGACAAACCATTAAGCATGTGGGGATTATTAGACCAAACCATTAATATTATGGGACAACAAAGTATTAATGAAGAATTGAGCCAAGCAAATGTGGTGATCCAGCCTAAAGTAGGTCATTTAGGTGTTCTTGATCTTAAATCAAGTAATGAAGCTATTTTAGAAGGTGAAAAATCGGCTCAAGCAAAGATCACCGCAATTCAAAATGCGATTACAGCATTTAAGAAATCCCCTGCTGCATTTAAACCTGCTCCTCGTTCTAAATTCTAAAAATAATCTTGAAGGGCTGCTGGTATTTGATCGCTACTGGTCATCTGTGCAAGATTATTGATGACCACCAGCCCAAACTCTAAAAAAACAATCATTGTATATTCATCAAGATAATGATCTGCTAGAGTGCTAGAGGTGAATGTTTTTTCACCTCCATTCAGTTTAATGATGTGAGCAAATCTATGGAATTTGTAGTTGAGCCGTGGCACTGGTTTGTATTAGGAATTTTACTGATTCTTTCAGAATTGATTCTGACCGCTTTTGCTGCGTTATGGTTTGGTATAGCAGCAGTGATGGTCTGCATTTTACTATGGCTTTTCCCAATGATGGGCTTTACCACCCAAGTGATTACTTGGGGGATTTTATCTATTTTATGTACGATTCTTTGGTTCAAATTTATCAAACCACTCTCTATCGATAAAACCAAAGCAGGGCTTCCTCGTGAAGCAACCATCGGTCAAGTGGGTATGGTCATTCAAACTGGACTGAATCATGGGCAAATCATCGTTCGTTTTTCGATGCCTGTTTTAGGTTCTGATGAATGGAATTGCCGTTGTGCTGTTCCAGTACAAGTCGGTGATCGCGTTCGAGTAATTGATATTTTGGGTAATGATTTAGTCGTTCAACCGCATAGCAACTCATAAACATAAAGAGGGTTTCCAATGTCTGTCGGTACTATTGTTGTCTTAGCGCTTTTAGCTTTTATTGGCACAACTATTTTTAAAGGGGTTCGTATTGTTCCCCAAGGTTATAAATGGATTGTGCAACGTTTAGGTAAATACCATACCACTTTAGGTCCTGGTCTGAATTTTGTTATTCCTTATATTGATGAAGTGGCTTATAAAATCACGACCAAAGATATTGTTTTAGATATTCCGTCACAAGAAGTGATTACGCGAGACAATGCCGTATTAGTGATGAATGCCGTTGCCTATATCAATTTAACCACACCTGAAAAAGCTGTGTATGGGATTGAGAACTATATCTGGGCGATTCAAAATCTAGTTCAGACTTCACTACGTTCAATTGTCGGTGAAATGGATCTAGATGATGCTTTATCTTCACGTGATCATATTAAAGCAAAATTAAAAGCTGCCATTTCTGATGATATTTCAGATTGGGGTATCACCCTTAAAACAGTTGAAATTCAAGATATTCAGCCCTCTCACACCATGCAAGCGGCAATGGAAGCACAAGCGGCGGCAGAACGTCAACGTCGCGCGACTGTGACGAAAGCTGATGGTGAAAAACAAGCTGCTATTTTAGAAGCAGATGGTCGTTTAGAAGCTTCTCGTCGTGATGCAGAAGCACAAGTGGTACTTGCTGAGTCTTCACAACGCGCTATTGAAATGGTAACAAGTGCTGTTGGTGACAAAGAAATCCCTGTTGCATACTTACTCGGTGAGCAATATGTGAAAGCGATGCAGGATCTATCTAAATCAAGCAATGCAAAAACTGTGGTACTCCCATCGGATGTACTTAATGCTATCCGTGGAATTATGGGGAAACACTAAATTGTTCGTTCTAAAAATAAAAGCAGCGATAATGCTGCTTTTATTTTAACGATTCAAAATCAATTTTCGATCTTTGACTGGTAGCTGTTTTACGATCAAATCATAAGAATCTTGAATGAGATCCTGAACTAAATCAGCTGTGATATCTGAATTACTGGCAATCGAAATCCAATGCTTCTTATTCATATGATAACCCGCTGAAATTGAAGCATAGAGTTCTTGATATTCTAGGCTTTTCTCAGGCTTACATTTTACAGTGATGATCAATTTTCCTGAGTAAGAACCAATCAACATAAACATCTTGTCAAAAATTTTAAACACTTCACAATCTGGACCAAAAGGTTGTGACTGGATCGAAAAAGCAAGTTTTTGCCCGTACTCCAGTGCCAATTGTTCTAGTTGATCTTCATTCATAAACCTTATCCTATTGTTATGAATACTTATAAAAATATTTCGTTGCTATAAATAAACTTTGAATTATTTTCTATTCATTATTTCTCAAATCTGAGCTGATTATAAAATACCTCAAACTCAGTTTTACCATCTTGTGCTGCAATACCCCAAGGTATTTCAGTCGTGATTATGCAACGCTTTCGCCCATCGGATTCAACCCATGTGCGAATAATTTCACAAGCAATCACCCCTTGTTGTGGATAATGACTCATTTCATATAAGCTTTGATCTGTAAATATAGGTATTTTATCAATAAATAACCATTCTCGATTTGAAGTATCTTTTAATACGCACTCAACCCAACCAGGAAAATTGGAATCTACAAATCGAAGGATTTGGACATTGAGCATGTACATTACATTCCACCTAAATCAAACTGTAAAAATTCGACAAATACCTCAATCTTGAAAATACTTATTAATTCCTAAGTCCCTAGATTATAGCGTGTAAGTTAGCTTTTTCGTGCTAACAAGAATTGTGAAATCTCAACTAATTCTTTGGCATCATCGCCAAAATATGCCAATGCTTCAAAGGCTTGATCATGTAAATTTTGGGCATAAGCTTGAGCCTGTTGCAAACCCATCAATGCAGGATAAGTTGATTTTTGTACCTGCTCGTCTTTACCTGCAGTTTTACCTAAAATTTCAGTGCTTGCCGTAATATCTAAAATATCATCTTGAACCTGAAAAGCTAAACCAATGCTTTGTCCAAATTGGCGTAGTTTAGGAATCGCCTGATCCGTCCCTGCAAAAATTGTCACAGCACCCATCATAATTGCCGCTTGAATCAATGCACCTGTTTTATTACGGTGAATATTTTCTAATTCAGTTTGATCAACCTGTTTGCCTTCAGCCTGTAAATCTAAAACCTGACCACTTACCATTCTCGAACTGGCTGTCGCTAAAATCTGTATTTGTTTCAAGACAACTGCTGCATCTGTGCCCTGTCCCTGCTCATCAAATAAACGACTTCCCAAAATCTCAAATGCCATTGATTGCAAAATATCGCCTGCCAATAATGCTGTATTCTCACCAAATGCAACATGACACGTTGGCTGACCACGGCGAAGCAAATCATTGTCCATACATGGCAAATCATCATGCGCCAACGAATAACAGTGAATTAACTCAACCGCAACAGCAGCACGACGTGCCGCCGCAAAATTGTGGTTCGACTGTAACGAAGCTGATGCATAGCATAACGCTGGACGAACACGTTTCCCCCCCAACATCACCGCATGATGAACAGCTGACTTTAAAGGTTCTGGAATGGAAAATGCAGCCAATGCTGTCAATAAATCTTGTTGAATACGTTGTTGAGCTTGTTGTAGAACATCCGCATTAACTTGAGAAATAGATGACACGATTGCCTCGGGAAATGATCTGATAAAATAGGTTTAACTCTGGCATCATAACACTATTTAGTTATGACAGGTAATTCAGCCGTTTTTAATGATTTTGTAATTTATCAATTTTTATTGTTTAGCTTACTTATAATAACCGAACCAATAAATTGGCTCGGCTTTATTAAAAACTAATGCTTATCCCACCAGTAACAACTGTTATTGGTGTTTTAAATATTAGTAAAAATTTTAAATTGATTTATCAATTACTTAGTTCAGAGCTCAATATCTTGCGGTTTACTTTTCGAACTAGTAGGAGGTGTGAATTCAACGCCAGCCTTTTTAAAAAGTTGTGGTACTTCAACCAATGCCATTGATGAGTTCTTAGCGATTCCTGTCACATCACCTACTAAGTTTTTAGCCCCACCTACTGTAAATCCACTTGATGTTAAAGATTGTGGATTTGAAATAATCGCTGTAGAAATCTGTGAAGCCCCACCAGCCAAATCTTTGGCCATTAATGTTGCAATACCAAAATTTTGTGCAGCAGCAAGTAAATATTTTTTCTTCTCTGCACTTAAGTTTTTAATCGTTTCAATTGTTTCTGCTTCATCTTTTTTACTTGCAGCCATCACTTCATCAGTTGGTTTTTCCAAAGAAGCTAGAATAGCCTCTTTTTCTTGTAAATTAGTTGTAGATTTAAGTGCTTTTAATTTAGCTTGAATTTCACCACTCATTTTACTTGTTGAAATCGTAGCAGCTAAAGCTGCTCGGCTTTCTTGAAAAAGTAAGTTAGTCGCACTAGCTTGTGTTAAAAAATCGGTAACATTAACATTGCTAGATGCTGATGTACCAATTACATTTTGGGTCATCTTAGACGCAAAATCTCCAAAACCAGCATGTGCATTTGAAATTGTACCGATTATCATTGTTGCAACTATAAGTTTGTTCATAAGGTTTCCTTATTGGGTTGAATCAGCTTTTTGAGCAGTTTGTTGAAGTAGCGGAGGTAAATCATTTAATAATTGTAAAAGATAAGTTTCTTTATAGTTTTGCATAGAAAAACCTTTCAAATTAATTTCTTGTTTAATCCCTTGAGTTCCAATTTTTTGTTGGTTCTCATTAAATAAGCGTACACCAGTAGTGACATCTAGAGTTGCACGACAGTTTTTATCATTTGCATCACATATCAGAGAATTAGGTTGTACATTCACTTTAAATACTGGTTGCATACAAGTTTTTGGTTCAAATAATTTAAGATTTAATTGTTTTTTAAATCCAGCATTTTCAGTCATATATTGAATATTATCTTTAAGTGAGCGCCCCTTTTCTAAGTCGACACCTGTGGCATAGAACGGGTATTTAGAATATTTAGCAAATCCATAATACGTCATCATTGTAAAAGGCTTAAATTGAATCTCACCACTTTGTTCTGTAGCTAAAAATGCGCACATTGAACGTGATAGATTAGAATCTATAGCATTTTCTTGAGTATCAACTTGAATTATATCTCCTGACTTAACAGGGATATTGTCACTCTTCCCAATAGGTGCATCGAGTTGTGCTGTGACTTCATTACCATCACGGGAAATGACAGTTGCCTCCCAAGTCGGGATCAATACTTGTTTACCAGAAATCATTTGCGAGTTATAAATATTAATTTTTAACCCTAAACTCAATTGTTTACCTTGATCTTGAATACTGATTATCTGATTATCTGATTTACTTACTTTCAAGTCAGTACGAGTAAATTTCAGATCTTTCTTAAAAGTTTCTGCCAATTTAATTAATGCATTTTTAAGTGCAACTTCTTTCTGATTTTCCAATGAAAATCCCATACCATCTGAAATGATATCCTTAATTTCATTACTTGCATGTGCAACATGAATGACTCGACCAGAACTATCAATCATTTCTGCCATGACATCGCTATAAACAAATTGCTGCTGAGTGAGTTGCCCCACTTTTTGTTCATAGCCTATTGTGGGTGTAACATATAAACGAATAAAAAAATCAGGGAGTTCTCGGCGGTTAATATCCTCAGCCTGTGCTAATTTCGTTTCCTCACTAATGGACTGAGCAAGAGCACTATAACGACGATTGACAGGAACTAAAGTAAATGGTGCATTATCTCCTGTCGCATCAGAAAAGATTTGCTCAACCAATTCTTTTGGTTCATCTCCAAAACGAATGATATCCATAACAAGCGCTTTAGGTTTTCGAATAGACTGTCTTACATTAGACGTCATTTTACTAAATTCTTTCGTATTTCCATACAGCATGATAGGAATTGCAACCGCATAGTCTCTATCAGCATGGACAATCCGAATAAGATCACCTTCACTCGAACTCAGTTCATCATTTTTGCCAATACCTTGATCAAATCCTTTATCTAAAATCAGATAAGATTTCCAGCGATCAATAATAGTTGTTCTAATTTCTGAAAGCTTTAATTTAGCTTTTGTACTTTCTACAAGTTGCTGTACTAAAATCAGCATATTATTCTGATACTGTGTAATAATTTTTTGATCAGTGGCAGTTTGACCAATTTCACTACTCATTACTTTAATGGGCTGAACATATGTTTTACTTTCACTAAATATTACTTCACCCGTTAAAATATTAGTCAACTTAAACGACACTGTTAAAGGCAAAAATATTTCAGTTGTCGATTGTTTCTGTACTAAATATTCACTCGCACGCACTACATCCAAAGATGCAACATAAGTACGATTTTTAGTATTTTGCTCAATTTGTGTAACGACTTGATCAGGAAAAGCCTGTTTTAGTGCTTTCTCAAAATTTGCTTGTAATTGTACTCTTAATTCAGGTGTGATTGCCTTTTCAAAATTACAAGATAGCGATGAATCAATAATTTCTGATAAAGGGGTCAAAAGACTTTTACACTGATGTTTAGAACCATTTAAACCAAATAATCCCTTAGATGGATAAATTTGTAAATTCGCATAACTATTTATACTTACAAAACTGAGCAATCCCAAACTTAATAATTTAGTCTTTATTTGCATTGTGAACCACCAATACATAAAGTAATCGTATTGCCTTGTTGTATTCTTTCAGCAGATGCTAATGTTTGATTAACTTGTCTAAGTGCTTTATTTAATTCGACAGTAAGTGGTTTATCACTTTTATACCCCATTGTGATTTCAACTAATTTCCCATCTTGACTACGAATATTAATATTTTCTACGCCAGAAATATGATCCAGAGCCTCATATAAATCATCCCCTAAACGTGTAGAGACATTATTTGTGATGCTTTTTACAAAAATAGTAATTTCTTTACCATACATGGAACGATTTTTAGCATAATTTAGAATTTGTGGAGCAACATTACTAACAGCTAACTCACCTAATTTAGCAGCTACATTAGTACGACAAGCATCAGCCGTTGCCCCTGATGCAGATTCAGTACGGGTTTCACCACCCATTAATGTCGCATCATCAACAGAATATACTTTAAATGTCACAGCACCATCACAAACATACTGTCCTGTTGTTGACGAACGACCACGATCGAAAATATTACTTGAACCAGCCATAAACCAGTCTGCTTTTGCTTCTCTGGCTGCAGCAGCAAATTTAGCTAATTCAGCATCACTTAATAACTGCTGAATAGTCATGCTACGACCTTTCAAATATTTACTTCTAAATAAATCTGAATCCATTAAACGTAAATCATACTTAGTAGCATTTTGAGCAATACTATTTAAAGTTTGATTAACTTTTTCTGGAACAACACTAGGAGTTTGATATTCAACATACTTAACAAAGCTTTGAATATCATTTTGTCGTTCTTTTTGAGAATAACTTGCATCTTCTGATGCATTGTAATTAGCAGATGTAGAAGAACTTGCTTTATTATTATGACTGGCGCTACCGCCTGCTGCATAAGCTCCTGAACCATACCCGTTATCATAACCACCTACATATCCACTGCTTGATCGACCTTGTGATGATGCGCTGATTTTAGAAGATGCATTTGCTTTTTCCCGACTTGAATAAGCCGCTTTTTCATCATAACTATAACTTTGGTCATTAAAATATGATGTAAACTCTTTTACTGGTTTGGTATTATCTCGAGGAACACCAAAGTATTCATCCATAACAATCATAATAGGGCTTGTACGGCTATTTTTCTTTGACAAACCATAATCATTTAATATTGTACGAAATTCTTTATCATCAATTTCTAAACTAACACGAGTAACTAAATTATTCTCAACATCAGTTTGGCTACCCAAATTTGAGAAATAGACAGGATTCACTTGATTTATAATCTGTGGCAATAACAATTTTGCTTCTGATAATGATTGCATTCCATTTATTTTAATAATCAATGCAGATACTGCTTCAGCTTTTGCTAACTCAGATGCTGTATTTCGAGTAAGATTTTGATCTTTTTTAATAATAGGAGATTTACCTACACCAATTGCACTAACAATTTCGGCATGAGCAATATTTGATATAACCATCCCAAAACCTAAAGCCCACAACCATTTTTTCATATAATACCTTTTACTTTTTCATGTAGAAAATCAAGATCACATAAAGTAATCTATAAATAAAAAAATATAAAGAAAAAATTAATATTAAATAATAATTTCTTATAGAAATTATCTTAAAAACCCAAACAGTCTAAATTTATTATTTTGACACTCCATATCATGGATAAATTCATCTTAAAAATAAAAATCTACAAGAAGAGTTATAAATAAAAATGAAATATGGATATTAAAACTATTTTATAGTTACATCATTCACTACCTGCTGCTAAAACCACAGGGTATTTATAGATATGTATCGCATAGTACTTAAAGACTTTCTAGGAATAAATGATTAGACAGAGAAAGTCTTTAAGCCGAAATATTTTAGAATTTCTAGAAGATTAACTATCTAGAATCATGAACTAAAGCTATCACCCGGTACACGAACCCAACCCTCCATCAAGACACGTGCACTACGACTCATGATTGCTTTCTTCACTGCCCATTTACCATTAATGAATTCTGCTTGAGCACCGACACGTAAAGTGCCCGATGGATGACCAAAACGAACTGCTTCACGTTCCCCACCGCCTGCTGCTAAATTCACTAAAGTACCCGGAATAGCTGCTGCCGTTCCAATCGCCACGGCTGCTGTACCCATCATGGCATGATGTAACTTGCCCATAGACAATGCACGTACCAATAAATCAACATCTGTTGCTTCAACAGTTTTGCCACTTGAAGAGGTATAGCTTTTTGGTTTTGAAACAAATGCTATTTTAGGCGTATGCTGACGTGCTGCTGCTTCTGAAATATCTTTGATCAAGCCCATATGAACTGCACCATATGCGCGAATTTTTTCAAAACGTGCTAAAGCAGCGGCATCGCCATTGATATGATCTTGTAATTCTGTCCCTTGATAACCAATATCTTCAGCATTCAAGAAAATCGTTGGAATACCTGCGTTAATAAATGTCGCTTGGAATGTTCCAACATCTGGAACCACCAATTGATCAACAACATTTCCTGTAGGGAACATATCCCCACCCTCTTCACCATCATCGGCAGGGTCTAAAAATTCAATTTGAACTTCTGCTGCGGGGAAAGTCACCCCATCTAATTCAAAATCACCTGTTTCCTGAACTTGACCATTGGTCACAGGGACATGTGCAATAATGGTTTTTTGAATATTCTTTTGCCAAATACGTACCGTACAAATTCCATTTTCAGGAATACGATCGGCATCAACTAAACCATTTGAAATAGCAAATGAACCTACTGCTGCTGTCAGATTGCCACAGTTACCACTCCAATCGACAAAAGCTTGATCAATCGAAACTTGTCCAAATAAATAGTCTACATCAT
>Ga0224722_1001310_pt1 | contig 13839 bp, 12 predicted proteins | sample Balambano_FR1_Me_FD_161646 | JGI IMG/M metagenome (GOLD analysis project Ga0224722, IMG submission 161646) | Freshwater sediment microbial communities from Lake Towuti, South Sulawesi, Indonesia - Balambano_FR1_MetaG | ecosystem: Environmental > Aquatic > Freshwater > Lake > Sediment | place... | reverse complement strand
AAATAAACAAATCGTATCTTTAGGTAGTAGTAGCGCGGTCAATCTACGTATTGAAGGTGGTCACGAGCTGCATGGCGGAGTAGAACTAAAGCGCAGTAAGAATGCCGCTGTTGCACTGCTCTCTGCCAGCTTACTCAACCAGGGCACTACCACCTTTAAATCTTTTCCAAGAATTGAAGAAGTAAATCGTATCATAGAAGTACTTGAGAGTATTGGCGTAAAGATAAGATGGCTGCCTGGTAATGATTTAGAAATCAAACCGCCAAAAACATTACAGCTCGAAAAGATAGATGGCGTAGCCGCCCGCAAAACACGCAGCGTACTTATGTTGCTTGGCCCACTCATGCATAGCCACAAAAGCTTTAAAATACCCTATGCCGGAGGTTGCAAATTAGGCACAAGAACCGTTACTCCGCATTTGTATGCTCTGGAGCAGTTTGGGGTTGATGTAGTTGCAAAAAGTGGTCGCTACCTCGTGACTGTTGCTAAAAAAAGTGCCGACAGAATCATTCTTTACGAATCTGGCAACACCGTTACTAATAACGCTCTCATGGCTGCCGCTCGCACCACTGGTACAACAATTATCCAGGGAGCAAGTGCCGATTATATGGTGCAAGACCTATGTGCTTTCCTAAAAAAATTAGGGGTAAAAATTGAAGGAGTTGGCTCACCAATACTCACCGTTACTGGTGTGCCCACTATAAAAAAGACTATTACTTTCGCCCCAACAGAAGATCCAATAGAGGCCATGTTCTTTGTTTCTGCAGCAATCACCACAAACTCAAAACTCACCATCAAACGCGTGCCCGTACACTGGATTGGCCTTGAGCTATTTAAACTTAAGAAAATGGGTCTTGTCTTTAAAACAAGCTCGCTCTATCCATCAGACAACGGCATCACCGAGCTTGCTGACATTACTATAGAAAAACATCATCATAAACTTAAAGCACCAGTTGACAAGCTACACCCTAATTTGTGGCCAGGAATCAACCCAGATAATATTCCCTATTTTGTGCCTATCTGTGGGGTGGCAAACGGTCGTACATTGATACATGATTGGATGTTTGAAAATCGAGCTATTTACTATACCGAAATGACAAAAATTGGCATGAATGTAGAATTGGCTGATCCGCATCGTATTTATATTAATGGACCTACTAGCTTTAGTGTGGGTGACGTTGTATGCCCACCAGCACTACGGCCGGCCAGCCTTTTATTAATTGGTATGCTAGCAGCCCACGGCACTTCTACGCTCCGCAATATCTACACTATTAACCGGGGCTATGAAGATCTTGCCGAGCGCCTCAATAGTATTGGTGCAAAGATTCATATTTTTCAAGATCTTTGAATATCAAAGTGTATCTAGAAAATTTGACTGTACTTGTCCTCTCGACCACAAAATATAGCCAACAGCGAAACAGATGAGTATGACTAGCAGTATAGTTCTGTACCATTCTTTCATTATGATTTTTCTACGAGCCTTGCTTTAATTACTAGTCTATCCTTAGCCGTCCATAACGGTGTGCAAGTATAGATAGTCAGTAAAGCATCGTCAGTCGGTGCCTCAATCTCAACAACGTCTGCCGCAACCACTAACGAATCAACGACTTCATAAGTAAAAGAGTTAATTTCCCAATGGACTATGATGGTATCACCTATGGCCAGTTTATCAAGATGATAAAAGATCCCTTTGTTGCCATATAGAAATCTATGCCCAATTAGCACCGTGTTGCTACCAACATCGGGCGTACTCGTGTTCTGACGACGTACCACGCCTTTACTCAGCGCCTCAGCTTCCCCTTCAAAAATTACTTCAGCGAGACCAAGACTTGGAATAAAAAGTCTATTATTACCAATAATGCCGTTTGCCTCTGCTAAAACCGCCGCTTCCACCTTGGTAGCCGAGCCAAATGGCGCCTGCTGGGTAATGAGCCAGGACGCTTGCGGCAATAACGGAGCAACTATAATATAGGTAGCAAGAAAAATAACCACACTTGTTAGTAGGTTATTAATAGTGCGATGTTGTTGAAGTTTTTGAGCGTGTTTTTTTAGACGACTCATAAATTAAGCATAACATTTAATAGTAGGGTAAACTGTGCTTGCATTTAAATAAAAAGAGTGGATAATTAGCCTACATAAAGAGCGCATAAGTGCATGGGAGATATTATGTACAGTACAAAGCAGAGTTTTATAAAAAGATTATCTTCTTTAGCAGCATCCGTTTTGGTGCTGTTTCAGATTGTTACACCACTGAGTGTGTTTGCCGTGGATGGCGGCTACAGCGCCCAGCTAACGAGCCCCGTTAGCCCAAGTAAGACATATACCTGGGAAGTGACCGGCTCTAAGCCGGGGCCTGGCCAAGAAATTAGCCACCTTGTCATTAGTGGCTGTTGGGATAGGAGTAAAGTTAGTGTGCTCAGTGCAACCGCTGGAAGTCCTGAGATCAAGGATGATGGTTCTCTTAAAATTGATAGCCTCCAAGACATTGACCTGCCTATTACTATTACCGTAACATTTACACAGACATACGCCCCCTTAGGCAACGCAAGTCTATTAGTAAAAACTGGTAGTGGCAGCGATAGCGGCTTTACCTATCCAGTTACGGGCCCGGACTGTCAGGCTCTTGGTAAACTAGAGGTCAACAAGCTCATAGATGAAGATGGTGATGGTATTTACGAATCATCAGAAGCAAGTGCTTTTGGCTGGAACACCAACAATGGCAGTGAATATTACACAATGGGCAGTACTCAATATCTTGCTATTGGCTCAGTAAATGTATATGAAAAGCCTGTTGACGGCTACAAATTAACTGGTTGGTTTAATACAAATGACGGTACCGCCTGTACCGACCTTAGTGCTTTAGGGCAAGACAATAGCGCACGTGTTACTAATATACGATCTGATTCAACTCGAAAAATTACCCTATGTAATCAAAAAATCATCACCCCTCCGCTAGAAGGCACTATTACGGTGTATAAAGAAACACTTCCGGAAGGTAGTAATCAAAACTTTACTGTAGCAATTAGTGGCACTGGTGTAATAAGTGACTCGACTGAGGCAAGTATTAGCACCTTGGAGCCAGCTGTCTTTAAGGTGGGTGAAGGAGTTTACTCCGTAGACGAGAAAAACCTACCAGATGGCTGGAAGCAAAAAAGTAATAACTGTAAAGACATTTCGATATCAGAGAATAAACTTGAGGCTAGTTGCACCATCATCAATGAAAAATCTTCAAGTTTAGTAATAGCTAAAACCGCCAACCCAACTGGTGAAACAGCATTTAACTTTTTATTGGACGAAGAGCCTTTCGTACTTATAGATGATGATAGTAATTCTGAGCAAGCACAAAAAACATTTTCAGATATTAAACCGGGCACCTATGTCATTACCGAAAAACCCCTAGAAGGCTGGGAGCTTGAAGATATAATTTGTCAGGGCGCAAACAATGAAAATATCCAGATAAATTTAGATGAAAATAATGTGTCAGTAACAATTGATTACGGCCAAGATGTTGCTTGTGAGTTTGTAAACGAAGAGCTTAAAGAAGAGAGCTTAGTATACGGCTATAAATATGAAGACGTTAATGGCAATCAAGAGTGGGATGAGAACGAAACTGGTATCAAGGATTGGTCTATTAGCCTGCTGAGAGAACAGTGCGACCAGTTTGACGAAAGAGTCATTAGCTTAGCATTCTTTAATGAGATAGACCAAGAATGTGATTATGTAGAGATCGCCAACACAACTACAGACAAAGATGGTTACTATAGCTTTGAGCTAACCGACCTATACGGTAGTTATTTGGTTTGCGAAGAACAAGTAGCCGGTTGGATACAAACCGCACCTGGTAATAATGACTGTTATCAATTTTTTGTCGAGGGCACTGGTAATTACGGAGCGTATAATTTTGGCAATAAGCGTGAACCATCCATCGTGATACAAGTTACGCCAGTATGTCAGAACAACTTCCCTTATGCCAATTGGAGTGTTACTCCTCTGTACTTCACGCCAACACAATTTAAGCTAGATTGGATCACCATAAGCGGCAACGCTGCTGGTACGCCAGCGGGTACGGTAGCAGCATCAGAAACATTTAATGCTACGGATGTAACTTTTGACCCAGATACAAATACCTACAGCGGTGTCGTGCTTTGGCCTGGCACCTCCCTTACACAGCCAGATTGGCCAGGTTGGGAGCTTGTGAATGGACTTTGGGTAGAAAACCCCAATGATTTAGGTGGTAACTTAAGGGATGCTGCACTATTGCAAATTAGTGTCAACCCTACCAGTTCTTCCATCCTGGCGTATCCAGAAGCTACCCCTAATTGTGACCCAAATCCCACAAACCCACAGGTCTTAGGAGCGAGCACAAGCACACCAGCAACACTTGCTAACACTGGCTCATCAATGATTCAGGCAATCTTTGTTGGGGTTACTATCATTGGTGCAGCAAGCGGTGTTACGTACTTCAGCCGCAAAAAGCAATATTCATAAAATAACTATCCCAACGAAAAGAGGCTGCAAGGTTTTGAGCCTCTTTTCTATTTTAAGAGATAGATGATATAATCACCTCTGTTGAGCGGGATTCGTATAGCGGCTAATATATAAGTTTTCCAAACTTAGGAGGAGGGTTCGATTCCCTCATCCCGCACCAAGCCCCGGTAGCTCAGCGGATTAGAGCAATGGGCTTCTATCCCACAGGTCGGGGGTTCGATTCCCTCCCGGGGTACCAATTTAAAAACCCACCAAACAAGTGGGTTTTTAAATTGGTGGCTCAGTGGAAACTCAAAAAATGCTAAAAGGTCGGGGTGGCTTTATCTGTTGATAAGTGCTAAAATAACCCCTGTTCCGTGGTGCCTATAGCTTAGTTGGTTAAAGCGTCGGGTTGTGGTTCCGAAGATCGAGGGTTCAAGTCCCTTTAGGCACCCCATTAAAACAGCCGGTATAGTGCCGGTTTTTTAATTTATAACACTCTCGAGTAAGTTACCCACTACAAATGATATAACAGCTGCTGCTAATCCCAGGCCGAGGGATTCCATCACTGCTCTACTTTTAGATATTTTTGTAATTCGAGCTCGCAGCAAACCAATAAGACCAAAAGCGGTAAGAGTAAGCAAGACCGAGTAGACAAGCGCATCGTTACTCTCTAGACCAAGATCAAGTATAAAATCTATTGTGTAGACAGATAATGGTATAAAGCCTACTAGCACAAACGACAAAAAAGTGGCAATAGATGCCCCAAGTGGTGATTCATGATCCTCTTTTTTAGACGAACCTTTGTGCACCGACAGGTCCTGCTCGCTTTTTTCACTTAAATAAGACCCAACTGCCATCGAAAACCCATCAGCAAGTACATTTGCAAAGCCAAGTATTAATATAACCTGTACACTTAGGTTTGCGCCGGCTGCACCGGTAACAACGGCAAAAGTCGTCACCGCACCGTCCATACCGCCATACACAAACTCTCTTAAGTTATTCTCTATGGTTTTTATCATAAACAAATTATAGCTTGTCCTGTTAGCCTATAACAAGCTAAGAAAATAGAGACAGGTAACCGGCAGAAAAACATTATCCGTTCCATAAACAGCAAGATTTTCTACACAAACCAATAGTAGTGGCAGTAAAAATACTACCGGCAGCATGGCCACAGGATCTACAAAGTAACTATCAAACAAAAAAACAATACTTAAAATAAATCCAGACACTATCACAAATACGCAGCTACCAATGATTGATTTTGGCTGTCCAAAAAGATAGTACCTTCCGTGTTTTTTACCATATGTCACTCCCGCAACTGCCGCCAATCCATCAGCAAGACTTACTTGCAGGATTGCTGCCGCAAATAGCCATGCAGAGGGTTCAAACCAAGCAACAATTAAAACACCTACCCCAAACAATACATCACCCCAGCTTTTACGCTTTACCGCATGAATGGCATGAAAATAGTTTGTGTATCGATTAATGATGTTGGCTACTATAAAACCCACGGATAGCAACATTACCCACTTATAATCAACCCAGAAACCAAAACTCGCTATAAAAACTCCGGATGATATGTGTACAAATTTACGCGCCAACTCATCTTGAATCTTTACTTTTGACCATAAAATTTCTGAAACAACTAAAATAAGGGCGATACCAGCAGCGGCAATCAATGCTTCAAACATAAGCATAGTATAGATTATTTCTACAATAAAATACGACTATTAAGACTACTGTGCAGTCATGACTCTACAGTTGTTCATGAAAACAAAAACTCACCAAAAAATGTGGTGAGTTACGTATTAGGCCACTCAGGTCTAATGTTCCAATAGGCAGTATCTGGTCGGGGATAGAGGACTCGAACCTCCGACCTCGCGGTCCCAAACCGCGCGCGCTAGCCAACTGCGCCAATCCCCGACAACAGCCACACAATTATACCTTAAAATAACAGATACAGCAATGCTGTAAGACACCGGTCAACGCATGGCATTTTAGTCAAAATCATGATAAAGTTAACCTACAATGAAGTACCTGTCTATATTCTTCACGATACTTTTCATCTGGATAGCTGTCATATTCATGGCATTAACTAGAGACCGTACTTCCGAAATATTTCAGCTCTATCTTGCCGTTATGTTAAGTACTGTTGTTCTTTTTTTAATTGGCTTTGCAAAAAAATAGGCACATACGTCGATGGCAAAAAGTACGCACCAAAAAACAATTGCCAGCATTAAACGCACGCGCACTAAAAGACTCGCCAAACTTATAACACGATCTTATTTTTTACATAAACGTGGGCGCGAAGAAGAGATGTACAACCTAATATGCGAAGAATTTATGTCGCTTGGTGGGGTATACGTAAAGTTTTTGCAAGGTGTACTGCTGCAATCAAAAGTCATGAAGAAGTGGCATAACCCAGAAAAGCTACGCATTTTTGAAAATCTTGATAGTGAACCGATTAATTTAGCGCAATTACTAGAGCAAGAGTTGACAAAAGAAAAGCTAAGCCAGATTGCTTTTGTGCAACCCGAGCCGTTTGCAGCGGGTAGCTTTGGCCAGGTTTATTATGGCCAACTCAGGAATGGGCAACCAATTATTATTAAGGTCTTGCGGCCGATGGTAAGGGAGCTATTGAAGCATGACCTGCGGCTACTCAACGTATTCTCTAGAAGATTTTTCTCAACCATGTACCGCAACATGAACATCCAAATTAATGATGCCCTAAAAGATTTTGCCGACGCAACTCTTCGCGAAACGGATTACCAACACGAGGCACAATTTGCTAATGAGCTATACGATCATTATAAAAATCATCTAGTTATCCATATCCCACAGACATATATTGATTTGTGCACGGATAACATTATTGTGCAAGATTACGTAGACGGCATATCTGTTGCCCAGATTGTAAGATTACATGGCCAGGGTGTTAATCCGGAAAATTATGTAGAAGAGCAGCTTGGCTCAGATATCATTTTTCAGTTACACATGTATGGCTACGAATCAATTATTGGCATCTTTGAGATGCCTAGGATTCAAGGTGATCCACATCCAGGCAACATAAGACTCATGCACAATAATAAAGTTGGTCTTATAGATTTTGGCATTAGTGCTAAGCCACCAGAAGACAAAAGTGGTTTGTTTGGTCTATTAGAAACCTACGATAAAGTTTTTGAGGGCTCGCAAACTGCAATGGGATTATTCGAAAATAGTCTAAGATTTTTTGTGAGTGACTTGTACCGTTCATTAAAAAAATTAGGCGATTACATAGGTCATAAAGACAGTCGCAATTATATCAATGAAGTAAGTGAGATTGCCGAACAAGTTTTTGCAGAGGCCACAGGCAAAAGTATAGTTGCTACTGATTTTAAAAAGGATGCCAGTGTTTTAATGGCTATCAATAAACTAGTCAACAAAGGCAACCGCTTTGGATTAGTAATGAAGCTTGAAGCAACCGAAATGCTCAGGGCTATTCAGACCTATACAAGTTTACTGGGCAGTCTTGGCTTATTTCCTAAAGTTATGCCACCCATGTTACATGAAGCAGTTGTATACATACGAGAAAATCATGCTGATGCTGTTAATAGAGCTACGGATGACATATCAATTGCTGACGCACTTGATGTAATAGCTAATTGGCTAGAAAGAGTAGCCGATAAGGACCCGGCACTTTTTAGACAGTTATCAAAAAAGATGCGTTCTAATCCACTCATAACTGATATAAAATTAGACGAAGGAGTAACAAATGCTTAGTGAGTTTCTACTTTTTATTAAATATCCCTATACTGCCGGCACTATTGGTGTTATATGGCTTGGTAGCGCCGCGCTGCTTGCTATTGATAATGATCTAAGTGTGGTTGGCATTATGATTATTAATATGCTTGTGAGTATTATTATTGCTGGCTTTGGGTTTCGAGGTAAGGGCGAGCTATAGGATGATCTGTATCTGCTCTATTGAATGAGAGTGCATACTATCGGCGGCATCAATCAAAACTGCATTAAACTGTCGAGGACCGGCAGTCTCAAGCTCATTACGTGTCTGAATGTTATCACGTAATCTAGGAATAATACTTTCAAACTTAACACCCAAGCTGCTGTGCAGAACACCACACATGCCTACGTCGGTAATGTGTGCAGTCCCAAGCGGAAGCACCATAGCATCTGCGGTAGGCACGTGCCAATGATCGCCCACCACGGCTGTTACCCGACCATCGAGGTAATAGCCCATAACGCGCTTTTCGCTACTGTAATCTCCATGAATATCAACAACCGTTGCGCTACGCTCTACATTTTTATTCTCGTTCAAGATCTTATCGATCACCTGCCAAGGATTTTCCTTACCTGGCGCAAGGTGTCCGCTTGAGAACGTATCAGCAAGCAAACAAATCACCAGTATTTTCAATCCGCTCTTCTCGATGTATTTCCAGCCACGACCAGGACAGTCTGTCATGTTGGCCGGACCGATCACAGGTGAAGCATTGTCTTCGAGTAGCGGATAAATTTCTGGCCGTTTTGGCGTATGGTTGCCGCCCGAGAAAAAATCTACCCCGCAATCCATAAGACGCTGCATATCGCTAGGCGACATACCTTTACCATCGGTGACATTCTCGCCCTGCGCTATTACTAAATCGATTGATTTTGAAGCAATAAGATCAGGTAAGATTTTGCCTACAATTTCAATACCTGGCTCGCCCATAATGTCGCCTATGTAGAGGATATTCATCTTTACTTACAATCTATTTAGCAAATTCTATGGCTCTAGTTTCGCGAATAACATTGACCTTTATAGTACCTGGATATTGCATGGTGCTTTCAATTTTAGTAGCAATATCACGTGCTAGTTTTATGGCAGTCAAGTCATCAACTTGTTCTGGCTTAACAAATATACGCACCTCGCGCCCAGCAGAAATCGCATAGGCTTTATCGATACCCTGAAATTGTAGTGCTGTATTTTCTAGATCACGCATACGCTCACCAAAATTCTCGGCGCTAATATTGCGTGCACCAGGCCGCGATGCACTAATGGCATCAACCACGCGTATAATGAGTGCCTCTACGCTTGTGGCTTCTATGTCATCATGGTGCTGTTCGGCGGCCAGGGCAACCTCCTCAGGAGCACCGTATTTGCGAAGCATTTCACCACTGATATGGTGGTGCTTGCCTTCCATTTTGTGAGTCAACGCCTTGCCAAGATCGTGCACAAGAGCAGCATATTTAGCAGTCTTTACATTTGCACCAATCTGGTCGGCAATTGTACCAGCAATATGCGCCATCTCGGTTGAATGTTTTAGTACATTTTGGCCATAGCTTGTACGATATTTTAGTTCTCCAAGTAGCTGTAACACTTCTTTAGGAATACCAACAATGCCAACTTCGCGAGCAGCATCCTCAGCAGCATGCATCACATCTTTTTGTACTTGTTTTTGGGCTTTTTCCACCACTTCTTCAATGCGTCCTGGGTGCACACGACCGTCTTTGAGCAACATCTCAAGGGCGATACGAGCAGTTTCCCTGCGCACCGGATCAAATGAGCTGAGGATAATCATGCCAGGCGTATCATCAACCATGATGTCTACGCCTGTCGCACGTTGCAAGGCCTGGATATTGCGCCCTTCCTTACCAATGATACGTCCCTTCATTTCCTCGTCTTCGAGCTTGACGGCTGTTACCGTTCTCTCAGCAGTTACTTCAGAAGCCATGCGCTCCATAGCCTGGGTGATAATTAGTGCGGCTTTTTCTTCTGCATTATCCTTGGCCTCGTTTTGTAACTTGTTAATGAGGCCCAGCAAATCATTTCTAATATCTCGTTCGGTCATTTTCATAAGCTTATCTGCGGCTTCAGCTTTTGTAAGTTTCGCAACTTTTTCAAGCTTCTCTTGTTGCTTACCTCGAATAACCCGAATCTCTTCTTTGAGCGCTTCTACTTCGTCCTCACTTTTGCGTAATGTTTCAGAACGCTTATCAATTTGATCAAGCTTTTTATCAAGCGTTTCTTCTCTTGCAATCAGACGCGCCTCTATTTCTTTGGTCTCTTTTCTGCGCTGAGCTTCATCCTTACGAGCCTTATCAGCAATTTCAGCCGCTTCTTCTCGGGCCTTACTGAGCCGTTCTTCGGCTTCTTTTTTGGCTTTCTTGAGCTCTTTTTCGGCCGCTGCTTCTACCGAACCCATCTTCCTTTTTGTCAAAACTGTACTGACACCAAAGCCAACACCAGCTCCAACAATTGCTAGTACAATTGCTAGTGGCAACATATTTATTTCCTTTCTACTGCTCGGCGTAAACTTTTGGCAATCACTATCACTTCATTAGCCATTAGATGTAACGCGAGTAAAACTATCTTTGAATTAAAAAATCTGAACACCTAGGACTGACCCAAAACTTGAATAATCCTGAGATTATAATAGCACTTAGCACTTGGCACGGGTAGTTTATTTTTTAGGCTCTGTAATATGCACGGGTGCGCCGTATGTTGGGATCACTTGTACACTATTCTCACCCATCAACACAGCTTGCAAGCCCCCGTCCAGCCAATTTTCATTTTCTTTTCCAACAATTGGAATAGCAAGACTGTAGGCCAGTGCATTTGCCACACTGAGCCCAATTCTCAACCCTGTAAAACTACCTGGTCCTTGATAGCAAACCACCGCCTTAATATCTTTGATGGTTAATTTTTGCTCATCAAGCATTGTTGCAATTTGCCGGTGAAGCGTTGCGGCCAATTGACGATGTGCAGTCCACGTCTTATAGCTTATCTGTTCTTCATCTTTAAAAAGCCCAATCTCTGCCTCTGGTTTATCACTCCTAAGGGTGAGTATTATCATACTTGACCCTCCAGGAGATAGCGGTGAGTCGCAGGTAGTGTCACTGTTATAAGACGGGAATCTTCACCCGTGTCAGTACGTTCAATAGTAATACGGGTCGTAGCTTTTGGTAATATTTTTTTTACGCTTTCCCCCCACTCTATGACTGCCACAGCTTTATTATTCTTTACTACTTCACTTATTTCGTGTGCCAAAATGCCCGGATCTTGTAATCGATAAAAGTCAAAATGATGTAGCGTCAGCTGATCTCTACCGTCATAGACACGACTAATCGTAAAGCTTGGGCTGGTCACTGTTTGAGAGATAGCAAGCCCTTTGGCAATACCTTTCGTAAGTGTAGTCTTGCCCCCACCCAAGTCTGCACTCAACAGTAGCACTTCTCCACCCCGACAGTTACGGCCCAGACGTTCGCCTAAGGCGAAGGTATCTTCGAAACTGAAAGAGTTTATTTGAAACGTCGTGTCGGTACTCATAACCAGCATATCCTACCGCGAGCAAGCCCACCCCTGCAAGTATTGCCGGGTGTAATGGTGCGGCATCATCAACAAGATTAGTGCTTTTTGTGGTTGCTGCTGTGTTGGTATTTGTTGTACCCGTAGAAGAAGCATTGTCTATGCCTAGTACTGCCGCTACTTTTGTGGCCGATCCACCATTGGTAGCACTCATAGTGTTAATCGCATTTGGTGACGGCGATGCAGTCCAGAACCAATCACCATTGTTCAGCGCCCAAGCTTGGCCATCTTTGGCATCTCGGTACGGTTTGGACTCGCCAATAATCTGTTCGTCGGGAGCCAGTAGCCATACTTGGGCTTCGGTATTAGACAAACTGATGCTGGTGTCACCAGACGTAAAAGCTTTGAATTCTTTTGGCCCCAGCGTTGTGCCCTCTGGGAAGGTGTATTTTCTTGGACTGGTGCTGCCAAAGGCCAGCTTGAAGCCTGTCAAATCAAACACAGAATCATTAGGATTGTACAGTTCAATAAACTCATCGTCGGCATCGGTCTGTGGGCTGGCTGGATTAGGCAACAGTTCGTTGATGACTGGTGCCATTTTGCCAGGGTTGCGATTGATCATGCCACTACCACCCTCTACTGGTGCCGCCACATAGCTGACCGGTGGCATCATGCTGGGCAAAAAATAATAGTTTGGCTCAGCCGCCAAAACCACCGGTAGCTGTGATTCCAACTGGCAGGGATTGGCGGCGCTGGGCTGCACCGTCTGCCATGTATCATCGGCTGGGCTCTTACGCTGCAAGAAGGCGTTTGTAGCCGTAGGTAACGTAACGGTAGATACTGGGGTATCGCTCTTTCGGGTTTTGATCCATGTCACCGAGCTCTCAAGGGTTTTATTGCTTATTGAATTGTATTTCCATAGCTGGAGCGACCCTGCTGTCGTACTAAAACCCAAAGACACAGCGTCAACCTGCATGTTGTGGCAAATGGTCAGCAGTGCATCACTCATCACATAATACGAATCTGCAGGAATTGAGCCGCTAAAGGTAAACGTCTTGGTTGGCTTATTATCCGAATTAAAATACACCAGCTCATAACTGGATAGCTCCATAGGATCTGCAGAATGGTTGGCAATGGCCACAAATTGATCGTCGGTGGTAATTTTGAGTTGCTCGATACGTAGCACAGGTACAGTTTGCGCATGAGCAATCGGTACAGCTACAAACACAGGTAGCGTCAGTACGCTCACTACCCCGAATCCAATAATCCTCCTAAGATGTTGGCGCATAGTTGCCAGCTATTTTAAGCTTATTGATTCCTAAGGCAAGCATGAGCAAATTATTTTGTTATTTTTTACAACACTAAGTCGTCACAAACCGGCTGGCGTATACTAGTAAATAGTATGTTGCAGCTTAGTAAAAACATCATCGGTAAAGATATTATGAGCCTGCGCACCGGCGGCAAGGTAGCAACGGCAGTTGAGCCGATTATCAACCCACATAACCTCAAAATAGAGGGGTGGTACTGTGAGGATGTGTTTAACAAAGAAATGTTAGTTTTATTAAGCCAAGATGTCAGAGATTTTGTGCCACAAGGCCTAGCGGTCAACGACTATGATGTCTTAACTCACCCCGACGAGCTGATTCGATTACGGGCAATTTTGGCGCTTGAATTTCAGCTTATTGGCAAACGAGTAGTGAGTAACCATAAGAGAAAACTAGGCAAAGTAAGCGACTACGCGCTAGAAACCTCAACCATGAGAGTGCAAAAACTATATGTTGCGCGTCCAGTCTACCGTAGTCTGTCTACGGGCCAGCTCAGTATTGATTATGCACAGATTATAGAGATAAACGATAAGCATATCGTGGTGCGGGAAGCCGACATACCAGCTACGCACCATATCAAAGCTGCTATTCCGGCAACGAATTAATAGCCTGTAGTGCAAGTTTTACATCACTGTACATAAAGCCTTGAGCAATAAGATACCGCATAAGCTTGTCTGGGTCATTTTTATAGCGACTGAGCCCAGCTTTTTTTGCCGCTATTAATTGTAGCCGGGCTTGCTCATCGCCCCCCCCATCCAAACCCTC
>Ga0224722_1001309_pt1 | contig 13848 bp, 15 predicted proteins | sample Balambano_FR1_Me_FD_161646 | JGI IMG/M metagenome (GOLD analysis project Ga0224722, IMG submission 161646) | Freshwater sediment microbial communities from Lake Towuti, South Sulawesi, Indonesia - Balambano_FR1_MetaG | ecosystem: Environmental > Aquatic > Freshwater > Lake > Sediment | place... | reverse complement strand
TCTTGACGGGAATTTTGATATTAGAAGTGAGGAGATACCCATTCATAGGGCTCTCCATTTTTTTTGTTATCCGGAATTCTAATCATTTTCTAATCTATTTTTTATCCTCCTTTAATACAAGTGCGTTATTCTGGAATAAATTAAAATTTCAGTTATGAGAAATTTACAAAGGACTTATTTTTTTACTGAATTGGACGAAATGGGTTTATTAAAAGTTAAAGATACGGAACTTGGAGGAGAGAATTTAATGAAGACAAAACTAGCGAAACTGGCAATTGCATTTATAATGGTTCTTACTCTCGTAGCTTGTGGAACCAACGATGAAACGAACAACAGCAACCCGCAGGAGGAGTCAACAACAACTGAAGACGTTACACAAACGCCATCTGGGTATGACCGTGAACTTGTTAAATTCCCTGAGAACTACGATAAGGGTGTGAACTACACGACTGTGAATCGAGGAAATGTTAGAGAGGAACTCTACACGAGCCTGGAAGCAATCGAAGCAGTGCAGAACGGGCAGCCGATTCCTGACGGCACAGTAATCACTCTTGAAATCTATAGAGATGAAGAGCTTGATGAAATCTTCGTGATGGAAAAGCGTACTGGTTGGGGCGACCAAACCCCTCAAGGGACACCACGTAACGGAGATTGGCAATACCAGGAATTCAATGCTGACAAGTCGTTGGATTACGAAGAAGACATTGGTCGCTGTTTTTCCTGCCACGCAAATCAGGAACGTGATGACTTCGTGAATACGTTAGAAGATATGGAGAGTTATGAACTTGAAGATATTACAGGATCAAAGGAGAGTAGTACCGAATCCCAGATTGCAGGTATCCCTTCAGATCACTGGGAGGTAAACTCAATAGATGATAAACTTACTGATTCTGGGGATATGCTGCGTAATTCTGGTAAGAACAAAATGGGGAATGAGGAAAAAGCAGGGATTATTCAGAAGGTTCTTTTGATGATTCATTTTAATCAAGAGGCATAATTTGTTGAATTCCCTACAAAATGCCTAAGGTAATTAATAAAATAGAAAGAGGAGACCTTTTTGAATAAAAATATGTTAATCAGGCTGGTTATTGACCTTTCTATGACGGTCCTGATGTTTGTTGCAATGGCTTACCGTATTACTGGAAATACAATCCATGAATTAGTAGGAGTTGTATTGTTTTTGTTGTTTATTGTCCACAATACTTTAAATCGACGATGGTATAAGTCTATTTTTAAAGGGAGGTACAATGTCAGACGTTTTCTTAGCATAACGGTCAATCTGCTTTTTCTAGTTTCTATGGCGGCAGTAATAATAAGCTCTGTACCAATTTCCCGTGACATATTTCCCTATTTTCCTATCAGCAATGATATGATTCTTTTGCAGATACATGTATTGACTTCTTATTGGGGATTTATCTTCATGGCTATTCATATTGGAATGGCATGGGGAACTATATTTAATGCAGTAAAAAGGATGACAGGAATTAACAGCACGAGTCGTATACGCACAATTGTATTGAGAGTAGTAGCTGTGTTGATTGTTGTCTATGGAGTGAAAGCATCTTTTGATAGAGATATGCTGACAATGTTAACTGTTTATAATCCATTTGGTTGGTCCTATGATGAGTCCTCCATTGGGTTTATTATAGATTATCTATCTATCATGGGAATATATATCAGTGGGACACATTACGCTTTGAAATTTGTTCAAAGGCCATTAAAAGCTAAGGCATAGTGAGTAAAATTGATAAAAGATTATAAGTACTCAGTATAATGTTGTGATTTTTGTTTCGCTTTCCCTTTCCTAAAATAAATAGTAGAGGTTGAATAGATGAGTGAAATTGTTGTTGGATTAGAAGTATTCTTTATAAGAAATAACATAAAAGTCCAAGGGAAGATAATTAAAGTTTTAGAACGATCTGCTATTGTAGAACTAAGCCAAGAAGATGCAGATAAGATTGAATCACCTAGTAATTTAACGGTTATAAACCATGGGAATTATCAAATAATTACAAACCAAGAGTATTAATTCATTACAAAAAAAGATCTTGCTGCCAAGATCTTTTTTATTTTTGATGTAATATCTTACTTTTTCAAGAGGACAAATGGTCGAGAGAATTAGGCAATGAATTGATAGGAATTAGATATCAGTCGTCTTAAAATACGATGCATAATAATTAAGTACAATTCCTGGTGAAGTAACTACATTGGATAACCAGATCGTAAACGTAGGGGGGAATATAAATGGAAAAGCGTAAATTAGGGAATAGCGGTCTAGAAGTTTCCTCTATTGGACTCGGTTGTATGGGAATGGATCATGCTTATGGACAGCCAGCGGATCGTAAAGAAATGATCAAACTAATCCGGAAAGCTGTTGAACTTGGCTGCAATTTCTTTGATACTGCTGTTGTATATGGAGAATCCAATGAAGAATTATTAGCTGAAGCTCTTGCACCAGTAAGAGACCAAGTCGTGGTTGCGACTAAATTCGGAATAACTGGAGAAAAAACGGTAAATGGCTACCCTCAACATATTTTAAATAGCAGACCAGAATCGATTAGAGAACAGATAGAAGGATCTTTAAAAAGATTAAAGGTAAATTGCATTGATTTATATTATCAACACCGTATTGATCCGAATGTAGAACCGGAAACGGTGGCAGAAACGATGGGTGAACTGATGGCTGAAGGAAAAATTAAAGCATGGGGAACATCTAATGCACCAATTGATTACATGAAACGTGCTCATTCAGTATGTCCGATGGCTGCAATTGAAAATCAATACTCAATGATGTGGCGTGAACCGGAAAAAGAGTTATTTGATATTTGCGAAGAGTTAGGGATTTCTTTTGTTGCTTACAGTCCATTAGGAAATGGTTTCTTAAGTGGTAAATATACAAAAGAGACAAAATATGAAGATGGTGACTATAGAAATTTTATGGGGAGATTCCAACCTCAAGTGATTGATCAAAACCAAGAGCTATTAGAATTAATTGCTAAAGTTGCTGAAAGTAAGAATGCAACATCTGCTCAAGTTGTATTAGCATGGGAACTAGCTCAAAAACCATTTATTATTCCCATTCCAGGCACAACAAAATTTCACAGGTTAGAAGAAAACTTAGGTGGAGCTGATATTAAATTAACAAGTGAAGAAATGAATAACTTAAATAAAGCTTTATCAAATATTGATATTGACGAAACACACTTTTAATAAAAATGTGGAATACCAACATACTTAATTTTAGGACTTGGACTATCATTGAAAAGTGATAAGTATTTAATGGACATTTATAAAAGGAGAGAAGAGAATAATGGAAAAAGTATTAGAAGTATCTAATAAAATTTGGGATGCCATTCAAAAAGAAAAGGAAGATGTATTAGTTGATTTAGTTCATCAAGATGCCATGTTTGTTCATATGGGAGTTACACTATCACGAGATGCCGAAATAGATATTATAAAAGAAAGAGGAATTGTTTATAAAGAAATTGATTTTCAAGAAAATACAATTAAAGAAATGGACTCAACGGTGGTTTTATTAAATAGATTGAAAATGACAGCTCTCGTTAATGGAAATGAAGTAACCAATCCTTTTGTGGTTACGGAGGTATATACTAAAAATGGAGATACACTTAAATTAGCATCAATGTCTTATACAAGAATCATTTATTAAATAACAGATGCTATAGACGTTTTTTGCAGGAGATTTTTAAACTTCCTATTACAAATAATATAAAAAGGAAATAGCCGTAATTTTTCGATTTTAAACTAAAGAAGGTCAACCATGTGGAGTGGTTGACCTTCTTTGTTTTCCTGGCGTTAATAATCCTAGTAGGCTTATAAATTTCGTTCTAATATATCCTGAATTGTAATATCATCAAAATTTTTTTCTGACATTAATTGAACAACTGCATTTTTGACTGCCTCTCGGGATTTAAGTATTCTTCTATCAATTTTACTCATTATATGTGTCACCAACTATCAGAAATATATATGATTTTAATTATAAACAAATGTCTAATAATGAAACAAGTTTTATTCAAAGATATTGAACAAAAATCAACCGTTTGTTTATTAATTAACAAACCCCTTTTTTTTGGCAATTGAAAGTGCTTTCCTTTTATATATAATTGAAAATATAAGACACGGGTTGTAACTGTTAAATCAGGCAAAACCGTTACCTTAAAACGGGGTAAGGTTTTGCCTTTCTTATTATTGGAGGTAATAAAGTAAGGTTGAGAAACTCCTGTATCGGAGACAGACGAGAGAAGAACCAGTTAGATTCTATTTAAATATTACTCTAGGGGGAATGACAACATGGAAAGATTATGGACGAAGCCATTTATTCTAATGACCGTAAGTATGCTTTTCCTTTTTACTGGGTTTTATATGCTTCTACCAACACTGCCGCTGTTTATTAAACACATTGGGGGAAGCGAAAGTCAGGTGGGTCTGGTAGTGGGTGCGTTTATGCTATCTGCTGTGATTCTTAGACCAATCATCGGAGGACTATTAGATCGTTACGGTAGACGGCCATTTATTTTATGGGGACTTCTTATTTTTACAGTGGCTATGTATTTCTATAGCTGGGTTGGTGGAGTTTATGTTTTACTTGGGCTACGGATTTTACAAGGATTGAGTTGGGCGGTTTCAACCACTGCCATTTTTACCGCCATTACAGATATTATACCGTCTACCCGAAGAGGTGAGGGAATGGGCTGGTTTAGCACAGCGATGACACTCGCCATGGCGATTGGGCCTATGTGCGGAATATGGATAACACAAAACATATCCTATCAAGCGTTATTTTTCATTGCAGTCGGTCTTTCTGTAGTTGCCCTATTGTTGATGTTCGCTGCTAAAATACCTTTCCAACCGAAGAAAAAGGGAGCGCAAAAAATTGATCTTTTTGAAAAATCAGTCCTACCTATCACCATCTCAGTCTTCTTTTTACATATTGCGTATGGTGGGATAACAGCTTTTGTCCCGTTATTTACGAATTCTCTTGCTGTTAATTCTGGGGCCTTTTTTCTGGTATATGCTGCAACTCTTATTCTTAGCCGCCCGATTGCAGGAAAACTTTCAGATCGACATGGAGAGAAGTTTGTGATTTTACCAGCTCTTGGTATAACCATTATAGCGCTCATTTCCTTGAGTCTAGCGGAAGGATTAATTGGAATACTTGTTTCTGCCGTTTTATACGGTATCGGTTTCGGTTCGGCATCGCCTGCTTTACAAGCAGCCACTGTACGACTTGCTAATCCAGATCGTAAAGGGGTAGCTAATGCCTCTTTACTAACAGCTACAGATCTGGGTATTGGACTTGGATCAATTGTGTTGGGATGGATTTCGCAGTACACAAGCTATTCAGTACTTTTCATCGTTAGTGCAGTGTCTGTCGGGTGTGCATTAGTAATGTTTAGATACTTTGTAAATCCTTTGGTACAGAATAATAGGGATCTCGAGCCAGCAGTTACAAAGGATGTAGCATCACAATAATTGACTATTTTAGTATTTAAATAAGAGTAATAACCCTTTAATAATATTTTGGAAGTGAGGAAGTTAAAATGGATTATGTGAAACTTGGAAATACTGGTTTGGATGTGTCCCGACTTTGTCTGGGATGTATGAGTTTTGGTGAACCGGATCAAGGATACCCTGCTTGGACATTAAATGAAGAGAATAGTCGTCCCATTATTAAAAAAGCTCTTGATTTAGGAATCAATTTTTTTGATACCGCAAATTATTATTCAAACGGAACGAGCGAAGAAATTATTGGACGTGTATTAAAGGATTATGCCAATCGGGACGAAATAGTCATCACAACAAAACTTTATTTCCCGATGTCTGACGGTCCTAATAGTAAAGGTCTTTCCCGAAAAGCAATCATGAGGGAGATTGATAATAGCCTTAAAAGATTAGGAACAGATCACGTAGATCTATATCAAATTCACCGTTGGGATTATAATACGCCTATTGAAGAAACGATGGAAGCTTTACATGATGTGGTTAAGGCAGGGAAGGTAAGATATATTGGTGCTTCATCGATGTTTGCATGGCAATTTTTAAAGGCGTTACATGTAGCTGAAAAAAATGGATGGACTCGTTTTGTATCAATGGAAAATCAACTAAACCTTTTGTATCGTGAAGAGGAAAGGGAGATGCTTCCGCTATGTAAAGAAGAAAAGATCGCTGTCATTCCGTGGAGCCCACTTGCAGGCGGGAAATTGACTAGAAATTGGGAAGATACAACTGCTCGATCAGAAAAAGACAGTACGAAGAGTACTTTTTACAATGCAGATACAGATCGTTTAATTGTTGAAAGAGTGGCAGGGTTGGCAGTGAAACATGAAGTTCCACGTGCACATATCGCACTTGCCTGGGTATTGCAGAAGGAACCTGTAACCGCTCCAATCGTTGGTGCTACGAAGTTGTCTCACCTAGAAGATGCGGTAGCTGCTCTTTCTATTAAGTTGACACCTGAAGAAATTGCTTATTTAGAAGAACCGTACGTACCACATCAAATTGTTGGATTTAAGTAGTAGATTACATAGTTAAGAAAGTGAAATGGATCAGTCCCCATAAACTCGATATATAAGGGTGAAAAATTGATTAGGGGGTTAAGTAAGATGAAAATGAGAGAACTAGGAAATAGTGGGCTATGAGTATCTGCGATCGGTTTAGGCTGTAAGGGAATATTAGCATGGGAATTAGCGCAAAAACCATTTATTATTCCAATTCCAGGTACTACAAAATTACACAGACTGGAAGAAAACTTAGGTGGAGCTGATATTAAATTAACAAGAGAAGAATTAGACAGCCTAAATCGTGCTTTATCTAAAATTGATATTGACGAAACCCACTTCTAATCAAAATACACCATGGGAGGATTCTTCCACCTATGGTGTATTTTTTCATCAATAAGTGTCTAATGCTTTACTGAAATCCCAGATGAAGAAAATTACAAACTCCTTTCTAACAAAATTCCTACTTGTTCTGCCATATCTTGAGGTGAAAATTTTCTTGGGTTAATAAACAATATTAATTGATTTGTTCATTAATTAACAAAGTACATTGATTTAATCATTGTAAGTATGATGAATCTATTTATAATAATGAACAGATGTACATTAAGATATTAGTGTTTATATTATTGATAACCGATTGTTATCCAAATATTCATTAATGTATGTCCAAATCTAGCGTTATGAAGAAAGGATTGTGTTGTGTCTTATGTGTAATAACCATAGTACTATAACTTCCCGTGTGCTAAGTGTTTCTAGTGCAAAAGCACCATTTGGAAAGACGACAATTGAACGGAGAGATTTACGACCAGATGATGTTTTGATAGATATTAAGTATTGCGGTATCTGCCACTCCGATATCCATATTGTACACAATGATTTTGGTAGCGGTGTGTATCCAATGGTTCCAGGTCATGAAATTGCGGGCGTTGTGACAGCTGTTGGATCAGAAGTTACAAAATTCGCTGTTGGTGACCGTGTGGGTGTGGGTTGCTTTGTTGACTCATGCGGAGAATGTGAATTCTGTCTCAGAGGCGAGGAGCAATTTTGTAAGAAAGGTGTTGTCGTGGTATTCAATTCAATAGGCTACGATGGTAATCTAACATATGGTGGATACAGCCAAAAAATCGTTGTAAAGGACAAGTTTGTTGTCCGAATTCCTGACGGATTGGATTTAGCTGTTGCAAGCCCGCTATTGTGTGCCGGTATAACAACGTACTCTCCTATGAAACACTGGAATGTCGGTCCAGGTAAGAAAGTTGCCATTGTAGGAATGGGAGGGCTTGGCCACTTAGCAGTGCAATTTGCCAATACAATGGGTGCAGAGGTTACTGTCCTAAGTCAGACGATGAATAAAAAAGAGGAAGCCTTTGGATTTGGAGCAGATCATTACTATGCAACCAGTGACCCTGCTACGTTCACTGAGTTGGCTGGTCAATTTGATCTTATTTTAAACACAGTGTCTGCGAATATCGATGTAGATGCGTATTTATCAACTCTTAACGTAGATGGAACACTTGTAAATGTTGGTCTGCCAAACAAACCAGATCAGTACAATGTTTTCTCCCTATTCGCTGGTCGTCGCAGTATTGCAGCTTCAAACGTTGGTGGAATTAGGGAAACACAAGAGATGCTCGATTTTTCTGCTGAACATGGCATTGCACCAATGATTGAAATAATCAATGCTGACCAAGTTGACGAAGCATATGAGCGTGTTCTTCGTAGCGATGTACGTTATCGATTTGTTATCGATATGTCTACACTGTAATTCTACTCCGGTTTATGAAAGGATGGGTCAGTCAATGGTTGACCCATCTTTATTTTTCTAAAAGATAATTTACATTTTGATTTGTTTTTTCATGAATGAACAAATTAAAAGGAAAACTTTCATAACGAGTTTGCCTTGCTTTAATGAGGCAGCTTTTTAATTACTTTTTATTAAATAATGGAGGAGGGTTTATCTTGACTAATGTATTAATCCTCGGTGCACATGGCCAAGTTGCACGTCTTGCTATTGATATATTTCTAAAAGAAACTGACGCACAGTTGACACTTTATATGCGTAACTCAAGAAGAAGAAAAATTGTTGATCCAAACCGAGAACGTGTTATTGAAGGTGACGTGAACGATGTTGCTCAGTTGAAAGAAGCGATGACTGGGCAAGATGTTATTTATGCTAATATTGGTGGCTCAGATATTGTTCGAAAAACACAAAACATAATCGATGCAATGAATGCCACCGGTGTTAAAAGGGGTATTTTTATAAATATTTTAGGAATATATGATGAAGTACCTGGCAAGTTCGGGGAATGGAATAAGTATATGGTTGGCAGAGGAATGGAATATTGGCGAAAAGCTGCAAACATTCTTGAGGCTTCAGATATTGATTACACGATTTTAAGATGTACTTGGTTCACGAACAAAAACGAAGTGAATTATGAAATAACGGAAAAGGGTGAACCGCTCTTGGGAACCGAGGTGTCCCGTAAAAGTATTGCCGCTTTGGTTGTCAGAATAGCAGAATCGCCAGAATGGGGCGTTCGTTGCAGTTGGGGTGTTAGCAAACCAAATACAGAAGGCGATAAACCAGCGTTTTATTAAGCTGAAGAAATACCTCAATACAATACGTATTAAGATGTTAATTTGAGAATTGATTACCTAAGCAGAAACGAAAGAAGTAGGCAGTTGAAAAAACATAACAGTTGATTGTTCCTAGAATAAATGTAGGAGGACATATAAATGAATGAAGTTATACTTTGGACTGGTGCTGGACAAATCGGCATGGCAATAGCAAGAAGAATCGGCTTTGGTAAGAAAATTATTGTTGGTGATAAAAACCTAGATAATGCAAAGGTTAGTGCAAAAATTATGAATGAAGCTGGATTTGATGTAGTACCTATCGAAACGGACATTTCTTCCAGAGAATCTATATTAAATTTGATTGCAGAAGGTCAGAAATATGGTGAAATCAATGGTCTTATCAATGCAGCTGGCGTGTCACCTAGTCAGGCACCTATTGACATGATTTTGAAGGTGGATTTGTACGGAACCGCAGTATTGCTGGAGGAAATAGGTAAAGTCATAGCTCCTGGAGGTGTTGGTGTAACAATTTCCAGTCAGTCTGGACATAGAATGCCTCAATTGGGAGCTGAAATTGATGAACAGTTGGCATTGACACCAACTGAAGAACTTCTTAGTTTGGAAGTCCTTCGGATAGAAAATATCAAAGATACCTTGCACGCTTATCAAATAGCGAAACGGTGCAATGAGAAACGGGTTATGTTTGAAGCTATACGGTGGGGGAAAAAAGGCGCTCGTATCAATTCCATTTCTCCAGGGATTATCGTAACGCCATTGGCTATAGACGAATTCAATGGTCCAAGAGGAGAGTTCTATAAGAATATGTTTGCCAAGTGCCCTGCCGGACGTCCTGGAACAGCTGATGAGGTTGCAAATGTGGCTGAACTGCTGATGATGCCGCAGGGAGCTTTCATCACCGGGTCTGATTTCCTAATTGACGGTGGAGCGACGGCTGCTTATTTTTACGGACCACTAAAACCTGTAGAATAATGAAAGGAATCTCAATGGTGGGGTTGCAAAAGTATTTAATTTTATCCATGCCACAAATGAAATCTTACAAAACAGAGGAATTAAACTGCCATTGGAAGGCCAATCCACTACTACACCAGAGACACCATTTGAAAGAGGATTAAAGGTACAGAAGTTAATCGGTGGAGCAGGACAGGTTGATAATATGAATAAAAACTCGCCTGAAAACCAGAAACATGTCTAGAAATATTTATCAGCGAATTGTTATCGTTAATAATGAAGTAATACCAGAGTAGGAAGATATAAGGGAGCGAATCCATTGGATAGACCATATATAATTTGCCATATGCTAATATCATTGGATGGGAAAGTTGTTGGGGATTATTTGAAAGTAGAACGAGCCGCATATTTTACAGAAGAATACGAAAAAATTCATGGACTGTACGGATGTAAAGCATGGATGTGCGGCAGAGTTACCATGGAGGAACATAGGTCGAAGGACCATATAATTGAAGTCCTTACAGAGCAAGTATCCGATGCTTATCTAACTCATCTAAAAAAAATAGGAATTTCGTATATTTTTGGTGGAAAAGAACGATTAAACTTTAGTTTAGTAGTGGAAAAGCTAAAAAATTTATTTTCTATCGATAAGTTAATGTTAGAAGGTGGAGGTTTTCTAAACGGTTCCATATTAAATGAAGGGTTAATTGATGAATTAAGCCTGATTTTGGTTCCAATTGTAGATGGTACATCTAACTCTGTAACACTATTTGAAACGAGTTCTTATCTAAACCATACGCAACCATTAAATTTCCATTTAAAAGAAGTTGGAAAACTGAACGATGGTGGACTCTGGATGAAACCATTGAGGCAGAAGAGAGAGGGGAAGTGATATCCCGTACGATACTTGATGAATGGCGGAATCCAAGCGGTACCATTACTTTATTCGATATAGAAGGTAATACAGGATTTTTAGGAACCTGGCTTGGAAAACCGTATCACGGTAAAGGTTATAATAGCGCTGCTAAAGAAGCTTTTTTAAAAGAATTATTCTACAAACGGGGGATTGAATCCGTCTTTATGAAGATTCGGAAAGAAAATATGCGATCCCTAAAAGCTGCCGAAAAACTGCCTTATGTTGTAAAAGCAAATGAAACAAGAAAATCGATGTATGAGAAAATAAACGCAGATAGAAATATCTATGATTTGTATGAAATATCAAAAGATCAATACACTTTACATCTATTAAGGAATAGTTCATCAAATACAGACAGTTCACATTTACTCGAAGCCTAGGTGATAGGGAGGGATTAAATGACATTTTTAATTTTATCAGCCTTAGCGATAGCCTTCCTTTTATATAATAGATATTTTCCGGTTTCTGGTACTAATATTGACCGGACTGATTAAGAATCCAGAAGTTAAAGTGCAGTTAAAAAGCAATATTGGACATAATAACAAGCAAAAACCATTATAACCACAGAATTAAAATGTAGGGAAGATAAGTAATAAACAATGAAGCGACAATGGTGGGCTATGGAAGTATGGAACAAAACGGGATTAGGCTTTGTAATTAAGAAGGGTATGTAGTAATAAAAATAAATCGGGAATTTTCTTATGAGGAGGTTACAAGTAAAAAATGGGTGAAGATAAACAAACAATCTTAACAATTTATCAAAGAATTGATGACGCAATGGTTACTAAAGATACTGAAACATTGGATAAGATCCTTGATAACAATTACGTATTAGTACACATGACTGGGTATCATCAACCTAAGCAGGAATGGCTTGAACAAATTGAAAATGAACAAATGAAATACTTCAAAATCATGCCACAAAAAACAACAATCACAATTAATGGTAATTCTGCTATTCTCATTTGTGATACTAAAATTGATGCTAGGATTTACGGCTTTAGAAACACTTGGAGTATGCAAATGAAAATGCATTTTGAGAAACGCGGAAACAATTGGGTTCCAGTAAATGCAATAGCAACCAGTAAATAAATAACTAGTGAACTATTAAATAAAACTGAACATTCTACCGTTCTTTATGCTAGAAATGGTCATAATCGTTTAACTGTTATGGACAAGAATAGAGAAGTTATTATTAATGGTGATTTTAGAGACAAAGAAAAGCTGATTGAGGCTATGAGTGGTGTTGACCTTGTATATTACTTCTAATATCGAGGTTTTTGATCGTCTAAAGGAAGTTGAAGAGTTCAAGATTGAGTTAAAAAAGTAGACTTTTTATCAGACCTTCAAGGGTTTGTATAAGAACAAATGATAATAAAATAAACAAGAAGCCAAGATTGAGTAATAGTCTTTCTTTTAATAGCTGATTTTAATGAAGGTGTTTACCGATCCAACATCACTCAAAGCAGGAACCGGAAACATAACCTTTGCTCCAGGGCTCGTAATTCACTTCATTAAAGATAATAGACAATTTCAAATAATCTGTTCAATAATGTACAAATTCCGTTTATTTAACAATTGAACGCATCGTTTTTGTGTTTATAATTATAGACAAAGATTGATATTTCATATATTTGGAAGTGGAGGCTGAACACATGGAATATGCAAAACTTGGAAATACCGGCATGGATGTATCTCGTCTTTGTTTAGGGTGTATGAGCTTTGGGGATGTGCAGCCAGGAGGACATCAATGGGTACTTGATGAGGAACGCGCACGTCCTATTATTAAAAAAGCTCTAGACTTTGGTATCAATTTTTTTGATACTGCAAATATTTATGCAGGTGGAACAAGTGAAGAGATTGTTGGACGAGCTCTAAAGGATTATGCAAATCGGGATGAAATAGTCCTTGCTACAAAGGTTTGGGGGCGTATGCATCAAGGACCAAATGGTGCTGGTCTTTCCCGCAAATCAATTATGAATGAGATTGATAACAGCCTAAGGAGACTAGGAACCGATTATGTAGACCTTTATATCATCCACCGTTGGGATTATAATACGCCTATTGAAGAAACGATGGAAGCAATGCACGATGTTGTAAAGGCTGGTAAGGCAAGGTATATTGGTGCTTCTGCCATGTACGCATGGCAATTCCAAAAAGCATTACATATATCGGAGAAAAATGGATGGACTCGGTTTGTATCCATGCAAAATCATCTCAACCTCATATACCGTGAAGAAGAAAGGGAGATGCTACCACTTTGTAAGGAGGAAAAAATTGGGGTTACTCCGTATAGCCCACTAGCATCTGGGAGATTGACACGTGATTGGTCAGAAACAACTTATCGCTACGAAACCGATCAGATTCAGAAATCTAAATACGATGCAACTGCCAATACCGATAGATTGGTCGTTGAACGAGTTGCGGCAATCGCGGAAAAACACGGTGTTCCACGCATTCATATCGCACTTGCTTGGTTGCTACAAAAAGAACCGGTAACAGCTCCAATAATCGGTGCTACAAAAATGTCTCATCTTGAAGATGCAGTAGGAGCTTTATCCATAAAGTTAACACCTGAAGAAATTAATTATCTAGAAGAGTCATATGTACCACACAAAATAGTTGGTCATAATTAATTAATAAGTCAATTCGTATTCTTTAAGATTAGTAATTGAAGACAAGTCTTATTTACGAAGATGGTTATTTTAAATGGTTTTTCACGTTGTGCGATAGCAGTTTATAATGTATCCGTACCATTGGACACTAAAAACAATGAAATAAGATAAAGATAATGGTATGAGCAAAAAACGAAGAACTTACAAACCTGAAGAAAAAGCAAACATCGTTTTAGAGATATTAAGG
>Ga0224722_1001308_pt1 | contig 13851 bp, 13 predicted proteins | sample Balambano_FR1_Me_FD_161646 | JGI IMG/M metagenome (GOLD analysis project Ga0224722, IMG submission 161646) | Freshwater sediment microbial communities from Lake Towuti, South Sulawesi, Indonesia - Balambano_FR1_MetaG | ecosystem: Environmental > Aquatic > Freshwater > Lake > Sediment | place... | reverse complement strand
TAAGAGACAGGAATACGAGGAGGTCGCGTAAGCGAAACAATTAGCCCATGTCTGAAACTGCCGATGACATCACAATAATGGGGATGCCCACTGCCTCCCCCCCAGACCCGAAACCCTCCGCACCCGTCGAGGAGCCTGCTGAGCCTGAATCTGCGGAAGCGCGTGCCGCTAAAGTCCCCACCGAGGAACTGGATGCAGAGGTGCTGGCAAAAGGGTGGGCGGCTATCGCAGAGAAATGCCCTACCCAACACGTTCTGCTTTCGTGGGCGGCACGTACCGATATGGGTAGGGTGCGGGAGCATAACGAAGATAAGTACGATTTCTATGACCCCGAAGAGCCAAAGCAGTTAGCCTTGCGGGGCAGGCTGTTTGCGGTTGCTGATGGCATGGGAGGACACACCGCCGGGCAGGTGGCTTCGGAGTGGTCGTTAAAGACTCTGATTCGTTCGTACTACTCCCCGTCGGTTCCTGAAAATACGGAAGCGGCTCTCCGCACCGCTCTTGCCGATGCGAACACCCTTATCTACAATGCGGCACGACAGTTTGAAAAAGCCAATGGCATGGGAACAACTATCGTGGTTGCTGTGGTTAAGGAAGATAAGTTGACGATTGCACATATTGGGGATTCCCGCGCCTATCTGATGCGGAAGGATGAACCCTTGCGCCAAGTCACGATTGACCACTCTTGGGTAGAGGAGCAGGTACGTCGAGGGGCAATGTCGCGAGCAGAAGCGGAAGCCTCCCCCTACCGCAACTTTATCACCCGCTCAGTGGGAGTAGATGGCGAGGTCGAAGCTGATGTTGTCACGATGAGTGTGCAACCCGGCGATACGATTTTACTCTGTAGTGATGGTCTGTCTAACTATCTGGACGAGGCGGCACTGGCTTCTATTATTGGAAACAAAAGCCCCTCGCAAGCAGTCTTTGACTTGGTAGATGCGGCAAATGTCGCTGGGGGTAAGGACAATATCACGGCGTTAGTTTTGAAGGTTCGTTCCATCACTGCCTACAAAGAGAGTGTATGAAGAATTTGACGGTATTGTGGGGCATTGCATAGGAAGATATTGCGCCGAATAAATGGTAGACTAAAAACAGTCTAAAGTGGGGGAGTGCGTATGTCGTATTCGGGTCAAACCGCTCCATCTTCCCAATCTATGTTGGGACGCTACCGTCTGACGCGGGAAATTGCACGGTCAAATGATATTGTCTGGGAGGGCATTGACCCTCAGGTAAATCGCCGTGTCGCCGTCAAAGAACTCGCCCTCGACCCCTCTCTCACGGGTGTTGCCAAACGCCAACGTATCGAACGCTTTTACCGGGAAGCCCGTGCCGCTGGTACGATGAATCATCCCAATATCGTTACCATTTATGAAGTGGGTGAAGACCGGGGACGCTACTTTATCGCGATGGAGTTTCTGGAAGGGCAAACCCTCCGGGACCGGCTACAGGTGGGGGGGGCTGTCCCTATCCAAGAGGCGGTTCAAATCACTACTGCCCTCTGCGATGCCTTGCAGTATGCCCATGAGCGTGGGGTAATTCACCGGGACATCAAACCGGATAATATCTTTCTCTTGCGCCCCGATAACCGGGTAAAACTGGCAGACTTCGGTATTGCACGTATCACCGGGGAGCAACAACTCACGGTTGCCGGACAGATTTTTGGCACACCGTCGTATATGTCCCCGGAGCAGGTGTTGGGCAAGGAGATAGATGCCCGCTCCGACATCTTCGCATTGGGTATTGTACTGTATGAGATGGTGACAGGGCGCAAACCGTTTGTCGGTGACTCTGTTGTTACCATCACGTACCGCATTATGAACGACCCGACCCCGGCGGTTTTAGGGGCTTCGCCGTCGTTCGATAGCGTGATTCAACGGGCAACGGCAAAGAATCCCGCAGACCGCTACTCTTCTGCCACCGAGTTTCGCACCGCTCTCCTTGCCGCCGCCTCTGCGGAGCGCACCGGACAGTCGCTACCACCACACGTTGCCCCACCGATTCCGTACCCCGTACAGGGCGGAGTCCCCCAATCTACCGCGATGTATGGCACAGCGACCCAACAGAATTTAGGGGGGGCAATCGCCGCATCTGTGCCTCTCTCGTCACCGCTCTCTGCGCCGATACCCCCCATAATGCCTCCGCCACCGATGGGGACAGCACAGCAGGGATTGTATGTGCCGGAGCCTGCCGCACCACGCAACTATCTGGGGATTTTGGTTGCGTTGGCATTTGCCGGGTTAGTTCTCTTTGGAGCGGGTTGGGCATTCACTACCGCGTTCTCCCGGTTCTCCACCCAATCCAAGCAAGCCACGACCAGCAATGAGTACGAAAAGGCGGCGGCACTTTACAGCGCACAACGCTACGAAGAGGCGATACCGCTTTTCCGCAGTGTTCGTGAGAATAACTTTACTGCAATGGAGTTGCGCGGAAAGTCCCGACAGGGCGAGGCATGGAGTTACCGGGCGTTGGGGCAGAGGGCGATGGACTCCCGCGACTATAAAAAGGCGATAGACCTGTATACGGCGGCATTAGCTCTTACCCCGGACGATAGCGAGGCGCAAAAAGGGCTAGCTGCCGCACGTCGTGCTACCGCTATCGCTACCACCGGAAGCACGAATCCGGCAGATGACCCGGCAAACGCGGTTCCTCCGCCACCAAGCACCGTTACTCCCGCATCAGGGGGTAACGCACAGCAAGGCGGGGCGTTCGCTGGAACCAATACCAACGAATGGCAAGCCGCAAACCAACAACGGGCTAACGCCGCGCAGAATGCTTTGGGGCAGGGGAATACCCTCTACCAACAGGGGAATGTGAAAGATGCGTGTAAGGCATGGAACGATGCGCGGATGGCGGGTCCGGGAAGCCCGGCAGGAATCGAAGCGGGGAGGCTCTACTCGCAATACTGCCAACAGTTTACCCTGTTCGGCAACTAACAAGCGGCGTATCGGGAGGGGCGAATGTCTGGTCACTACCCAAATCAGTATCCCAATCAGTACCCAAATCCATACGTCCCACCGCCTGCCTATACGCCCCCTCCTCGTCGCGATAACAGCCGAATCACCGCGTTGGTGATTGCGGTTTTGGTGGTAGGGGGTGCGGGTGTCGGTATTTACTTTGCGGTTCAAAAAGCCTTGTACAACTACGAAGTGCAAGCACAAGCGAATAAAGTTGTTGAAGTCTACAGCAAAGCCGTTAAACTCTACGAAGCCGGACGCTATCCCGAAGCCGCCGCTATTTTCCAAAAAGTTCGTACTAACCCGAAAGCCAGTATTGAGATGATTGAAAAAGCGGCACGAGGAGAGGCATTTTGCTACCGCATTTTAGGGCAACGAGCGCAAGACCTAAAAGACTTTGCCAGTGCCGAGCGTTGGTTTCAGGCGGCAGTTCAGGTTTCTCCAGAGGACATTGGAGCGCGGGAGGAGTTAGCCGCCGTGCAGAAGGCGATAGAGGTCTTACAAAATCCTCCTACCACATCCCCTCCTCTCCCCGGTGAAAATCGCCCCGGAACTCCCTCTGCGTCCGACCCGCCTCCGTTGAGCGAAGACGATAAAAAGGCAATGGATGCAATGGAGCATTACAATCGGGGGAATGTGCTTTTGCGTGAGGGACGACGGGCGGATGCCTGCCGGGAGTGGCACGAGGCGATACTACGTGCGCCCGGCACACCCGGAGCCGTGCAAGCGCAGGCGCAACGTGCTCAGCACTGTCAGGGCTTTCCCCATTTTGGGGGCTAACCGATTCTGCGGTACAATTCTGCGGTACAATAGCGGTGATGCAAGAAAAGACAGTCTCCTCGGCGACTTCGCCTCAAAAGCCAGAAGTCAAATCCCAAGTCAAACCCGCCGTGAAACCGGAACCGCTCACCGACCCGGCAGACCTTTTGGCACTCTTGGGGCGGTTTATGTCCGGCTCGTTCCTAATGATAATGACCGGGGTGCTGATTCTACGTCAGGTGTGGGTGATGGCGGCAATCTGCGGGGTACTCACCATCCTGCTACAACTCTCCACTACCCAACTTTGGCGTAAACTGCGCGAGGAGCGACAGGAGAAGTTAGCGGCACGCGCTGAGCAGAGCGGTATAAGTAAGAGCGATATAAGTAATAGAGAGGAGACAACTCCATGATTTCCCCCCGAATGTATCAGACTCCGATGAGCGCGAAGCAGGCAAAACTGCTATTTATCGCCCATGTATTGCGGCACACGGTAGGCTTGGGGGTCTATGTCTGGCTCATAACGGTTCTACGGCAAGCAGGTGAGGAAGCATGGTGGGTTATGCTTGCTTTGGGCGCGGTTTATATCGGTTTTGCTGTCTTTAACTCGGTGAAACTGTGGAACCTCTATCAGAAGCGATTGGCGGTAGAGAGCCAGCAATCAGGAGGCGCGTAGCCGTGCGAATCCTCAATGCGTTGGTGGTAGATGAGATTCGTGACCGAGAGGATGGGGGCATTGACTTGGTGGGACTGCGGGAAGACCTCTACTTTGATGCAGTCCCGGTGATTTTAGAAACCCTAACTCTCTTCGTCGAACTGGAAATTACGCCCGCAGACCGAGGCAGACGGCACACCTTGGAGTTCCGGCAGGTAGAGGCAGAGACAGGTCGGGTGCTGAAAACGATACCCCTGCACTTCGGGATTCCCCCGGAGCATCAACGCCCAACGGCTCCGCTTGACCCAACGCTTTTTGAACTACCGTTTGAGAATTTTGGAGTGTACTTCTTAGAAATCTGGGTGGACGGCGACCCAGACCGTCGAATCTATCTAAACGCCCTCCCGCGAACCGCTTACGGAGATGCGTAGACTCTGGAGAAAACCGCCCTGCCATGAACTTCCTTGCACCCCTCTCCCTGCTCTGGCTACTCCCGATTTTGGGCGGAATTATCCTGCTCTATATGCTTCGGTTAAAGCGGCGCGATGTCACGGTCTCTTCCACCATGCTGTGGGAAGCGATACTCAAAGATACTCAAGCCAATGCCCCGTTTCAAAAACTGCGCCGAAACCTGCTTCTTATCTTGCAACTGCTGATTGCGGGACTGCTGATTTTTGCGGTGTCACGCCCATTTCAGTGGTCGGCAGGAACAGGGGGAAAAACCACCGCGATAGTTCTGGACGCTTCTGCCTCTATGAAAGCCACCGATGTTGCTGGGGGGCGTTTTGCCGAAGCCGTGCGTCAAGCCCGCTTTATCATCGAAAAGAAGGCAGGGGGCGATGGTGTGGCACTGGTTCTTTCTGCGGAGAAACCGATTCTGCTTGCCCCGCTCACCACAGACAAGCGCAAACTGCTTGCCGCTTTGGAAACTGCCCGACCTTCGGATGTCGCCCCCGATTTACGCGAAGCCATTGCTTTTGCGGCATCGCTAATTTCGTCCCGTGCCGGAGCGCAGGTCACAGTGGTGAGTGATGGTGCTTTTGGACGGTTGGATGAGATGGCTTTAGGTGGACCTGCGCTTGGCTTTGTTATTGTTGGAAAGCAGGGGAGAAACCTCGGTATCACCGCGTTTGATGTTCGAGATATGCTCGGTGGGGGAGTGGGCAGACAAGCGTTTGTCACGGTGCAGAACTTCAGTAAGCAGAAGCAAACCCTACCTCTGAGCATCTCTGTTAATGGTAAACTGACCTCCGCAAAGGAACTTACCCTACAACCGGGAGAAACCAAATCGGAAACCTTCGATACTATCCGTGCCGACACGGGAGGCATTGTGGAGGCACGCTTAGATATTGCCGATGACCTCTCCGCCGATAATGTCGCATTTGTCACACTTGCCCCGCGTCGTGCGGTGAAGATTCTCCTCGTGAGTGAGGGAAACCCGTTCTTGGAGAAGGTACTAAACACCGATGCACGAGTGACTTTGGAGGTGGTGCGCCCCGCCGATTACCAGATTGCCGATTCGGGCAGTCGGGATATGACCGTCTTTGACAATACTGCCCCCCCCAAAGACCTTCCAGTAGGACGCTATCTTTTCTGGGGAATGGAAGCGTTAGGCAGTGACCTTGTACCTGCTTCCGCGACCATCACCCCAGATTCGGAGCAACCCGTGATTTTGGACTGGAACCGGAGTCATCCCTTAATGCGTTTTGTAGATTTGGCAAATGTCAATCTACTGCGAGCAAAGGCAATCGCCCCTGCGCCGTGGGCAACGACTCTTGCCGAATCCGAAGCGGGTCCTTTAATTGTTGCGGGGGAAAAGACCGATACCCGTGTTGTCTATGTCGGGTTTACACTGATGGAATCGGATATGCCGCTCCGTATCGCCTTTCCTATTTTTCTGACCAATGCGATTCAATGGCTTACGGCACGCCCCGGCGATAGTGGCGGAAGCACCCGTCCCGGCGAGGTCATGCCCCTTTCTGCCCCACCCACTGCCGGGAACCTAACCGTCGCACGCCCCGACCAGGAGACCGATTCGGTGACAAACACTCCCGGTTCCCCTGTGCTGTACGACCATACCAATGTTGTGGGGGTCTATCAAGCGAAGGGCAACAATTTTGAGCAGTATTTCGCGGTCTCCCTGCTCTCTTCGGTGGAGTCGAACACTGCTCCGGTAGAAAAGCCATCGGTGGTTGTTACCGATGTCGTGGTGGAGGGGAAAACAGTAGAAGGCGCACAAATGGCAGAAACCCGCTCTCGTCGTGAACTTTGGTCATGGCTTGCTGGGATCGCTCTTATCGTCTTATCGCTGGAATGGTTTGTCTACCATCGCCGTGTCGGTTAGCCTTTCGCTCGTAAGAGAAAAGTTAAGATTTGCGCTACCAGAAACCCCGTGCTATAATCGCGCAGACAATTGAAGGACAAGGGCAAGAAGTAACCGTGTGTTGCCGATTGCTTCCTTCCTGCCCCGCACTAATCCAACCCGTGTGGGGACGACTCAAGACCAGAGGGAGGAACTCAGGTGGAAAAAACAGTCGCCTACGAGGCGGTACTGCTCCTTGATGCTACCTATAACACAGAGCAGGTACAGGGCGTGATTGATAAATATGTCAACGTCCTGAAGGAAAATGGCGGTATTGTCACCGATATAGACCGGTGGGATACTCGCCGACTCGCGTATGAAATCAAACGTAAGCGCGAGGCGAACTACGTTATCATCAACTTTACATCTACTGCGGCTACTCGTGACGAACTGCATCGTATCATCCGAATCAGTGACGATGTGCTTCGTGCAATGATTATCAAGCAAGACCCGAAAGCCGATAAAAACCCGTCCCGCGCCCGTGTTGCTGAAATGGAACGGCGCGAGCGGGATAGTGCCGCTCGTGCCTCTATTACTGCGGCTCCCGTTGTTGCCGAACCGATTACCGACCTTTCCGCTCCGAGTGGAAGTGCCGGAGTGTCGGAAGAAGGAGACGAAGAGGCAAACGAAACCGCCGAACCTACCGAACTCGCAGAAGGGGCGGAAACCAGCGAGACAGAATAATCCCGATGAGGTGCTGTCTTTGCCGCCTCTCATTCTAAGGAGTGCCGAACCATGAACTATAACCGCATTGTCCTCGTGGGGCGTTTAACCCGTGACCCCGAAGCCCGTGTAACCCCGAATGGGGTTCCTGTGACAACCTTTGGTCTTGCTGTCAACCGTCCGCGCTCGGCAGACCGGCAGGAAGAAGTGGACTACTTCAATATCGTTACTTGGCGAAGTACGGCAGAATATGTTGCCAACTATCTGACAAAGGGACGATTGGTTTTGGTGGAAGGGCGGTTGCAAATCCGGGATTATACCAACCGAGAGGGGCAACCGGCAAAAGCGGTAGAGATTGTGGCGGACAGTGTCCAAAACATGGAGAAACGGCAAGATAGTGACCAAGTGGGGGAGGAATCTGGGGAGTACAATGCTCCGGCTTCGGCTCCTGCACGCGGGGGATATGAACGCGGGGGCTATGAGCGCAATGAGCGACCATCCGCCGCGCCTTCTGCACCCCCTCCGGCTAGTGCGGGACGAGGACAACAGAGTCGTGGGGGCGCACGTTCCGCCCCGCCACAATCCGATTCCTTTGACGATTACGACCCCTTTGAAGGGGAGTAGGAAACCAAAAACCGATGAGTACCAAACCACGAAAGTTTAAGCGACCCAAGCGTAAAGTCTGCTACTTTACGGTGCAGAAAATCGAATATATTGACTACAAAAACGTTGCGCTACTGCGACGCTTTGTTACAGACCGAGGGAAGATTCTTCCCCGACGTACCACGGGAACTAGTGCTAAATACCAACGGCAGTTAGCCGTGGCAATCAAGCGGGCGCGAGAAATCGCCCTGCTCCCCTTTGTTGCCGAACAGGCATAGGTCACGAGTTGCCGAACAGGCATAGGCAGCGAAAATCGGAGAGGAGTTCCTCTCCGATTTTTCTTTTCAAATTTTGTGTTTTCTTAATTTTCTCTTAACAATTCTGCGTTATACTCGTTGGTGTACCGGTGTGACACGGAAATCACATCGTCGCCAACGGAAGGTCAGAGGGAACCTGCCCCAGAGCGTCTTGGCAAACACCGTCTCGCAAGGACGGTTCAACCTTGTGGTGCGTTAGACGAAAGGATTTGTTCTCATGGTTTCGTTGCGTCGAGCGTTTACGCTCATTGAACTACTCGTTGTTATCGCAATTATTGCGATTCTTGCCGCTATCTTGTTCCCTGTTTTTGCACAAGCGCGTGAATCTGCCCGTCAAACCTCTTGTTTATCGAACCTGAAGCAGATTGCCCTTGCCGGTATGATGTATCTTCAGGATTATGATGAACGATTCGTCCCTGTCGGAGGAACCTCGGAAAAGGTGTGGCCCGCAGGAACCCTTCCGCAAAATATGACCCGAACAGCAACAAACCCTGTTACGGGAGCAACCGCAGAACTTCCGGTCAATGGTTGGTCGTTGAACCTCCTGCCCTACATCAAAAACCGCGACCTGTTCCAATGTCCGTCCATGGACCGCAACTTTGCGGGTTCTGGCGACTGTGCAGGCTTCAACGGTCAGCGTATGACCAACCACTATGCCTACAACTACTGGCTCGGTGGGGACGATAGCTACCCGTTCGGAGACTACTTCCGCGCTCCCGATGGCTCGGCAACCTTTGGTACGCCTCTGTCTCAAGCCGCTATCGTGCAACCTGCAAACACCATTTTGCACTTCCACTCCGGCTCCGTACCGCCGTATGGAACCACATGGGGGTGTGTGTATGTGACCATCGAACTGCCGGACTTCTATAACAAGATTCGTCCGCGTCTGCGCCATAAAGACGGCGATAACTTCGCCTTCGCCGATGGACACGTAAAATGGTTCCAAGTTAAGGAGCAGGACTCCGCAGGTCTGCGCCGCGCTATCCAAATCTGGAACTCGCGTGGTATGTGGATGTACCCGTTCTACCCGAACAGCACGGGTGGCTATCAGGTCTTCTAAGTCGCCAAAAACCTCTCCCTTCTTACCTGCCCGGAATATCTCCGGGTGGGTATTCTCCATTTGTAACCTACCCACTATGAAAATTCAATCTGTTGCGTTCACCCCAGATACACTGACGGTTTTCTGGGAAGATGGCAAGCAAGCAGCGTTCGACTCGCTCTTTCTCTACGATAATCAACTGGGACACCGTGACCCGTTCAGTGGGCAACGCTTGATAGATGTTGCTGACCTGCCAGAAACCGTTTCTCTAACTCAGGTCTGTTGGGATGGGGAGTGTCTGCAAATCACTTTTTCGGTGTCCGATACTCCGGTGTCTTATCCGATACGTTTTTTTGTCCCATCGCAGAACCCTCTGCCTGAACGTCACCTCTGGTACGCCAGTTCCACCGCAAACCTGCCGCGCATCGCTTGGGAGGCGTATTACACCTCGCCCAATTCCCGCCGTGATTGGCTCCACGGATTTATTCGGTATGGCTTGGCATTTCTGCACGATGTTCCCCCTATGCCGGGGACTCTGGAAACGGTTGCGGAGACTTTGGGGACAGTTCGTGAAACAAACTATGGGCGTATCTTCGATGTTTGCTACACCCCACAACCAGAAAACCTTGCCAGTTCCGACCTCGGTTTGCCCCTGCATACCGATAACCCTTATCGTGAGCCAGTTCCCGGTGTGCAACTGCTCCATATTCTTCAGCAGAGCAGTCAGGGGGGGGATAGCCTGTTCGCCGATGGCTTTGCTGTGGCAGAGCATCTCCGTAGCACTGTTCCCACTGCCTTTCAAGTTTTAACCATGACCCCAGTTCCGTTTCGTTACTGTAGCAAGCAGTGCGACCTATATGCGGAACGTTCGCTGATTCAGTTAGACCGAAATGGGATAGTTGAGGCGATACACTATAACAACCGCTCCATTCAACCCGTCTTTCTACCGCTCTCAGAAACTCGTGCCTTCTATGATGCTTATCGTTCTTTGGCACACGCTTTGTCGTCGCCAGAATTTGTCTACTCTGTGAAGTTACAAGCAGGGGACTTGGTTGCCTTTGACAATCGGCGCGTACTTCATGGCAGGGCAGGCTTTGCCGGAGCCACCGACCCACGCCATTTGCAAGGTTGCTATTTAGAGTGGGATGGCATTTATAGTGCGTATCGCCGAACTCTTCCCTCTCTTCTTCGCGAGGAGGTCAAAAAGTAACCGCAAGAGATTTGCAAAAACACGTCAGCCCGCGATTTTTGACGTATACTGGAAAGTATGAAAGCGTTCTTCTCTCCTGCGTTTATTGGTAATTTCGTCAAAACCATTGCGCTTACCGCAACGATTGCCGGTTGGCTCTGTCAACAAACCGCTCCTGCACACGCCCAACCCCGACGTGGCAATCCGTTTCTCCCTCCCTCTGCGAAAGTGCAGTACGCCCCAGACCGGGACTATGACCTAAAGCATCTGAAAGTCACGCTAGAGGTGGACTATCCCAAGCGCAAGTTTAGCGGCACTTCGGTAAACATCCTTACCCCTCTTCGTAACGAAGGGTTAACTAAGATTCGCTTGCACTGTGGGCGAAACTTGGAGGTGCAAGAGGTAACGGTCAACGGTCAGAAAGCCGATTTTACTCGTGACGATGAGTTCTTTGTGATTACTGCCCCGGAGAAGATAGCCTTTGGCAAGGAAGCATCGGTGCTGATTCGGTATGTGGGGGGACAGTTTGTTCCGGGGGGTGTTTTTGGCGACGGCTTCCACTGGATAAACCCCGATTCCAAAGACCCGTACCATGTCGGCTTTTGGACACAAGGCGAAACAAACCATAACTCGGAGTGGGCTCCGACATGGGACTATCCCAACGATTTTGTCACTAGTGAAACTATCACTACCGTTCCCGCAGAGTGGAGTGTGATTGGGAACGGGGTCAAAGTATCGGACAAAGAGAACAAGCAGGCGGGAACCCGCACGGTGCATTGGAAGATGAATCAACCCCATGCAACCTACTTACTTGCGCTGGTTGCCGGTCCGTTTGACATCAAAGAGGCAAAGTGGGAGGGGAAACCCCTTCTCTATGTTGTGCCACGCGGTAAGGGGCATCTGATTGACGATTCCTTTGGCGATACACCAGATATGCTTACCTTCTTCTCGCGGATTACCGGAGTCAAGTACCCGTGGGAGAAGTATGCACAGAATGCCATGTATGAGTATGGGGGTGGCATGGAGAATGTGTCCTCCACCACGCTGGGAGTGGGCAATCTGACCGACAAACGTGCCGGATTCCGCGAGATGTCCAGCCTCAATGCCCACGAACTGGCACACCAATGGTTCGGAGATTTGGTCACATGTAAAAACTGGGGCGAGATCTGGCTTAACGAGAGTTTTGCGACATTCTTCGATGCGCTCTATCAGGAGTACAGTCGTGGACCGCATGCTTATGCGCGTGAAATAGAGACAAACACTCGCGCCTATCTCGCGGAATCGCGACGTTACAAGCGTCCCCTCTCCACCAAACTCTACCCCAATGCGGATGCGCTTTTTGATAGCCATGCCTATCCGAAGGGGTCGGTGGTGCTACACACACTGCGACGGCAGTTGGGCGATAAGGCGTTCTTTGCAGGCATCAAACGCTACTTGGAAGTCAATCGCTATCAACCCGTGGAGACATCAAACCTGATTCAAGCGATGACCGAAGCCTCTGGCGTGAATGTGCAACCGTTCTTCGACCAGTGGGTATATCGCCCCGGTCATCCCGTCATCGCGTACTCATGGAACTACGACGATGCGAAAGGTCAGATTGTCCTGAGCGTACAACAGGCACAAGACACCGCAGACGGAACTCCGGTTTACACTATTCCGACAGAGGTGGCTCTGATTAAAGAAGGGAATGTGGTCTACGAACCGATAACGCTGGACTCTGCCGAGCAGAAGATAGCGATCAAAGCGGTAAAGCCTGATGCCCTGATACTTGCCCCTGAGCATGAGTTTCTCTGCGAGATGCCAACGTTAGAGTGGGGAAGAAGCGAGCTACCTGCGATTATCCAGTATGCTCCCAATGGTTTAGACCGCACATTGGCACTGCAACAACTTTTACGAAGCACCCCCACCGACGATGAAATTAAGATGGTTGTGGAGGTGTTGCGACGCGATACAGACCGCTTCCCGGCGATTGGGACTATCGCTCCGTTGGGGCAACTCAAGCGAGAAGAACTGCGCCCGCTGTTCCGCGATATGCTCAAACACCTTAGTTTTGACCGTCAAGCGGAAGCCGTTATTGCACTGGGGATGCTTCCCAAGACTCCAGAGGACGAAAAACTGCTTCGTTCGTTGGTCAATAAGACTGCGCCGTATGCGGTGGTGACTTCCGCCATTCGCGTGCTGAGTGCTTGGGATGCCCAAGGAAATATGGAGGTCTTCAAAGCGGCAGCAGAGATGGATTCGCTGAATGAGATAATTCGCACGGTGGCATATTCGGCAATCGCGAAGGCAGACCCAAAGCAGGGGGTTCCGCTCTTGTTGGGTGCTATTGGCAAGGAGAAGAGCAACGACCAACGTCTTGCCGCAATTCGTGCCATGCGCGATATGGATACCGATGACCCACAAGTGCGGCAGGCATTGGGTGAAGTTCTCAAAGAGCAAGAGTGGGTACTGGTCTTAGCGGCGGCAGATGTGATTGGGCGACGAAAGTTTACAGAGATGAAGCCAAACTTGGAAGCCGTTGTCTCCAAGCCTCCGACAGGCGCACCGTCTTGGTTCCCCGGTGCGATTAACAACATCATCCGTCAAATGGGAGAGGAGTAGTCTGCCGTGAGTGAGATGAAAGTGAGTAGTCCGAAGTTACGAATAGGATTTATCGGATTGGGTCTGATGGGGGGGGGAATGGCACGGAATATTGCGAAAGCCGGATTTCCCCTGACTGTCTACAATCGAACACGCAGTAAAGCAGTCGCACTCGCCGCAGAGACCGAGTGTCATATTGAGGATACGCCGCGTGGGGTGGCGGAAGTCTCGGATATTGTCATCACCATTGTCTCTGATGTCCCCGATGTCGAGCAGGTTTACCTCGGTGAGATGGGGATTATCGAAGGCGCACGCTCTGGGATGCTCTGTGTAGATATGGGGACAGTGGGACCGCAGTGCGCCCGTCGAATGCACACTGACCTTGCCTACAAGGGTGTGGATTTTTTAGATGCCCCGGTTTCGGGGGGGTCTTGGGGAGCAGAGCAGGGAACCCTCTCCATTATGGTCGGTGGTTCGGAGTCGGGTTTCCAGAAAGCAATGCCCGTTTTCGAGGCGATGGGTAAGAAGATAGTGCATTGTGGACCGGTCGGGCAGGGGCAGATAACCAAGTTGGTCAACCAAGCCGTGGTTGCCCTGACACTAGAAGCGGCGTGTGAGGGTATCAAGTTTGCGGAAAAGAGCGGAGCCGATGTCGGGAAGGTATTGGAGGCAGTCGGAGCGGGAGCCGCTGGGTCATGGACATGGAGCAATTTGGGTCCGAAGATGGCGGCAC
>Ga0224722_1001306_pt1 | contig 13866 bp, 11 predicted proteins | sample Balambano_FR1_Me_FD_161646 | JGI IMG/M metagenome (GOLD analysis project Ga0224722, IMG submission 161646) | Freshwater sediment microbial communities from Lake Towuti, South Sulawesi, Indonesia - Balambano_FR1_MetaG | ecosystem: Environmental > Aquatic > Freshwater > Lake > Sediment | place... | reverse complement strand
ATTTTAACGCGCTTTTTAGCTTGGAAGCCAATTATCAACTATTCGACCCGGCTTACCAAACCGATTTGGCTATCAATCAGACGCAAGCCAATTTACAAACCACGACCTTGCGCAAAAACACCGCCCAGGTCAAACTCGACGCGGCAACGGCTTACTACGAGGTTTTATTACAACAAACACAAACAAAACTGGCTGCCAACCGCTTGCAGCGGGCGCAGGATTTGGTGGCGATTGCCAAAACCCGTCAGGAATCGGGCGCGGCACTGCCCCTAGATTTGCAAAAAAGCGAACTCGAAGTACAAAACGCCCAAGCCCTGCTCACGCAAGCCCAAAATGCCTTGGAACGCAGCCGCCTGAACCTCGCCCGGCAAACCGGTATGGCATACGAAAATCTTCCAGGATTGTCTGATAATTTATTACAAATCAATGTGGACACGGTACAGCCGGTGGTCACAACGCTCAGCGTGATTGATTCAAAGCCCGAAATTTTGGAAGCGCAGCAACGCTTGGAAATCACCCGACTACAATTGCAGCGCGAGCAAAAACTGTACCTGCCCGCCTTGAGTTTGTACGGCAATTTGTCGGCACAACACCTGAGCAACGACCTGGCGGTGTGGAACAACTGGTTTCCCTTTGCCTACACAGGCGTGCAGGTAAACGTGCCACTGTTCGACGGCGGTTTGAAAAATCGCAACCAGGAAGGTTTACAACTCCAGACACAAGTGAATCAAAACAACCTCGCCCGCCTGCGCGAGGAGCTGAGCTACGAATTACAAAGTGCCACGATTGACCTCGCCAACGCTTCCGTGCAACTACAGAATGCCGCCAAAAACCTCCAAAACGCCCGCGCCGTGCAGAGCATTGACCAGACGCGCTACCGCGAAGGAACTTTATTATTTGCTGATTTTCGGAATACGGAGTTTGCTTTGCGCGAATCGGAAACGAATTTTCTGGCGGCAAGTCAAAACTATCTCGTGGCGCAGTTGCGCTGGCGGAACGCCGGTGGAAGATTGTAATGCAGGTAAGCGAGCAAGAGCAGGAAGGGTCTGGCATCTCAAACAATATCCGCATTTTTCAATCCTTTTATTTGGGTGGTACACCAGGGTGTCCGCCCTTTTTTTTATCCCGGTTTATTGGTCACCAGCACATACTGCCGCACGGTTTGCTCCTGGCTGTTCACATCCACACCTTTGAGAATAACCAAATATTCGCCGTTTTTTGGAAAAAAAGTGTAAGGACTCGGCTCGGTGGAAGTGACCGGAACGCCTTCCGCATTTTTATACCCGAAATCCCAGCGGTATGATTGAAAACCCCTGGAAGTATTGGTAAAACGCACGAACCCCGAAGTACTCGAGCTTTCGCGATAGGTAAAATCGAGCAGAATTTCTATTTTTCCCGGTTTAACAAACGGATCCGGGGTATCAATAATGCCCTTTTCGCAGCCGCATACCACGACTAGCAGAAGCCAGTAAACGTACTTTCCCATATAATAGCCTTTTTCCGGTCGAATATAACCTTTCACACGTTGAAAGTCAAGTTTTTGACATTGAATTTGTTTAAAATTGAGTTAATTTTTTAATGTAAATCTTTACAAGCACGTACCACTCCACTGGCGCGTTAGGTGTGTTACCTGTTCTGCTAAATTTTAATACAGCCATAATTACTGTAACGCATTACAAATTATTATCTATTTTAAACAGATTCATTATTAAAATTTACAACCCCTAAGGATAGCTGGTGATGGTCACGATTTTAGTCACACTGATCTCCTGCTGTTCCCGGTCTGTGCCTTTCAGCGTGACCTGGTAGGAGCCGTTCGCCGGAAAAAAAATACCCGGACTGCTTGCATTGGAAGTGACTAATTTATTGTTTTTGTCTATAAATCCGAAGTTCCAGTTATACGCAACGATGTTGTGTGCAAATATTTGAAATTTTACAAATCCGATGTAATTGGTGCTTTTGCGGAAGGTAAAATCCAAAACGACCGTTTCATCGTCCGGTTCCGGCAAACCCGGGTGCAGGCGGATGGTGCGGTCTTCACAAGCACTACACCAAACGAGGCACAGGAGCAGCAGCAAATGGCGAACGGGTAGCGTTTTGAGCATGGCTATTTTTTAACCTAATATTCCAATAATTTTTGGTAAAATGCAAGGGTTTTTATCGGACGTTTAAAACGTTTGACATTGGGAAGTTTAATAGTCCACGCCGCTCATCTTCCCAATAGCAGTCAGGATGGCATTTCTTCAGCCGGCATCTTTACATATTTTGCGATTTAAAAAGTTTGACGTTTGACAATTCAGGAATGTACCTGCAACTTGTGTCTTGCCGCTCCCAATAATTTTTTAGCTTTGTCAGATTGTAACTAATCCTCAAAAGTGGCGTTAATGAAATAGCTTAATTGAAAATTCAAATATGAAATATTGGATTATTTTAATTTTTTTGTTGGTGGGTGGTTCGGCATTTAGCCAATCGGCAGAAGAATTGGAAAAGCAGTTGGCGGAAGCTAAGGATACCAAAGAACGCATCACTTTATCCTATGAATTGGCGGAAGCCTACGCCCGTACCGATGCGAAAAAGGCACTTGAGTATGGTCGGAAAACCTATGAACTAGCCACCAGTGCCAAAAACAACAGCCTGGCGGCGCAAGCCGCCTTCCTGATTTCGGAATTGTACGAACGCCAGCGCAAGGAGTATGAAACCGGTAATTGGTTAAAAACAACCGTCAATCTTGCCAAACAAGCCAGTGATGGTAATTTGATCGTCAAAGCTGTGCAAAAACAGGGCAGGCTCGCCGCTCGCGACAATAATCACCGCAAAGCCGCCCAGATTTACGAGGATGCTTTTAACTACTTTAGCAGCAGCGGCACCAGCATGGGCGATCTGGAACGCCGGTACAACATGCAAAAAGTGCAGATTGAACGCGAAAAACGCGAGCTGGAGGCTCAACGCGCCCAACTGGAAGAAGACGTGAAAACCCTGATGAGTGAGCGCGACCAACTGAGCTCTGTCAACACCCGATTATCTTCTCAACAGGAGGAATTGGTCAAAGACAATCAGCGAAAAACCCAGGAAGTGAGTGCCAAAGAAAAAGAACTGGCAACGGTCTCTCAGGAAAAAGCAAAAGTATCCGCGCTTGCCGAAGAGAAAGAAGCCCAGGTGAAGCAACTCTCCCGGGATGCCCTGGAGCAGCAAGCTGCCGTGGATGCCGCCCGCGCCCAGGTAGCCGAAGCACAACTCGCCAATGAACGCAACCGCAACATCTTATACCTCACCGGCGGAGGAGCAGCGTTTCTGCTGCTCCTCGCTTTGCTCACTTATGGGCGCTTTCGCTCCAGCCGCCGCGCCAAGAAAACGCTGGAAGAAAAAAATAAAATCATTGAGCGGGAGCGCGAAAACTCCGAAAATCTGCTGCTCAACATTCTGCCGCAACCCATCGCGCAGGAACTCAAAGAACACGGTAAAGCCCGCGCCCGCCGCTTCGACCAGGCAACCGTGCTGCTCACTGATTTTAAAAACTTTACCCGTATGTCAGAGCGCCTTAGTCCGGAGGAACTCGTGGATGAATTGGACAAGTGTTTCAAAGCCTTTGACTTTATTATTCAACAATACCCTGATATTGAAAAGATTAAAACCATCGGTGATGCGTATATGTGCGCCAGCGGCTTGAGTAATCAGCAAACCTACCCCGATAACATCATCAAAGCCGCCCTGGAAATGCAACAATTTCTAGACGAGCAACGCCTGGAAAACACGCGCCTCGGCAAGCCTTTCTTCGAAGCCCGCATTGGTATCCACACGGGTCCGGTGGTGGCGGGCGTGGTGGGCGTGAAAAAATTTGCCTACGACATCTGGGGCGACACCGTCAACATCGCCGCCCGCATGGAAGCCTCCTGCGAGGAAGGGCAGATCAACATCTCCCAAACCACCTACCAGTGGGTTGCCTCCCGTTTTGAATGCAAACACCGCGGCAAAGTGGAAGCCAAAAACATGGGTGCCATTGATATGTACTACGTGAAACGGGCGTATGCCCCGGCCATGGCGGTTTGATTATTTTTAATTTTTTATTGGACGTTCAAACGCGACAGGTTTTCAAAAACCTGTCACGTTTTAATTTATACCCCACTTGCAACTTCCTTTCTTTTTAAATTGTTACAAAATTAAAGTTTAAAGCCATGTTTGAACGAATCACCATGCAATTTGACCAAATGGATGGAGAGCCTTGCATTCGGGGCTTACGGATTCCGGTTGCGACGGTGGTTACGATGGTAGCGCAAGGTATTTCTAATGCAGAAATTTTGGAGTATTATCCAGATTTGGAATTGGAGGATATTCAGGAGGCTTTGAGTTTTGCGGCGGAAGCGGTAAGAGAACGTTCTATTCCACTTGTAATGGCTACTTAAAATGAAATTTCTGAAAGACAATGCGCTCTCACCCGTTATCGCAAAGTTGCTTGTAGATAAGGGCTTCGATGCCATTCATGTTCGGGATATTGATATCCAGCACGCTGCTGACGAAATAATTTTTCAACGTGCTTTTGAAGAAGATAGAATTATCATCTCTGCCGATACGGATTTTGGTTATTTGCTTTCAAATTGGAGTAAAGGTAAACCCTCTGTTATCCTCTTCAGGAAAGGTGTTTCACGAAATCCGGTAAAACAGTTTGAAATGTTAGAATTGAATTTAAACACTAAAGTAGTAGAAGCACTTGAACAGGGTAGTATTATCATCATTGAACCTTTGCGTATCAGAATCAAGTCCCTGCCTTTTCGTTCTTGATGGGCATCATTTATAGGTACTACGTGAAACGGGCCTACGCCCCGGCCATGGCGGTTTGAACTTGAAATTTTCCATTAAATCATGTATATTGCGGTTTAAATGCTGAGTATGGAACCAGAAAAACGCCGCTACTACACGCCGGAAGAGTATTTTGAAATCCTGGAAGCCTCGGATGTAAAGTTAGAATATCATAACGGCTACATTGAGGCGATGGCAGGCGCACCCTCTAATCATAATATTCTCAGTGGCAATGTGCGTCTCGCTCTGGGCAATGCTTTATTAAACACCGACTGTGTCGTATATGACAGCGACCAAGCGGTCAAAATAGATGCTTACAATTGCTGCGTTTTCCCGGATACTTCGGTGGTGTGCGGCAAGCGCGAATTTGAAGATGCCAGGCAATTGCGGCTTACCAATCCGTTTTTAATTATTGAAGTACTGTCAGACAGTACGGCAGCGTATGATCGGGGTGAGAAATTCAGTTACTATCGTTCATTGCCTTCGTTCCGCGAATACGTGCTTATTCATGCCAACAAAATTTGGGTAGAGAGTTTTTATCGCGAAGAGTCGAATTTATGGCGCATTTCTTCCATTTCCAGTCTGGAAGATTCCTTTTCTTTCAACTCTTTGCAACTTACGGTTTCACTCAAACCGTTGTATGCCAAAACGGAGGGCATATTTTAAACATTTTTTGTACAACCATTGATTTTGTTTTTGTTAAAACAAAAACCCGCCTTTTCAACACAAAAAGCAACTTCCTGTCTTTCAAAATTGTTATCCTTAAGCTCTTTTCAAATCCTTTTTTTAACCCCATTAACAAATAACCAATAACAACTTTTCCGTGGCGTTTCAACTTTCCTCTCCTTTCGTGCCGACGGGCGACCAGCCGCAGGCAATCGAGCAATTGATCAACGGAGTGCGCTCCGGCGAGCGTGCGCAGGTACTCTTAGGCGTGACGGGTTCGGGTAAGACCTTCACGATGGCGAATGTGATTGCGCAATTGAACAAACCGACGCTGGTACTCACGCACAACAAAACACTTACGGCACAATTGTACGGCGAGTTCCGCGAGTTTTTTCCCGATAACGCAGTGGAGTATTTTGTGTCGTATTACGATTATTATCAGCCGGAAGCTTACATTTCTGTATCGGATACGTACATTGAAAAAGATTTGGCGATTAACGAGGAGATTGACAAACTGCGTTTGCGGGCTACGTCGTCGCTGCTGTCTGGTCGGCGGGATATTATTATCGTGGCTTCGGTGTCCGTGATTTATGGCATGGGTAATCCCGAAGATTATAAAACGGGCATCATTCGCATCAAAAAAGGGCAGATTTTGTCCAGAAATTCTTTTTTGTACAGTTTGGTGGATAGTTTGTATTCTCGCACGGAGTTGGATTTCAAACGCGCCACTTTCCGCGTCAAAGGCGACACGGTGGATATTAATTTGCCGTATGTGGAATATGGGTATCGGATTGTCTTCTTCGGTGATGAAATTGAGGCGATTGAAAGGATTGAAATTGAAACCGGCAAGCGCATCGAAAGCATGGACACGGCGGCGATTTTTCCGGCGAACCTGTACGTGGCACCGAAAGAACGCCTGACGCAAATCATCCACGATATTCAAGACGAGTTATACGACCAAGAAAAATATTTTGAACGCGAATCGAAGTTGTTGGAAGCCAAACGCATCCACGAACGCACCAATTTTGACATCGAAATGATGCGCGAACTCGGCTATTGCAATGGCGTGGAAAATTACTCCCGTTTTTTTGATGGTCGAAAGCCCGGCACGCGCCCGTTTTGCCTGTTAGATTATTTTCCCGATGACTACCTGATGATTGTGGATGAAAGTCACGTCACGATTCCGCAGGTGCGCGGGATGTTTGGCGGCGACCGCGCCCGAAAGTTGAGTTTGGTGAATTTTGGCTTCCGGCTGCCTTCGGCAATGGACAATCGCCCGCTGAATTTTACCGAGTTTGAAGGCATGATTAACCAAGTCATTTATGTAAGCGCCACGCCCGGCGATTATGAACTCGAACAAACTGGCGGTGTCATTGCCGAACAATTGATTCGACCCACCGGCTTGCTCGACCCGCCGATTGAAGTGCGTCCGAGTATCAACCAGATTGACGACCTGCTGGAAGAAATCAACGAGCGGGTGAAACGCAGCGAGCGCGTACTGGTCACGACTTTGACCAAGCGCATGGCGGAAGAGCTCACCAAATACCTGAGCAAAGTGGGCGTGAAGGTGCGCTACGTGCATTCGGAGGTGCAGACGATGGACCGGGTAGAAATCATTCGGGATTTGCGGCTGGGCGAATTTGATGTGCTGGTGGGGGTGAATTTGCTGCGCGAAGGCTTGGACTTGCCGGAGGTATCACTGGTCGCCATTTTGGATGCGGACAAAGAAGGATTTTTGAGAAACAATCGCTCGCTGACGCAAACTGCTGGTCGCGCTGCGCGTAATTCTAACGGTTTGGTGATTTTCTACGCGGATAAAATCACGGAATCCATGCAAATGACGATAGACGAGACCAATCGCCGCCGCGCTACGCAGATCGCCTACAACGAAGCCAACGGTATCACCCCGCGCACGGTGAGCAAGTCAAGAGAGGAAATCTTAAACTCCCGTTCTATCCTCGACATTCGCGGCAAGCAGAAAGTGTATATCGAACCCGAAATGCCGAGCCTCGCCGCCGACCCCATCATTGGCTACCTCACGCGCGACCAACTCGAAAAAATGATGCAGGAAACCGAAAAAAACATGAAAAAAGCGGCAAAAGAACTCGATTTTATCGCAGCGGCGCAGTATCGGGACGAGTTATTTGCATTAAGGGAGAAGTTGAAGGTAGCGGTTTGAAATTAGGAAATTTAGATATTAGAATTCGATGCTGGCTTGAGATGGAGTCGCTGCGCTTTGATTTTTTGTTATTGGTTAACGATTATCCGGCACACACAGCTTGACACTTGCTCCCCAAGTCACTCGGTCTCTTGGTAATTGAAATGAAAAATCTTTTTACAGTACGCTTTCTTACCCAAAATCCCTAAATTCGCACCACTTTTTGGAATGTGTTAGCGTGTTCATGTGTTTTTGTGTTAATGTTAGGCTCGTCCGGCATTTTTTATTAATTGTTGTTGTCTCCATGTCTCTTAGTCGCTAGGTCGCTAGGTCTCCTGGTCTCTTAGTCTCCTGGTCACTAAGTCCGGCATCTGGCATCTCTAAATCCGGCATCTCTGATATGATTCAAATTACTTTTCCCGACGGTAAGGTGCGTGCCTACGAAAACGGCACGACGGCGATGCAAATTGCCGAATCCATCAGTTCTGGCTTGGCACGCAATGTGCTGGCTGCCAAAGTAAACGGTGAGGTGTGGGACGCGAGCCGCCCCATTCAAAACGACGCAACGCTGAACCTGCTCACCTGGGACAACCCCGAAGGCAAAGCGACCTTCTGGCATTCCTCGGCGCACCTGCTGGCGGAGGCACTGGAGGCGTTGTATCCGGGTACGAAGTTTGGCATTGGTCCGGCACTGGATAACGGTTTTTACTATGATGTGGACACCGGCGACCGGGTGCTGAGTACCGAAGATTTTGAAAAAATAGAGCAGAAAATGCTGGAATTGGCAGGTCATAAAAGCGACTACATCCGCCGCGAAATGTCAAAAGCCGATGCACTGCAATATTTTGAAGCAAAAGGCGACGAGTACAAGGTAGAGTTGTTGCAGGATTTGGAAGACGGCAAAATCACGTTTTACGAGCAGGGCAATTTCGTGGATTTGTGCCGGGGTCCACACATTCCCAACACCGATAAAATCAAGGCAGTCAAGCTGTTAAAACTTTCTGGGGCGTACTGGCGCGGCGACGAACAACGCAAGCAACTCACGCGGGTATATGGTATCACCTTTCCAAAACAAAAGGAACTCGCCGACTACCTGCACCTGCTCGAAGAAGCCAAAAAGCGCGATCACCGCAAGATCGGGCAGGAAATGGAACTCTTCATGTTCTCCGAGCGCGTGGGGGCGGGCTTGCCCATCTGGTTGCCCAAAGGTGCCCAACTGCGCGAGCGACTCATGAACTTCATGCACGAGGAGCAGGAAAAACGCGGTTATAAAATGGTGGTCACGCCCCACATCGGCAAAAAAGAATTGTATGTGACCTCCGGGCATTACGAAAAATATGGCAAAGACAGTTTTCAGCCCATCCACACCCCGCGCGAGGGCGAGGAATTTTTGTTAAAACCTATGAACTGTCCGCACCACTGTGAGATTTACGCCGTCAAGCCGCGTTCGTACCGGGATTTGCCCCTGCGCATTGCCGAGTTTGGCACGGTGTACCGGTACGAGCAGAGTGGGGAGTTGCACGGGCTGTCGCGGGTGCGCGGCTTCACGCAAGACGACGCGCACATCTTCTGCACCCCCGACCAGGTGAAGGAAGAATTTTTAAATGTGTTGGATTTGACCCAAACGGTGCTGGGTAAAATGGGTTTTGCAAATTTCACGGCGCAGATTTCCCTGCGTGACCCCGACAACCCGACCAAGTACCTCGGCACCGCCGAAAACTGGGAAAAAGCCGAAAACGCCATCATCGAAGCGGCGGCAGAAGCGAATTTGATCACCGTGACGGAACTCGGCGAGGCGGCATTCTACGGTCCGAAACTCGATTTCATGGTCAAAGATGCCATCGGGCGTTCGTGGCAATTGGGTACGATTCAGGTGGATTATAACCTGCCGGATCGGTTTGAACTGGAATACATCGGTGCCGACAACCAGCCGCACCGCCCCGTGATGATCCACCGTGCGCCCTTTGGCTCGATGGAGCGATTTATCAGCATTCTGATTGAAAATACGGCGGGTAAGTTTCCGCTGTGGCTGCTGCCGGAGCAGTACGCATTGTTACCAATCAGTGACAAGTTTTTGGAGTATTGTAAAAACATTCAGCAACAACTGGCGGCGCAGGGCATCGAAGGCACGGTGGATGAGCGCAATGAAACGATTGGCAAAAAAATCAGGGATACCGAGTTGAAAAAGATTCCGTTCATGCTCATCGTCGGCGAAAAAGAAGCCGAAAGTGGCTCCGTATCCCTGAGGCGGCAGGGCGAGGGTGACCAGGGGAATATGGGCGTGGCGGAGTTTGCGGGGTATTTTAAAACGCTGTTGTGAGCCTAAAAGCGCTAAAAAAACGTGTTTTTGTCAGCGATTTCTTTTACATTTTATAAATAAATTATGCCAGATAATTTTTTCATGACTGCAGAGCGTATGCACGACTCTTCAAAGAATTTGCATTCAGCCACACATTATCATAACGCTTGCTATTTAGCTGGATACGTAATGGAATGTTACGGAAAAATTTTAGTCCAAAAAGCTGTAATTCGTAACCCAAAAATGTATTCTCATAACGTTGTAAATATTAATACGGATTTAATTGCTTATCTTGCCAGCAGTAGTGCCAGTACAGCGTTCTGGCGAAAATATATTATTGACATTTCATTAGAGTGTCCAGCAATGCTAAGAGGATGGAATCCAAATCATAGATATGAAGATGCTATACTTTGGAACGATCATGCGAGTGAAAATTATCAAAAAGAACAAGAAAAATGTTTTGAAAAAATTATTGAAATGCATCTTGATGGTTTAATTTAAATTTATATTGTGCCATGAGAGAATTTACAACTTTTGAGAAAACTCGTCAACAGGTTATTGATCAAACATTGGAAATATCTACTTCTTTTGATCTAGATAATGAAGAAATATATATTGTTTGTGACATACACTCTCGATTTTCACTTTATACTACTTCGGAAAACATATCAAAAACCTTAAAAAATAATCTGAATGGACATCTTGAAAGAATCGAATATATAAAAAAAGATGGTTTTATATACAATGATTTACAATATAATAAACGCTTGCTTTCATACGAATACTCTCATGTATTTTACGTAGATAGACATATTGATAAGTTAAATTGGTTTTTGGAATCAGAAAAATATAAATCTTCTTGTCCAATAGTATGTTTTTACTCTTTTAAAGGTGGATTGGGACGAACAACAGCGCTTACATTGACGAGTATTGCCTTAGCACGAGCCGGTTATAAAGTAGCTGTAGTTGATTTTGATTTAGAAGCTCCAGGATTGTCATCTTTGTTCGTAAATGATTTTCCTCAAATATCTAATGTTCGGGGAATTGTAGATTTTATGACAGATGTTAGTAGTATGTCTTACGATATAGAAGGAATTAGATTCTCCGATTACTATTTTGCTATAAATCGTCAAGATATAGTTGGCACAAATGGTGGAGAATTGATTTTATTACCTGCTATGTACGAGGGTGGAGAAGAAAATAATGAGCCAGAAATAACCTATTTGACAAAATTATCAAAAGTTAATATTTTATTCCGGCAAGATAACCACTTTTTACCGGATATACTCTTGGATACTCTTCAAAAGGAATTAGAACCAGATATTATTTTGATAGACACTCGAACGGGTATTAACGATATAGGTGGACTTTTCTTATCACGTTACTCAAATGCAAGCTTTCTTTTTTTCTTTGGAAACAAGCAAAACATGGTAGGATTACGATCTATCATAGAGCAAGTCCGTGAAATGTCCACAGAAATATATCTTGTGAATTCTCCAATTCCCAAGCATACGCAAGCATCCATTGAAAAAGAGTATTTTTTAAACAATGCCTACGAAATTTTTCAAAAATTTTTCTATCCTGAAAATAACATACCTTACTTAAATGATGAAACTGCACGTCACTTTCCGATCGAAATCCCTTACAATGATATAGCTGTTGTTTTGGAAAACGTCGATAATCTCAAATATTTACTAGAAGAAAAAGGAAGTGAAAATCCTTATATCAAGATATCTAATATCATTGAAACTCTTATCAATCCAAAAAGTCAACAACTTACTCCCAGTGTAACGGATGTTGCCGATAATAGGGATTTGCTTTCAGCATTTAAAGATATTACTTCTAATGCTCCAGCCAGTGAATACGAGTTTAAATCATTTGAAGATTTGACAAAAGGTTTTTATCCTCGAAAGGACTATAAATTTATTTTTGACAAAAGTAAATTCTTAATTTTAGGGGAAAAAGGAGCAGGTAAAACTGCATTGTTCTCTGTTTTATCTGATAAGCAATATGCAGAAAACCTCGCTCGATATCTCGAAGTTAAGAGTGACGAATTACAAAGAACTGAATGGATTAAAGGATTTGATACAGGGAGTGAATATCCAACTAAAGAAACTCTTGAAAGTTTATATGGAAGCGACTTAGGAAGTAGAATAAGATTTTGGATATTGATGATATTTAGATATACACCCAAAGAATATTTACTGGATTCAGAGGAAATTAAAAAAATGGCGTTATCAAATTGGGGAAGTCTATTTGAGTTGACAAAAAACAACAACCACTCTATTGCTTTAGAAGAAGCTCTAGTGGAACTTGACGAACATCTTAAAAGAGAAAAGAAGTATCTAACATATATTTATGACTACTTAGATCGAGAGCTGCCTGAAAATTTCAGGGGGGAGCTTATTAGCGCGTTATTAGATATGTGGTTTAGATATTCTGGAAGATTATCTAACATCAGAGCAAAAATCTTCTTAAGAAAAGACATTTTTGACAGAGAGATTTCCTTAACTGATAAATCAAAATTAAGCAATCACTCAGTAGAAATTACTTGGGAGTACGACCAATTATTAAACTTAGTTTGGAAGCGCGTTCTTGAAAGCAAATTTAATGTTCCAAAGTTTTTTAAGGACTATTTTAGTAATACACCAAAAGATGAACAATTAGGTCATATTCCAGAGTTGACAGAAGAAAATAACAGAAAATTATTAACTACTTTACTAGGAGATTACATGGGGGGCAACAATAAGGCATTTCCTTATAATTGGATAATCTATCATGTTAGTGACACTCACAGAAATATACAACCCCGAAGTATTTTAAACATATTTAGTAAAGCTGCTCTTAAACAATTAGAAGCTAATGAAATTTCGGAAACTCCTTTAAAACCTCGCTTCATGGAGCTTGTTATGCCAGAAGTATCTGAATTGAGAGTTCAAGATATAAAAGACGAATATCCTAAACTAGAACCGTTTTTTAGTGGTTTATTTGAAGAGATTCAACAATTTCCAGTGGAAGAATCCTCGTTAAATAACGCAATAAATTCTATAATCCAAAAAAAGAAGCTAGACGTTAAAAGTGAGGATGTTAAAAGACAATTAACAGAAATCGGCGTTTTATATGAATACAAATTCACTAAGAAGAATACAGAAAGGAGATATCATATACCCGACTTATATTTGTTTGGTATGGGACTGAAAAGGCTTGGTCCAGGAGCGCACAAAGTTCTTTTCAAAAAAAGGTAAAAAAATTTTCTTTTCAGTGAGCAACTTTGGCACTGAATTTGTTATCTTATTATAAAAAAAAACAGATTGAAGTGTTAAATATTCTTAAAGTATTCTAAAAACACTTGATTTTTTCTAATATAATGTTGTATCTTACGGGCGTTCCCAGAAACATAAACGTTTTAGCATGAAAAAAATTGCACACCTCGTTTTGCTAATTTGCACAATCCTCCCGGTATCCGGGCAGTTACGGGCGGTGAACGACCGATTTCCAACGGCGAAAGCGACCGGCGGCGGGGATAATCCGACGATCAAAATCTTTCCGAATCCGGCGACCGACTACATTGAATTGAGTCAAAACGACAAAGTTGCCAAAGTGGTCGTTTTCAATCTGGTTGGAAAAGAACTCAAACGCTTCGACGCGGCGGACGGGCAGCGTTATAACATCAGCGAACTGCCGAAAGGATTGTACTTAGTACAGTTGTTGGACAAAGGTGGGCAGACGATTGTGACGCAGCGGGTGAGTAAACGATAAGAGATTTGCTAAATCTTTGAGATTTAGCAAATCTTTTTAATGCGGGTGCCTGTTTAAAAAATCCGGCAATTGCCGCAGTGCTGCCAACTCCCGATACACCTCCCGCGCCTCGCCCGCCGGATAGCCGAAGTACACTTTCCCGTCTTCCAAGTCTTTTGACACGCCGGATTTTGCCAGAATAACCACATCG
>Ga0224722_1001305_pt1 | contig 13877 bp, 10 predicted proteins | sample Balambano_FR1_Me_FD_161646 | JGI IMG/M metagenome (GOLD analysis project Ga0224722, IMG submission 161646) | Freshwater sediment microbial communities from Lake Towuti, South Sulawesi, Indonesia - Balambano_FR1_MetaG | ecosystem: Environmental > Aquatic > Freshwater > Lake > Sediment | place... | reverse complement strand
CTTGGTTTACACAATTTTGGCACTTGTAGCCTATACCAGTTCTTTTTGGTATTTGTTTATACGTTTGATGTCAAAACGTACTCCAAATCTTTGGTGTTATGGTCTTTTAATTACTTTAGGGTTGGTGTTACACAGCACCGTACTCTATCAAGATATGATGACACCAATCGGCATCAATTATGATGTATTTAACCTGATGTCCTTTACTTCAGGACTAATGTTGGCACTTAGCCTTATCTTGAGCTTAATTCGTCCTATTTTGCCTTTAAATTTAATTGGAACACCTGTCGCTGCATTTGGCTTAATTTTAGGCTATGGCTTTAGCCAACCAAACCAAGTGATTGAACAACATAGCTTGGGCTTAGACTTACATATTATTCTGTCATTATCTTCTTATGCAGTGCTGTTAATGGCAACGATTCATGCCGTATTACTTTGGTTCCAAGATCGTGAATTAAAAAAGAAGCAAAAACGACGTATTTGGGTGAATTTGCTTCCTCCATTTCAGGTCATGGAATCAGTACTTTTTGATTTAATTATTACAGGTTTTGGTCTACTTACCGCAGCCCTGCTCTTTGGTTTCTTTACCATTGATAACTTCTTCGCACAACACCTTGCTCACAAAACTGCCTTTAGTATTATTTCATGGTTCTTATATGGCGCACTACTAATTGGACATTACAAGTTTGGTTGGCGCGGACGTAAAGCGATTCGCTTTACCATTACAGGTTTTATCTTGCTCGCAATTGGTTTTATCGGTAGTAAGTTTGTTTTAGAAATGATTTTGGGACGTTAAACAATACTACTCAGCCATTTGAGGAATAACTTTGTATTCATATTACAAATATATAGATACAGATGGGGAGATAACTTTATATGAATTTGATCAGGAATATTATTGTTTAAGGTCGATATTTGTTAACTCATCAGAATGTATAAATACAAATTTAAGCATAGAGCAAACTAATTTCTTCTTACCCGAAGGTAATTTCTCCGAAAGCTTAGATATGTTGACTCCAATAAAAAAAGAAGAATTCTTAAATTTCTGGGATCAGTCGATATCTAAATATTTAAAGCGGTGGAACGAATTAAAAAACAAATTCAAAATCAGGGAAATGATCGAAACCGAAATTGTTTGTTTTTATCCTCAAGGAGTAATCGTTCAATATGATGAAGAATTTTTTGGTTTCATTGACTACAAAGATTGTAAATCTGTTCTAGGTGCATCAAATATGTACCCTCAACAAAAAATTAAACTTTTTGTTAAAAATTTTGATGATGACAACTTATGGGTTAATTTTTCAATTAAATCTGTTTAAACACTTTTCCAACATTAGTAGACAGCCTATCTGAAAATGCGTATAACGCAGTATTCGCTTCATTAGGTAATAATCATCGTGAAACTTGTGCTCGCTCCAATGGAAGGCTTAACTGATCCAATTATGCGTGATGTGCTCACTCATGTTGGCAGTTTTGATTGGTGTGTCACTGAGTTTATCCGTATTACTGACAGCATTCTTCCCGACCACATTTACTACAGTTTTTGTCCTGAATTAAAAAATGAGGGAAAGACAGCGGCTGGCACACCAGTTCATGTTCAATTTCTTGGTAATAATCCAGAAATGTTAGCAGCAAATGCAGCTAAAGTAGTCGAGCTTGGCGCTCCAGCGATTGATCTTAATTTCGGTTGTCCTGCCAAAACAGTGAATCGTCATCGTGGTGGTTCTGTATTGCTTGATGAGCCTGAAACAGTACATCAATTGGTCAAAGCAGTTCGTGACGCTGTTCCTACTCATATTCCTGTTTCAGCAAAAATGCGTTTGGGTTATTTGGATGAAAATCACACTTTGGATAATGCTCACGCGATTGAAGATGCAGGTGCAAATTGGCTTACCGTACATGCGCGTACCAAAGCAGATGGTTATACTCCACCTGCATATTGGGAAAAAATTCAACCGATTACCGAAGCATTAAAAATCAATGTGATTGCGAATGGTGAGATTTGGAATAATGCTGATGCTAGGGCATGTCTGCAACAATCAGACTGTCAAGATATTATGATTGGTCGTGGTGCGGTGACTACACCAGATTTAACCTTATGTATTCGTGAAAATAATGATAATCCAGTACTTTCTTGGCAAGATTTAGTTGAACTCCAACAACGATTTCTAAGTGGTCAATTTAAAACTGAAATTGGAATGATTGGTCGTTATAAGCAATGGCTAGGAATGATGACAAAAGCTTATCCTGAAGCTCAAGAGCTTTGGACTAAAGTAAAAAGAGAAAAACAACTCGAACTTATTCTTCAATACCTAAAATAAAAATAGGGAGTTTAACTCCCTATTTATCAGTTTATAGCAGATTACATCCCACTCACTTTCATTTTTAGATTCGTCACTGATGTTCCTATAGCTCCCATACTTCCAATAGAAGCATTAGGTAATCCATTAAAGGTAGCTGATGGATATACTGTTGAAGAACTTCCTGCTTGCCCAATCATCAAGTTATTTAAACTTAAGTTAAATTTATCTGAAGTTCCAACATTTCCAAAAACTAAACCACCAGTATCTGTACCATTTTTCCCTTCAATTCCTGCATAAAAACCAGTAAGCCCAAATGCAGCACCATTATAACCAGTGAATTGAAAATCAAAACTTACGCCATAAGGATTGTTACTCACATCATAATCAGAAACTACGACGATATTACAACCTGAACCAGTACCACAAATAGAATTAATTGCACCACCAAACATAACCATATGCCCTTGTGATGCTGCACCAAGCTGGATATTCATTGTGGGTTTATTTGCAGCAAAAGCAATATCAATCCCGCTGGCACCACCTACTCGAAGTAATTCTTTGACCAAACCACTTTTAGGTTTTAATGTTGCAGAATCAAAAATTGTTCCTCTTGTATATACATTACTCACAATATCAGAAAGCGTATTTTCACTCGCTGTATATACCGAGAAAGGAGAAATACGAATACCTGTAATATTATTATTAAAAGATAAAGCAATATTTGTGAAAGCACCTTTATTGGCGACTGTTCCAGCATCTGAATCAATTACAGCTTGAAGACCAAGAATCGTCTCAGTAGAACCATTTAATCCGACAATTCTAACAGGGCTAGAAGATGTTTGCCCCGCAATCACTAAACCTGCCCGTTTCGTATAGTCTGGAGATGTATATAAAGTAGAGCCACTTCCATAAGATAAACCATCATTATCTATCATAGAAAGTTGTTTGAATTCAACATTTGCCTGCGCTTGAATAGTCAAACCATCCTGCCCAGTCATTGTAGCAAGACTTTGGTCATCCATAGGTTGCATCGCCATAGTACATGGACTTAATAGCAATAAAGATAGACATCCTAGCTTTTTATTTTTTTTCATTGCCCTAATCCGTAGACAAATGTTTAAAATATATTCAGTAGATTAACATAGCTAATCATCTATTCAACTCTTTTTAGACCAAACAGATGAAGCACATATTAATTACGCGGCATAATACCAAATTGACTCGTTAAGCGACCACCAGTGATTGCTAACTCTCCCAAACGAGCACCTGCACCAGTATTCGGTGGATACAGATTTATATCTCTGGCACGAAATACGCCATCGGTTGTTCGATCTGGGTTAAATGTAAATGATGAGTTGAAGCTAACCATCCCTTCAGCACCATTTTGATTGGCTTTTGGCGCAATAACAATTGCATTATTAAATGCCATTTTACCCGTTAAATTATCTAAACCAATTGTAGAACCATCAAGGGGATCACTAATTTGAATGGTATTCCCTTGTTTTGGATCTAAGGTAAAATCACCAACAATATTCAAACTACTACCCGTACCATCTGACTTATATTCACTATTCGGAATAAGTGAAAAGTCCATGCTACCGCCGGCACGCAGTTTTATACCAAATAACACATCATTCGAAGTCGCAAAGTTATTCAATGCTACTTTATTATTTGCTGGGGTTGCACTACATCCAGCATTCGAAATCGATGCCACACAACTTTGATATGTTGTTCCTGGTAAATAACCAGCCGCCACTTGCGCAGCCGCCACAATTAACAAATCTTTTAAACTAACATTCAGACTGCCTTTTTCTACACCAATATTACCCGTCCCTTTTAACAACAAGTCAATATTACGTAGTCCCATATAGTAATCAACAGGCTGATTATTCGCACCTATTTTTTTACCATCAATAACCATAATAGATGTCGTTTTGCTACCATCAGAGCTTACACCCTCTGTGCTCATCGCCATTGAAAAACCTAAACGTGGCGTTAGACCAGAACCTACAACAACCTTATTTGTACTTGATTTATTGTAGCCTTTATAATCAGATGTATATGCATAAGCTGTTGAAGCATCGACATTAGTACCAAAAATTGCCATATTGGCATTCAGGTTATAGAACGGTAATGCAAGTCCCCACTCATTTGTTCCATTATGCTCTGCAATATTTGGAACCGCTGCACCAGTCGCATCATTTGTCCGAGCACTATTGGTAAAACGACCACGTCGAGAAATCGCTTGGAACTCAGCACCACGAACTGCAACTAATAAACTATAAGGGTTTTGATTTGCACCAATACCATTTGGAGTATCTGTATAAATATATTGAATGTAGTCATTATTATTGGTTAGAAAACTACCATTACCAAATCGACTCGTTTGAAATAACTTATTTGCCGGTAATAAGACTGTTCGAGTATCAGCAAGGTTAATATAAACATTGCCACTGTCGAATGAACCTCGATCAGTTGATACCAAACCTGTTAAATTCCCAAATTCAAAGCCATAAGTATTTAAGCCAGCACTTCCAATTTCTAAGGTTGTTGCTTGACCGTCAGCTCCAAGCATTGGGTCATTATCTTTTGTAAATTCTGCAGCCATACGGAAAGCAATACCTGTGCTTCCCATAATATTATTACCAGATGTCGTGGTAATCGGATTATTTGCCGCTATGGATAAATCAGTACTCAAATTATTCGTTTTACCAACAATATTACTTTGATCTGATTTACCGTAATTGACCCCAGTATAATCTGGGTTATTTTTATTGGTTGTATTTAAACCACGTAACTGTAAATAGCCATTAACCATTCGACCACTTGCACCTACACGTATTAGCCCCTTAGCATTACTCGGGCTATTCGTATTATCAAGTGCATAAGGTGAACTTTGATTTACATTTTTATTTAATAAAATCTCTAGGTTCAAACCAGCATTTGTCGTATCACCACCAGCACCGACAATACCATTACCATAACTCCCAGTATTTCTTAAATTACTAGAAGCAGAATCCGTGGTTCTTCTAAAATCAACATAGCCATGTGTTGCATCCGGTTGAGTACTCGATGCTAAGTTTATTGTGCCATTTGAATTATATGCAATCGTTGCCTTACCTACACCATCAGCATTCGTTTGCAATCTAAAACCACCAACCGCATCAACAAACATGACGCCTTTACCTAAAAAGTTAAAATTAAAGTTTTTAAGTATTAATTGATTTAACTCATTATTGACATCTTTTTGCCCTAAATAGATATTTGCATTTTTCAGCCCTAAATCTAATATTGCTTGCTTATCTTTGCTAAATAATCCATCACGGGTCTTAAAGCTGATATCAATCACTGAACTCGTTTGGATTGCCATATTTCCAATCGGAGCGCTACAACGTTGTGTTGATTCAGTATCACAAATTTGAAATTTATCAATTGTAATTAAAGATGGATTTGTAGAGATTGCCAAGTCTAAACCTGTTTTACCTGCATCAGCACCAAGTCCACTTCCGATATTAATTTTATAATCAGTACCAGGAGTTCGATTCGCAATAGGTAGACTTGAAACATTCGCATTGGTCGACTGAATTTTAAAATTCTCAGCAGTCGCCTGTAAGTTATTATTTGTTCTGCTTGAACTACCTATCCCTGCATTATCTTGCCAATAGAATTTATCAACATTCACTTCATCATAAGATGTTGAAATATAAACACCATCTTGACCATTGACACTACGCAATGCACTATCATCTAAACTTTGTAGGGCATATGCAGAATTAATCAGAAGCATACTTGTTGCTAATGTATTTAGCGCAAACCATGCCATCTTGTGATTTTGATTATTTTTTTTCATCACTTCAATCCTTTGATATCCTAATCATCTCTAGCAACGTGGGTGACTACTATCACAACCAAACATCATAATCTTACCTTGCAAGGCAAGATTACCATTCATCCGCATTCCAACAAATCCTGTTTCTTTCCCTTGATCATATAAAGAATTAGGGGCAGTAGTTGCATCATATGTTGTTGCTTTTAAATATCCATATCCACTAGTCGGTGGTGTACTCGGTGTCCCTTCAACCACTTTACCACTTGCATCGATATAACTTGTAAAGTCATCTTGTTCAATCGCAAGTGCGTTGTAACCAAAATTTCTCACTAAAATTGGTAAGCTTGCATCAAGACTCAGTTGAATAGCAGGTTTAATTTGATCAAGACCACCATCATTTTTATAAACTAAATCAACACCGTCTAATCCTAATTTTTGAATATCGACAGTACCCTGAATACCTTTAAAAACTAACCATAGTTTCCGAGCAGGATTTCCAGCCGTTGGATCACTTTCAGGTACATCCCAAAAAGTATTCGCCCCTTGAACACGACTAGTAACAAACCGCTTATTCACTGAAATACCTAAATGACAAAAACCTAAACCAGTATTACTGTTCGCGGTTTTATCACAAGCACCACCAACACCATCATCAAATTGATAAGTACTCGTATGATTTAATGAAAATTTTAATGACAAATCGGCTCCAGCCTGCCCTTCAACTTCTCTTAAAGCCTGACTGTCTAAAGTTTTTAATTCAGCATGAGCAATACTTGTACCGAATAAGAGCAAAATCATCATTTTCTTCATTATAATATCCTTTAATTTATAGCATCCCAAAAACAGCTACTTAGTAATCTACAATTTTCTTCCCGAAAATAGACATTAACAAGATTTTAATCCACCCCAACAGTTGGATGAGAAATTTTGGTTGGTTAATTTAAGGTTACTAATATTTAAGTTTAAAGCACTATCTTTTAAATCAATATTTCCGATATTCACCGTTAAATCTGCACCAAATAACAAACCATCAAGATCACTAGTATTGGCTTCATTACCACCACCACGACGTAAATAGTAGGAAACCGAGCTTGCGATTTGAGGGAAAAGCGGACTAATATCAATCGGATCTTGTGGAATCACATAACCAATATTTACAGGGTCAGCAAATGACATCCACCATCCTTTCTGTGCCACATCATCAGATTTAGCACCAGGCCACTGCAATGCTTGTTGTTGCAATGATAAAGAAAAAGGTGAGTTAATCGGTAAATTATGAATTAAACCTAAAGATTGGTTTAAATTTAAATTTGCAGTGATGTTTGAAATTTGTCCATTCATATAAACATTTTGGAAAACATCTCCTTCCTGAGCAATAAGACAGGAAATTCCATAACATCTTGTTACCGTTGCTTCAACTCGACCACCTTGTGTATAAATTCCTGTCGGCTCTTGATATGCTGGATCATGTGGGCCACTTGAGTTATATTGCACAGACCCATTCACAGGGTAGTTTGCATCACCAGGCCCACCTACATAGATATTTGGAACCTTTACTGGGGCTGATAAAACTTTAGATTTTGCTCGAGTTTCATTCACCAAAATGGCAGGGATCTCAAAGTAGTTATTATTAATCTGTGGAATATTAAAACCACCAGCAGAGGTTTTAAAGTCAGCACCATTCAAACCTAATGCAGTTAAAGCACCTGTAATCACCAAATCATTTGGATTTAAATAAGTACCATACAAATTATCTCTCGTCGCAGCTGTCGTTGCATATCCCTTAATAATTCCCGAACTATCAGATTGAACTTTCATATAGCCTGAAATGGTATTAATACCATTTGGAGAACTTGAGTTCTCTGTACCTGCAGTTAATAAACCAATCGCTTTCTCCGCACTTAAACGAAACCCAACCACTTGGCGCACAGAAGATGATTCTGGGTTCTTAACAGCAAATTCAATAAATGGATTGGTTAACTTTGCAGAAGAAGCCGCTCGTTCTTCATTCGTCATAGCAACTGGCTTACCATTACTATCTACCTTTAAACCACTTAGACTCAAATTATCAATATCAATATCACAATCACCAATACCATTCACACCACCACAACCTAACTGTAGTTTTTTAATATTGGCATTTAGCTCAATTTCAGCTTCCATACCTAATTTATAGAAGCCAATATCCTTGGTACTTCCTGAACGGCTTGATTCCAAGTTTTTAGTATCAACAGGTGAAATATAAGACAAGCTCATCAATGCTTGACCCTGTACTTTTGATAATTCATCATCAGTCAAATCAACCATCGAAGATGCATATAGACCTTGACTCAGTAAAACAGTAACAATACTAATACCTAAAACATTGAAATTAAACATAATGACTCCTGTCTTATAATCCCTTCGTTGTAATTTTTAGATGCTGTATTAATAAACCGTCAATCACAGCTGAACCAAAGTTATTTAATGCCGATGGATTCACACCACCTGTCACAGCCGTTGGCACAATATCAGAAGAGATAGCAGTTGAAGATCCTAAACCAGAACCATATGCAACAGCTTCCTGCCCACCTGCAACTCTAAACCAAGGTGCATTTGAACGCGTTCCATACGTCCAATTTGTATTATTCACATGCGTTGGGGTAGGTGTATTAGAACTACCACCGTTATTCACTGCGCTTAAACGTGATAGTCCATACAATCCACCTGTTGTGGTACTACCAGAACTACCATTACACGCACCACCAGATTCACCAGGCCAGCAATCATCTGCGCCTCGTTGCCCACTGCCAGGGTTAGCCATGCTATTACCCACAATCTGATTCACATTGGTAACTGTCGCTGGATAACCGTTTCCTGTACCACCAGTACCTAATGCTGCTCCGTTATACCAAGTTAAACAATCTGTTGTGGTATTGGTACAATAGCGAGCATACGTACCATCATCATTACCAAAGATTTTATTACCACTTGCATCAACGTTGGTTAAATAAACCCAATCAACATGATTACCAGAAGTGTTATACCAACGATCTGTAGACGATGAACAGCCACTAATCCAAGTATAATTACAAGAAATTGAAGCTTGACCATACGGATCTACTCTAGTCGCTGTTCCACCGCCACTAAATCCACCCGCACCACTAGAAACCGTTAGTCTATAACGATCTGTCACAATATAACTGGTATCAACACGTTTCTGACGTTGTTGATATTGAGCTTCTCTAAAAATCTGAGTCCCTGAGATATTTGTTCTATTTTGTGGTGTGCCAAAAAATATCCCTAATGCTTCAACACTACTATCTGCAACTAGAGTTTGCCCGCCATCATTACTCTTCACGGTACCAAAACTGATACTACTATGCGTTGCAAGTTTTTTACCAGCTAAAGCTGTAGATGAATAATCATTCAGAGCTGATCCACCCTGATACCCAGCAACAGTTGAGCTACCACATTGGTAAACATTACAAGTTGAACCATAGTAAGTTACACCTGCATCGCCTGTATCACCTGCATAGCGAGTATAAATTTTGGTATAAATTTCTTGTTTATTTGGAATACGAGCAATTTCTAAACTAAAGTTTTTACCATCAGAACCTAAAACAACAGGTTGATAAAGTGAACCTAAGACCAAGTTAATGTTTGGGTTATAAATAAAAATACCATCATCAGCAGCGAAAGTTGGTGCATTTCCACCACCCAAAGCAGGTGTTGACAATAAACCTGTATTCGAAGTCTCTTTTGTACTTAATCTTAAAACATTACTACCATTTGGGTCTGGTGCAGTCCATGATGCGCCAGAAACTGTGTCTTTAATAGCTCGATCTCGATAACGGAATTGGCAAGCCACCGAACCGAATTGAACACCACCCGCATTACAACCGCCAGCAGAACCATTATCCCCACCCAAAATACTGGTATTCGCATACGTATTCCAGACTTCTGTACTCGACCAACCAGCCGATCCAGCTGTTGCATTTCGATCTGTATTATACGTTCTGGTTGATACACCTGGATTATAGGTTGCTTTTACATTCGCCGCATCACCACTATTAAAACGCAATATTCCAGAAGCACCCAAAGTATTATTATAGAATTTACTCATTCCATTATTAATACCAGTATCACCAGATAATCCAACTCCACCTAAAGTTTGAAAGAGCTGAAGGTTACTACCATTTACACTAAAATTATTCCAAATCGCTTGTAAACGTAAACGATTTTCACGTGGAATCTGAGTTGTATTGACTGAACTTGTATTGCGCGTACAACCATTCAAACAGAATTGATTGGCATCCCCTTCAATTTTACTTGGATCTCGCACAAAAGCATCAGCCCATAAACCTAATTTGAGTTTATAAGCATCTAAGCCTGTATCAGACGTTAATGCTGCAATATTTTCATTATAAAGAGGTGCTTCTACAGAGAGATAGGTCACCGAACTCTTTGATGTACCGCCATTTGTACCACTTACATAAAAATCAGGCACATTATAAGCAGTACTTGCTTTTAACAACCAAGGGTTACTTGCTGTTCCCCAACTTTTAATGCTTGCATTTGCAGCCGTGCTTGCTATTCGTGTATTGGTATTATTATCTGATTTAGAAACAGCCAAGCCATATAGGAATAAATCGGCTTTACCAGCGCCAGCTGTACTTGCTTCTGAAGTTAATGGACCAACAGGAATATAACGAATATAACCCGTATCATTTAAACGATCATCCGCATTGCCTGCAATTCCATCAGTTCCAGCTAAAGGCGTAGCTTCGTTAGCACCTGCGCCACGGAAAATCATATAAGTATCTTGGGGGAGTAATGCAATCCCCTCACCTGTGGTTTCACTTAAACCATCATCAGATAATTCCTGCAATGCAAAAGCTGATTGACTTAGGCATAAACCAATCAAAGTTGCTAATACAGTTTTTTGAAATGATACCGTATGAAGTGTAGTCATCTTGACCTTCCCATTACGCGATGCTCCGCACCATCGTTATTTTTCTAACTTCCTTTTGAGTGATTCCCTAAACGAGAAACTGCTATCCAAACATCACTCAAACGTAGGTAATTTTACCCACATAAATTCATTCTTTATTATGCCGATTATTTACACAAATGCAAAATATATTAGGTAAATGGATTATTTTCCGATGAATGAATCAAATTTCTAGCACAATTTTTTTTAAATATATCTATGAATATTATATTGTTAATTTTAAATACATAACTTGCATTGCAACAATCAAAATTTATTATGATTGTTGCAAAATGTAAGATAAAAATTATGTTCTTGGTAAAGTAACGCCAGTTTGCCCTTGGTATTTACCACCACGATCTTTATAAGAGGTTTCACACACTTCATCACTTTCAAAAAATAGCATTTGTGCTACGCCTTCACCAGCATAGATACGCGCTGGTAAATTTGTTGTATTCGAAAATTCAAGTGTGACATGACCTTCCCATTCTGGTTCTAATGGCGTCACATTCACAATAATGCCACAACGTGCATAGGTTGATTTACCCAAACATACCGTTAGGACATTACGAGGAATGCGGAAGTATTCAATGGTACGTGCTAGAGCAAACGAGTTAGGTGGAATAATACAAACATCTGATTCAATATCAATAAAGCTTTTATCATCAAAATTTTTCGGATCAACAATTGCAGAGTGAACATTGGTAAAAACTTTAAATTCACGTGCACAACGAACATCATAGCCATAGCTAGATACCCCATAAGAAATCAATTTTTCCCCATTTTCATCAAAACGGACTTGATTTTCTGCATAAGGTTCAATCATGCCGTGTTTTTCGCTCATTTCACGAATCCAACGATCAGATTTTATTGCCATGACTTTTTATCCAAAATCTAAGTTAATGATTGACGAGTACTTTAACCCAAAATGACATGAATAGAAACAACAGCACCCTGCTAGCAAAATGATCTTGAGCCAACAAGGCTATAGTTATAAATTAATCAAAGCTGAATAGCTGATCGGAATAGCAAAGCTGACAAGTACAACAGATGCTGTTCGTTGTAGTTTAGCCTGAGATAACCATTTGACTTTATTAGTTGCTAATACTGCACCGACAGAAATCCAAAATAAAGCAATCGGAAGAATCATTCCCACAAAACTACTCATATGAACAATGTATATTTCTTGACTTTTCCATGCTGCTGTTGGAAAAATTGCTGAAGCAAATAATAATGCTTTAGGATTTAATAATGTTGCACATAGCAATTCTCTAGGGCGAATTGTAGGTTGATTTAAAACAACTTCTTGATTTGCTGTACGCCATAGTTTAATTGCAAGGAAAACAATATAGCCTGCACTTAATAATTTCAAAAATGTGGGTAGCAAAGGTAGCGTTGCTGAAACTTTACCAATCAGCATCCCCCAAGCACTAATTGCAAGAATATAACCAATCGCTTCTGCTGGAATCAGTAACAGAGACTTACGCAATCCAACCTGAATACCAGAAGATGCCAGTAAGGTATTTGTTGGACCAGGAGTCAGCAGAATGGTTATGACTAAACCAATAAAGAACCATGAAATCATCGAATGACCTCACTAAAAGATACTCTCAGATTAATCTAATTGTGTATTGATAGCAAAAAATTAACTGTAAACACTTATGACCAAAGAATATTTAAGCAAATGTTTTCTCTATAGTTTATCAATTACAAGCCCATTCTACTCTAGAGTCATAGTGCAAAATATAGGGGCTTAAATAGAAGAAATGTAACGTATTTGCAATATTCTATTTTGAGCCGAAATAAACTTTGGTGCTATTTTAAGTTTTCAATAAGTAAATAATGTTATTTTATATACATTCGTTCACTTTTTCTTTCAATGTGCTTCTTCGCTTATGCCTAAGAAATTTTTTAATAAGTGGCTGCCTTCATCAGAGAAAGTCGCTCGTCTAAAATTTATGAGAATTTTTGGTGAACGCACCTTAAATCCTTTGCTTTGGTATGTGAACCGTCGTTCGATCGCTAAAGCCATGTTTATTGGAACATTTTGGGGCATATTACCTGTACCCTTTCATAGCCTATTTATTATTCTGACGGTGTTATGGTTTGAAGTGAACTTACCGATTGGACTATGTATGGCATGGTTAACCAATCCCCTAACTGTCGTTCCAATTCTTTACTTAGGCTTTTGGTTTGGCACTAAAATTTATCATGTAAATATGATCAATACAGACATGTTATTGGGTGTTCTACATCAAATATTGAATTGGCTTAAAAATTTGGGGCATGGTCATATTGATTTTAGTCTTGCAAAGATTTTAGTGTCAGGACTTGTCATTGAAGCGGTATTATTTGCGATTAGCTTTTATTTAATTACACATTTATTTTGGCGCTGGAGCGTGGTGAACGCTTGGAAAAAAAGAAAACAAACTCAGCTCTCAAATCACGAAATTAATAAAAGCCTCTAAAATTTATTTAGAGGCTTTTGCATTTAGAGTTAGAAAATACGATTTTCATCTCGTTGACGTTTTGGCAGCTTACCCATTTGTTGCAACACAGCTTGGGCAATATTGAGATAACTTTCTGCCGCTGCATCTTGAGCAATCACACTCGGTTTTCCATTATCCGCATGCTCACGAATCTTCGCATCCAAAGGTAGACGTCCCAAAAGTGGAATATCGTATTGCTCAGACAATTGATCTCCACCACCAATACCAAAAATCTGTTCTTCATAACCACAATTAGAACAAATATGTGTCGACATATTTTCAAT
>Ga0224722_1001304_pt1 | contig 13881 bp, 13 predicted proteins | sample Balambano_FR1_Me_FD_161646 | JGI IMG/M metagenome (GOLD analysis project Ga0224722, IMG submission 161646) | Freshwater sediment microbial communities from Lake Towuti, South Sulawesi, Indonesia - Balambano_FR1_MetaG | ecosystem: Environmental > Aquatic > Freshwater > Lake > Sediment | place... | reverse complement strand
GTGCTAATCAATACTGACGGTTCGATAATTATCAACCAATGGCTTGGCGCAAACACAACTGATTTTGAAGTCGAAGAAGAATCTACAGAAACTACTACGGTTGAAACAACTATTGACGAAAACGGCGACCCTACTCCGGTTGCTCCAGAAAACGAAGACGATAACAACAATCAAGACAACAACGGTGGCGGTAATGCCAACGGCGAAAATGACGGTCCTGGTAGCGATGGCGACAACGGCTCAACCGGTCAACCAGGTACGGGCGGTGAGTGTAGTGGTGATCGTCCAACTCCAAACTGTGAAGGCGAAGGCCCTGGCCCTGGCGGTCCTGGCGAGCCAGAACAACCAGAAGAGCCAACTCCTGGTACAACAACTACAACGGTTAGACCAACCACAACTACTACTGTTAGGCCTCCGACTACTACTGTTCCACCAACTAACCCGCCAACGACTCCTCCTCCGACTACCCCACCGACTACTTCACCACCTACAACAACACAGCCACCTGCAACCACTATTCCTAAGAACCCTCAACCAGCCACCACAACAACAATAGCTCAGGGCTATTAAGAAAGAATAAGGAGATTTAAATCATGAAATTTTTAACACTTAAAAACTTTATCGCAGCAACCATACTTGTAGCAATCGCAGCATTGTTTGTGCTCAGCACGTCTACATTTGGCGCTGATGAAATCAAACCGTCTTTTAATGCCTTTACGAACGTACAAGGTCAGGGTGACGAAAGAGATTTTGTAAGAGTTCGTAATCCTGGCACTAACCAGCCATTTGCGAATAGCGTTAATAACGCTTGTGATGACGGGCAAGAAGTTTCTATACAAGTTTACATCCACAACAGCGCTTCACAGGGCTACAATGGACCTAACTTAGATGGCCCAACTGTCGCAAAAGATACTAAGTTATCTTTGACAAAGTCAGGCAAAAACATCAACGGTGAAATTACTGCTAGCAATGCAGCAACCGTAAACGATAGCGCACAAGTTACTTGTAACGGCGAAGTTGTAGACTTTGAATTCATACCAGGTTCAGGTTTGCAGACAAACTCTCAAGGAAATGTTCCGCTAAGTAACAATCTTTTTACTCCAGAAGGAACACTAGTAGGATTTTCTGGTGCTAACGGAATCATACCTGCTTGTTGGGAGTATGTGACCGTTGTTTACGCAAAAGTCGTAATCAAGAAACCAGAAGAACCAGTAGTTAAAAAAGAGTGTGTTATTGCAGATGTCAAGAAACTAACTCGTACACGCTACCAAATAACAGCAAATGCAGAAGTTCAGAACGCGACTGTGACAAGCTACGTGTTTACCACAAAGAATAGTGCTGGAACAGTAGTTGATAGCCAGACTTTCAATACAAGTGCTCTTTCTCAGAGCTACGAAGTAGAACAGACAGAACCGGGAACATACAAGGTGCAGACGGTCATCAATACAAACAAGGGTCAAGCAGACGGAACTTGTGAAACTGAGTTTACCGTTAAGCCGGAGTCAAAAAACCCTGAGTATTCATGTGATATGTTCAAGCTTACCCTGAAAGATCGAACTGCAACAGTTAGCTTTACACCAAACGCTTCTAACGGCGCTGAGTTCAAAGATGCAACAGTTAAATTCGATGCAGACGGTAAGACTATTGAAACAACTACAACTAACAAAGTAGTTGACGGTAAAGTTACAGCTAGCTATACCTACCCAGCGGGCTCTACTAATATACAGACAAACGCAACAGTTAGGTTTACTGTTACAAATGGCGACAAAGTAGAGGTTAAAGAAGTTAAGTGTTCTGACAAAGCCGTACTTGGTACGACTACTCCTACTCCTCCGACAACACTTCCTGACACTGGTGCTGGTAGCATGATTGCTGGAATATTTGTAGCAATAGCAGCTCTAGGAACTTTTGCTCACCGCAAGTTCACGCTTAACAGATAATAAGTAACATTTCAGAAATAAAGGGTGGTCTCTCAAGGGAGCGTAATTGGTTTCAGGGCAGTAAGCTTTATATCAACTACCCTGTGGATAACCAAGGTAGCGATAACATATAACTTATGTTATTCTAGCATTAGGTTTTAAAAACCGAGCAATCGTGACTGACCGCTCAAATCAAAACCAAACAAACATCTGAATCAAAGCAAACGGCTTTACTGAAAACAAAGCACGTACGAAGGGACGCGTACTGTTATTTAAGTAAAGTGTGTTTGAACGCGCTCCCTTACCAACAAATAAGGTAAGGGAGCTATTTTCTTTTTTATTGAAATAGAAGCCTGCTTTCAAGGTTCAGCCTTGTAGGCGGGTTATTAATTGGATACAAACTAGCAAATACGACATACTAGTCATATGCTAGAACCTTATGAAAAGCAAAATATCATATTTATAGATACAGAATTTAGTGATTTGGATCCATATAAGGGCGAGATACTATCAGTTGGAATCGTTAAGCAATCTGGAGAGGAGTTATATCTTGAACTAGACTATGACGGAGAGTCTAGTGATTGGGTTAATAAGAACATACTCCCGCTTCTAACAGAAAAAAAGGTGAGTAAAGAAGATGCCCCAAAGTTAATTCGGAGTTTTTTGGGTGATGCATTGCCGTTTGCCGTAGCTTTTGTAGACAACTACGATTTAATTTATTTAACCAAGATTTTCGGGGCAGGGAATTTGCCTTTTAGATGGATGACAGTAGATTTTGCTTCGATTTTGTTTGCTATAGGCGTCAATCCTGTGAAATTTCAGCTAGATTCAGCCGGGGCTAGGTCTTTTTATAAAAAACTTGGTATTGATATGAAAAAATACCGTCAACACCATGCACTTGATGATGCGAAACTGTTGCGCGATGTGTGGATGAAGATAGTTCAATAAAATATTATATATTTACACTGATTTTATATCATCTTGACAACTACTTAACAACGAGTTTTTATTCTGATCTTGTAAAACTAATTAAAGGAGCAATAGCATGAAAAGAATATTATTAACAATGGCAGGAGCTATGAGCGCATTTGTGCTTGTGTTTACCGCTGTGTCATCTAGCGCGTCAGCACAAACCAACTTGTCGACACCAACAATTGTTGGGACGGCGTTAGCTGTTAATGCTCAGAGCGGAGAATTCTCTACTTTAATATCTGCATTGTCTTGTACTGGGCTCGTGAAAGTGTTGGACAGTAAGTATGTAAAATTCACTGTTTTTGCACCTACGGATTCAGCATTTGCAAAGGCGGGTTTAAACAAAGACAACGTGTGTAGTACTTTTTCCAAGAAACAACTAACAAATATATTGTTATATCACGTTAACATAGGTCAAAAGGATGCTTCTACTGTGTTAGCACGACGAGCCCTATTAATGACAAATCTGCAATTTGCAAAGATCAGTGGCGCAACTATTGCAGGACAGAATATTGCACAAACTGATATCCGAACAAGCAACGGCATTATTCACATAATTGACGGTGTGATGTTGCCACCTAGGTTGTAAAAAGATACTCCCAAAACTCTATATCGGTCTGAGTTATTAATGCTCAGACCGATTTTTTTAATTTTCAAAAATAAATATAGCAATTTACCCCTGTTTATGGTACAATTCTGTGGTTAAAATAGTAGTTAGTTACTTCTAAATGTAGCTGTCCAATTTTGCGAGAGAATTCGCAAAATTAAGAGGACACGGCTTGGTTACATAGCCAATACTGTCAGGAAACTTGTTTTGCTGATAGTATGGCTGAGCAACCATCACACGTGGACTGGGTCCCATCTTCTAAAGTGAAATCCGCCGGTCGGCGGATTGCAAGGAAATCTTTCAGATTATAAACTTGTTTATAGTATGAAAGTTTCGGGGTCGCCAAAGGTGACTAGGAAATACTATGGTATATTCCGCCCGTTTTGCGAGATTAATCACGCGGGGGAATATCGTCTTAACCGTTAGACACTAAACAAACGGTAGCAACTCATAACTTGATGATATTAATCAAGATTATATGGTCCCATCTTCTAACGGTTAGGAAATCGGGTTTTCATCCCGGCAATAGGAGTTCGATTCTCCTTGGGATCACCAAGAAAATAGATCAGCAATTTGCTGGTCTTTTTTCTTGGCTTATCGTCAGGGAGATTCGAAAGATCCTATTGCCTTGCCGGATCGACGTAAGTCGAAGGCAAAGGAGTTCGATAAATAGTTTGTTGCCCGAGTTCACTCGGCGCACAGATTATTTATACTTAGTATTCTCCATCAAAGCTTTTGCGAGTTTTTACTCGCTTAAAGAATTTTGTCTATATCTCTACGACCATAGAGCATACGTCTAACTATCATAACTTTATCTATAACAACATAAAATACTAGATAGTTACCTACTGAAATTCTTCGGTACGGATACGGTCTACTGCCAATTGAGCGATATGGCGATGTAGCCAGAGGGTTGTAAAGACGTTTTTTTATGGCAAGCTCAGTGTTATTGACAAGTTTTTTTACGGCCTGTTCGTTTTTAAGCTCAAGCAACAAATGATCTGTAATTTTATCTAGGTCTTTATAGAAAAGCGGAGAATAGCGTAGCTCAAAATTAGCCATTTACTTTTGATTTAATTTTTGAAAACACATCTTTGTGGGTTAAGATTTCTTGGTTTTCTTCTGCGTATGCGTCAGCCTCGTCCAGAGCGTTCTCAATATAATCTAGGTGTGCCAGTTTAGTAAATTTGTCAAAACTCATAGTTACCATAGAAGCTTGTCCATTTGTTGTAAAGATAATGGGTTTGCTGTTTTTGTTTACTTCTTCTTCTACCTCTGAGAAACGGTTTCTTAAATCCGATATAGGTCTAATGCTTAACATAGTGCATATCCTTTCGTAGTTATCATAATTATGATAACATACTTTATCTTCAGACTCTTCTCTATTAACAATCTGGTGTTTTTTAACAACTAGTGGCATCTAACAATTTTTTGCCACTACCGGTTTATATTTCGTTGTTGGCATTTTCGTCAAGAAAAAAAGATCAGCAAATGCTGGCTTTTAAACTTATTCCATTGAATCGAAGTCAAATTATAGAAACGAACGAGGTTTCTAAGTCTTAAGAGCATGTGCTTTTCTCTGTAGATTTTGATATTTATCCCTGTTATTATTAATTCATGAAAACAATCCTAGTAGACGCAATAAATTGCTACATGCTTGAAGATGGCAATATTCTTCAGCCCATGCACGAGCTGTTGGAAAGTTATCCAAATAACAAGCTAGTTCTAACAGGAGCTAATGATGAGCAGTTCAAGCACTTCAAGCTAGACCAAGTACCTTACGAAGTGTTTACTCTCAAGCACAATCCAGAGAAGACCGATCCACAGTACTTCAAAATATTGCTCGAAAAGTACGAGCTGAAGGCAGAAGATGTTGTTTATTTTGAACATAATTCTGAAGCAATTAAGACTGCTCAGTCTGTTGGTATTACTACATACTTATACGACCACACAAAAGAAGATATGGAAGCATTAAAGCAATTTCTGGACGAAAATTTGTAATGAAGAACCTACTAATCATTAATGAGCAAGACATTGTGTTTGACGCAACCATTGTAGATACAGCTAGTTTCCGTAAGCGTGAGGCTGTTCGCGCCGTGGTTACGGATAATGCCGGAAAGGTTGCTCTACTTTGGGTCGGGCTATATGGTTATCACAAATTGCCTGGAGGTGGCATCGATGAGGGTGAAGACATGCTAATAGCTCTTGAGCGTGAGCTTTTAGAGGAGATTGGTTGTAGGGCAAAAGTAACTGGTGAAGTAGGTGAAATTGTGGAGTATCGTAATCGGTTTGAGTTAAAGCAGACATCATATTGTTTTGTCGCTATACAAGTAGGCGAGAAAGGAGAACCAGATTTTACAGACGAGGAACTTAGAGAACAGTTTTCTGTTGTTTGGGCTGATAATATTGATGGCGCTATCAATTTACTTGAACAGGATGAACCAACTGACTATGAAGGCAAGTTTATAAAAGTCCGTGATCTTGCTTTATTAAGAGCTACTAGGGAAATAGTTTCGTGAGTGAGCGAATGAGTAGCATGGACCTTGACAATATTAACGCTGGTATAGCTGACAGACAGGACGTTTTTTATTGGCAGACTGACCGTGCTGTTGATCCAGAACAAACTGGTTATATTTGGGCAGACCGACATCGCTATTTTACTGACGAAGAACTGGTTGAGGCAGTTAACAGTGAACTTAGTGAGGATAAATTGACTGGTATTGAACCGCTTGATTTAGATGCTCAAACTAATCTTGGTAACGTGAACTCCGTTAGGGTTGGAGAGCTTGTATCTGGCAAAGAGGTTATCATCCGTTGTCACCCGAAAGGTATAAAGAACGGTTACTTTTATGCCGAGGCAGAGGCTGCCAAGAGGGTAAAAGAGGCTGGACTTCCTAGCTATGATACATTAGCTGTGCATGACTTCGAGGGCGGTGATGATTTCGCTTTTCAGGTTATAGAAAAGCTACCGGGTACGGCGATAAAGAAATGGCTTGAGCAACATCCAGCCGATGAAGCCAAGCTGTTATCTCAAGTTGGTAAGATGATGGCGCGCCTACATCAGATAAAGGTTGATGGTTTCGGTGCTTTCGATAATGAAAAAGCTAAATCTGGTGAACTCGTTGGACTGCATAAGACCTTTGGTGAGGCTGTTAGGGCTGGCTTACCGTTTAATCTTGATGTGTTGGCTAGGGAGGGCATATTGACCACTGAACAATCACAAGCCGTAACTGCGTTATATAGTGATGACAACCCCCTACTAGACGTACCGCAAGCGGTACTGGTACATAATGACTTTGCAGACTGGAATTTACTCACAGACGGTGAGGAGGTTACTGGTATTTTAGACTGGGACGAGTGTGTTGGTGGCGACTCTGTGAGTGACATTGCTTGTTGGAGTACGTTCTTTGACCCTGAACGCCTCAAAGGTTTCCTTGACGGGTATTGGCAAGTTGCAGAAAAGCCAGTTGAATTTGACGACAGGTTCGAGCTACTACGTCTTAGATATGTACTGTCCAAGATGACTCTACGAATACGCCGATACTCTTGGGAAAAGACAGACTTCATGAAAGAAAAGATAGAAGTTGGCAAAGTGCATCTTGCCCAGTCATTAGAGCATTTTGGGCTGTAAACTACTTTTAGCATTAACACATTAAAGGGTTGCTCGTTTACAGTAAGCAGTTAGTTCATATAAAACTAATAATTATTACTGTAAAAGAACAAAAGACCACTAAGCCTTCCTAAGATCATAGTGTTTTAATATTGTTCCTGAGTTATTTAGTTTAGTTATGGTCGGTTTAGGTAATTTGATCGTTTCAGAAAGTTTTTTGCCGGAGGATAAAAGCGGAGTGCCACTACTAAAATTAACAGGTTCTATTGTCAGGAATATCTCATCAATAAGGTCTGCATCGATAAATTGTTGATAAACATGACTTCCGCCTAGTACTAGCGCACTATGAAACCTGCTACCATATTCTTCTATAACCTCTGTTGCGCTCATCGATACGAACTCCAGCTGTCCCTTAACCTGCAGGTTACGGTATTTTTCGGGTTTGTGCGTTAGAACGATTCTTAAATTATCGATTTCTGGTTTAATTTTTGTTGCTTTGTAAGTTTTCAGTCCTATTATGAATAGATGATGTTTTGATTTTAGGTCAGTAAAAAAGCATTTGTCTTCGACTGACGCCCATGAATAAACTCCCGAATCATTGCCTCTGGTTGTAAATTCGTTTTGGCTAACAACCGCCACCATGATAAGCTTCATATCTAAATCATAACAAAATTTTAATATACTAAAGCTTTCAGATATAAACATAAGCTTGATACAATAGGATCATAATGAAATTATCAGCAAATAAAGCACCAAATGTGCTTGTTAAAGACTTTAAGCGCACAAAAATATTGGCGACACTTGGTCCAAGCACCAACAGATACGAGCTAGTGTTGGACATGATAAAAAGTGGAGCAAACGGTATCAGACTTAACTTCAGCCATGGCAACAATGAAGAGCGGGTTGAACAGATAAAGTGGATCAGAAAAGCTTCAAAAGAATACGGAAAACCGGTAGCCATTTTGCAAGACTTGCAAGGGCCAAAGATTCGACTTGGTGACTTTGAAGGTGTTATTCCTGTCCAGGCAGGTCAAAGTTTGAGGTTCAAATATAATTCTGATTACGAACGCAGTGGCATAATTCCAACCCAATATGATTTGAGCAAAAAGGTCAAAAGGGGCGAGCGAATTTATATCTTTGACGGCAAAGTCAGAACGATAGTTAGCAGCGTAAAGGACGGCGTGGTACATGTAAACGTGCAAAATGACGGCGTCTTGCTGAAACGAAAGGGCATGAATCTGCCAGATACAGACTTTGCTGGTGATGTCATAACCAAGAAAGATTTGGTTGATGCAACCTTTGGTTCAAGTCAAGATATTGACTATGTTGCAATGAGCTTTGTTCAAACTTCAGATGATATACACAATTTAAGGAAAATTTTAAAGAATTTGGGAAGCAACGCAAAAATTGTCGCAAAAATTGAAACAGTTTCTGCGCTAAAAAACATAGAAGAAATTATCGAAGCATCTGATGCGATAATGGTTGCTCGCGGGGATCTAGCTGTTGAAACTTCGCCTGAAGTTGTACCTATTGAGCAGCGCAGAATTGTTGGGATTTGCAGAAGACACGCCAAACCGGTAATAATCGCCACCCAAATGTTGGCAACGATGACAGAATCAAGCGAACCAACCAGAGCAGAGGTATCGGACGTAGCAACAGCAACAATAATCGGATCAGACTGTGTAATGCTTAGCGATGAAACAGCAAGTGGTAAATTCCCAATTGAATCGATCAAAATGATGAAAAAAATCGTTACTTACACAGAAAAAAACAGTCCAGTTGATGCTGTCATATTCCGTGAATCTTCTGAAAACTTGACTAAGCAATCAGCAATTTGTAGTGCAATTATTACTCTGGCAACAGAAATCCGGGCGTTAGCGATTGTGGCTGAGACTAAATCAGGTGCAACCGCGCTTCAGATTGCTTCAAGAAGACCAAAATTGCCAATTATCGCTGTCACATCGCAAGCCAGAGTTGCTAATCAGCTAGCAATTGCATACGGCATAAAGAGTTTTGTGCGGCCAGATAGTAAAATGGCAGCCACCAAACTCACGAACTGGTTAGAAAAATCAAAAACTCTTACAAAAGGCGATGTAATAGTAACTGCATCAGGCAAGTATGCTGGAGTAGTAGGTACTACAGATACCATAAAGGTTCGTGTTCTCTAACAACCCACATCAGCAAACCTGTCGTCCTGCAAAGCCGTACGTACCGTTTGCTTCTTGGCTAGTGTTGCTTTTAGGATTTACGAGTCGCACTTCTACGTATGTTTATATGTCTCGTTTGAGATTCGCATCTCAAAAACAAAATTATCTCAAGTGTGGATTGTTTGAGGCGGTGCGTCCGACTATAGGAACCATGGTTAAATCATAAGCGTGTTGAAACTGTAAACTGTCTACTGTAAACTGTTAACTATCAAAGGGGTGGTAAATGTTTTCAAAAAAAACAATTAACGATATAGACATTGAGGGTAAGCGTGTTTTATTGCGTGCTGACTATAATGTGCCAATCGAAAACTCCAAAATAACCAGCAATTATCGAATTACTCAAAGTTTAGCTACTATCAAAGCTTTGCAATCCAAAGGCTGCAAAATAATAATTTGTTCCCATCTGGGCAGACCAAAAGACCATAGCGATATAGAGTTTTCGTTGAAGCCAGTCGCCAAAGAGCTGAGCAAGCTGTTGAATCAACCAATAATATTTGTGCCAGATTGTGTCGGTGAGGAAGTATCAAAAGCGGCCGAAAACTTAAGCTCTGGCGAAATATTAATGCTTGAGAACTTGCGTTTTTATCCTGAAGAAGAAGCAAACGACGAGGCTTTTGCCCGAAACATTGTTGAATCAACTGGAGCTGAAATATTTGTTCAGGATGGTTTTGGAGTTGTTCACCGAGCACATGCAAGCACTGATCAGATTGCCAGGAAGCTGCCAGCGGTGGCCGGTTTGCTTTTGGAAAGAGAAGTAGACACCATAACGGATGTGATGCTAGCACCGAAAAAACCGCTTCTAGCCATTATTGGCGGTGCAAAAATTGCTGACAAAATCGATATAATACACAAATTTATACAGATAGCCGATGTGGTAGCAATTGGCGGTGCTATGGCCAATACATTTCTGCTTGCAAGCGGCGTAAAGGTCGGATCAAGTCTAGTTGATTCAGAAGAGATAGATACAGCGCTAGATGTTATAGAAAAAGCAAGGCAAGAATCAAAGAAGCGAAAGTTTGTATTTTATTTACCGCAAGATGGAGTTGTCGCCAAAGAAATTGACAAAAAAACACACACCAGAATAGTTGATTGGGACGCTCACGTAATTGCCGATATTGAATCATACCCCAAACGACCCGAACGCCAGGCAAGCACTGTAGCAAAAGATGAAAAAATATTGGATATTGGGCCTTTTTCCGGAGCGTTTATCAGCGGTGTTATGCAACTATCTGAAACGGTAGTCTGGAACGGAACTATGGGTGTAACTGAAGTTGGTAGTTTGCAGGGTCCAATCGGGCCGTTTGCACATGGAACAGAGCTGATTATCGATAGTCTAGTCGGTAATTTTGGTACTAAACCATTTAGTCTGATTGGTGGAGGCGACACTACAGCTTACATAGAGAGCCGTAAAATGAACGATATGTTTAACCATGTTTCTACCGGCGGTGGTGCTTCTTTGGAGCTTATGAGTGGCAACGCCCTACCTGGTATTGAAGTGTTGTGGGACAAATAATTACAATATCAAGGTTATGGTAATATTACTCTATGCGAAATAACAAAAAACTGATGATTGTTGGCAACTGGAAAGAGCACTTGAACGTGTCACAGGCTAGTCATTATTTGCATAGGCTTCAAGAATCTATCCCAATCCGCCAAAGTGTTGAGGTTGTGTTGGCCCCTAATGTGTTGGTTTTGCAGCCTTTAAGTATTCAGATTGATAGACGAAAGTTCAGATTAGCCGCCCAAGACGGTTTTGATAAAGACGCCGGCGCCTATACTGGCGAAGTATCAATGGCTATGTTGAGTGAAATCGTCCATTACGTATTAGTTGGACATTCAGAACGCAGACATGTTTTTAAAGAAAACGACGATGTAGTTGCGCGGAAAGCCCAAGCAGCCGTTCGAAATGGCATAATGCCAATATTGTGTGTTGGAGAGACTTTGCAAGAGCGTTTAGCCGGAGAAACCAAGCAAATTTTGCACAATCAAGTAACCGCCGGACTTATTAATTTAACGTCAAGAGAAGCCAGTGCGACTGTAATTGCATATGAGCCGGTTTGGGCAATAGGAACTGGTGAATTTGCTAAGCCAGACCAAGTTAATGAAGCAATAAAATATATCAGAAAGCAAGTAGCGGAGCTTTTTGGTGAAAGATGCGCTAAGCACATTAGAATTTTGTACGGTGGAAGTGTAGATAGTTTTAACGCTAGTTCTTATCTGAGCCTAGAAGATTGTGATGGAGCATTAGTTGGTGGTGCTAGTCTGAACTATCATAAATTTGCCAACATAGTTGAATCAGCTTATAAAGTCCAACAAGAAAGATTAGGTTAGCTTATGGCAGATAAAAAAGAAGAAGATAAAGTTTTTGATGTTGCTAAACCTGGAGAATCCAAACCAGAAACCGGATCTAAACCAATGGTAGTTGGGCATAAACTAATTACTAGCGATCCAGACGTGAAGGAAAATTCTGCCGGGCAAGCTAGCGATTCAAGTCCTAAGGAAGATTCTAAGATTGTAGCAAAATCTAAACTCAAGATTGCGCCCTTAGAAAATAAAGATACCAATCCAGCTGAAGTTGAAGCTACTGAAGAATCCAAGCCTGAAGCAGATCCGTCGCCAGCAAAAAAAGAAAATAACACAGTCGCACCGACAGAAAAATCCCCTGAAGAGATTGCAACTGAAGCTGAAAATGCAGAAAAAGAGGCTCAAAAAGAGCCAACCAAAGAAGAAATTCAATCCGAAGTCGATAAAGTGCAGCTAGAAAGAGAAAAAAGACTGCAAGAAATAATTAAAAGCAAAGAATACAATGTTCCTCTATCGCATACCTCAAGTTCATCTGTCAGGACATTTGTTTTAACTTTTTTGGCAGTTTGTGTGGTCGGGGCTTTAGTAATTTTGTTACTGCAGGATGCCGAGATTATAGACTTAGGTATCAGCCTTCCTTTTGATTTTATCTAAGCTATTTAATCAGTTATCAGCGACAATATTTGTTACAATATATTCCATAAGTGCTTAATTTAGAAAAAGAACTAAACAGTGAACAAAAAAAGGCGGTCCTAACAACAGAAGGGCCGCTTCTTATTCAGGCCGGCGCTGGTTCAGGGAAAACAAAAACTCTAACTTATCGAGTAGCGTATATTTTAGAACAAAACCTAGCTCATGAAGCACAAATATTGGCGGTCACATTTACTAACAAAGCAGCTAAAGAAATGCGTCAACGAGTCGGAGAACTGTTGGGTAGAAATTCAGAGCATCGAAACTTCCTGCCATTTATGGGAACTTTTCATGGAGTCTGCGTTAGATTTTTGAGGCAAGATGGCGAACACGTAGGCGTGCCAAAAACTTTTGTTATATACGACGAATCAGATCGGCTGGCAGCAATTAAACAAGCATCAAAACAGCTTCAAATAGATGAAAAATCCTTTCCGCTCAAGACAATTGCTAATTTGATTTCAAGCGCCAAAAACGAAGCAATTAATCCAGAAATATACGCTGCGAAGTCATCTTCTCCGTCGCAGAAAGTTGCAGCTCAAGTTTATCCTATTTATCAAAGTATTCTAAGAAATTCTGGTGCTTTGGATTTTGATGATTTAATTTTGAAGACATTGGAACTTTTCAGAATTGAACCAGTGCGTTTAAAATGGGCAAATCATTTTCGTTATATAATGATTGACGAATATCAAGATACCAACACAGCGCAATACAATTTGGTTAAATCTATCGTTAATAAAAGCAATAATATTGCTGTAGTAGGGGACGACTGGCAGTGCTTCCCAGGGGGTACATCTATTATGTTGCCTGAAGCAAATATGAATATAGATAAGCTGAATTCTAAAATTCCAGTAGTTTCTGCGAGTGGTTATGGAAATACAACGATTTTTAATGTAGCAAAAAAACGTGAATTTACTTATGACGGAGAATTAATATCTATCAAAACTAAATCTGGAAAGAAAATTGAGTTAACTCCGAATCACATTTTGTTCAGTCGTTGGGGCGATATGCAAAATAAATACTTTGTTTACTTGATGCAATCAAATGAATTTGGATTTAGAATCGGTTTAGCTAAAGGCATGAGAAACAGTGGCAAGAAAACTGACATAGGTTTAAGAGTCCGCGCAAACCAAGAGAGAGCTGATCGAATGTGGGTACTTAATGTCTGTTCCAGCCGCGCAGAAGCACAATATCACGAAATTCTTATGTCTGTTAAGTATGGCTTGCCAATGCTAGTTTTTCACGCTTACAAGAATAGAGCAATGCCCGTAAATCAAGAACAGATAACTAGTTTGTATCAACAAGTAAATACAATTTCCAGAGCTGAAGAACTAATGAAGGCTGAAAACATTAATATGGAATATCCTCACTTAATTCCCGAGGGTACAATTAGAGGTGCACGAAATAGCATAGTTGCTAATGTTGTTTTATTTGGTGATAAACGTCAGACTATTTTGTCGCCGTGGTCTGGAAGTCGTTTATCTATCAATACTAGTGACAAAGAAATGATAGATAAAATGAATTCATTGGGATTCAAAATGCGGATCGCAAAAGACGCATCTTACAGATATGAAA